>Ga0302167_10000524_pt1 | contig 18505 bp, 17 predicted proteins | sample I_Fen_N1_1_FD_193496 | JGI IMG/M metagenome (GOLD analysis project Ga0302167, IMG submission 193496) | Peat permafrost microbial communities from Stordalen Mire near Abisko, Sweden - I_Fen_N1_1 | ecosystem: Environmental > Terrestrial > Soil > Wetlands > Permafrost | place: Sweden: Abisko...
ATTGAGGCTATTGAAATTCCCGTCCATTTTAGAATTTTCAAAATTATTTTTTTTAATTTTTCCATAAATAGATAATTTTGATTTTATCAATGTTTTTTAGATATAAATAGCAATAATAAGTTAATGCTTATCTAAAATCAAGCCATTTATCATTGGAAATTCCAAAATGCTTTCTAATATATTTAAAAGGGTAAAATTTTGAAAAATTGTAAGAATATTTGAAATTCGTAGATTCAAATTTGATATTTTGAAGAATAATTTTCTTATTCTACTTTATTAGGTTTACTTACATACTTATTGCCTTTAACGAAGAATCGCCATGGCAAGAAAGCATCTTCCTGAGCGTAAGCAACGCCAACACGAGGAGTTGCAATGATTTCATCGGGATTGTATCTAATGTTATGATCTTCAAGCCAGATCTCTTCTCCGGTAAGTTCTTTTTTGTTGAAAGAACGGTCAATTCCTAAAGCTTTTGCCGCAGAACCTGGGCCTGATGAAATTGCAGGTTTTGTGAAGGGCATATTTCTTCTGAGTTCCATTATTTCCTGACCAAGTAACGGCTCAACGGCTCTTATCAGTACAGCATGAGGCTCATTTTCAACTGAAGTTACAACGTTGAAAAGATGATGAATGCCGTAGCATAAATAAACATAAGAAATCCCACCTTGAGCATACATTATTTCGGTTCTGTCCGTACGTTTTCCGCCGTATGAATGGGAAGCTTTGTCGTGAATCCCAAAATAGGCTTCTGTTTCTACAATTATACCTGCTGTAATTTGACCATCAATGTCGGTGAAAAGTATTTTCCCTAAAAGGTCTTTTGCAAGAAAAAGAACGTCTTGATTTTGGTAATAGGAAAATGGTAATTTCAAACTAATTAAGTTATTATTTTAAGAGAAATAAAGATAGTGAAAATGATTTATTTCTAATTAAATCTATTTTGAAATCAAAAGTTTTTTTGCTTCCAAAGTTGCTATCAACTCTTTTTTTAATTGTTGAATATAATTTTCTTTGCCTTTTTCAATTTTTGGAGCAACGTTTAAAGCGTCTTCTGTTGCTTCAAAACTTGATCCCCAAATTGCCAATTCAATGACAACAGGAATAAGGCTTATTCCTTTTTCTGTCAGACAATATCCTGTACGGGCTTTTCCGGCTAGCGGATATTTTATTACGAAACCGTATTTCTCCAGCATTTTTAACCGGTCGGTCAAAATATTTGTGGCAATACCTTCATCGGATTGCTGAAAATCTCCAAAAGTTGTATATCCTTTTAAGATCATATCTCTTACAATAAGCAAAGTCCATTTATCACCAAAAAAATCGAGTGAAAGGCTGACAGGGCATGTTGAGCGTTGTGATATATCTTTCATTTATGAAATCAATTAAAAATTACTTGCAAATTGAAAGTAATTGTATTTATATTTGCACTTGCAATTTGCAACTACAAAATTATGCTTTTGAAAGCATTTATGCAAATCGTAACAATCATAGAATTAAAAGGATTAATAATTAAATTAAAAAAAAATGGCAAAAGTATTTTTAATAACGGGAGCATCAAGAGGATTTGGAAAAATCTGGGCTGAAAAATTTTTAAAAAGAGGCAATAAAGTAGTCGCAACAGCAAGAAATACAAATGATCTGAAAGATTTGGTAGATCAATACGGAGAAAGTGTATTTCCGTTGCAATTGGATGTAACAGATCGTAATGCAGCCTTTGAAACTGTAAAAAAAGCAAACGAACATTTCGGAAGAATTGATGTTTTGATTAATAATGCAGGTTACGGACTTTTCGGAGCAGTTGAGGAAACAACAGAAGAGCAGGCGAGAGGTCAGATGGAAACAAACTTTTTTGGAACTTTATGGATGACGCAGGCTGTTCTTCCGATCATGAGAGCGCAGAAATCGGGTCATATTATTCAGGTTTCAAGTTATTTAGGCTTGATAACTCTACCGATTTTAGGTTTGTACAATGCTTCAAAATTTGCTGTAGAAGGCTTTAGTGAAACGTTAGCAACAGAAGTTTTAGGATTTGGAATTAAAATTTCTTTAGTAGAACCCAATGGTTTTGCTACAGATTGGTCGGGCGCTTCGGCTGCTCAGACTGAATCTATTGAAGTCTATAATCCAATTAAAGAAGCGTTTATGGCAAGTGCAACTCCTGATATTTTCGGAGATCCTGAAGCTACTGCCGATGCTATCGTAAAATTAGTAGATGCAGAAAATCCTCCATTGAGATTACTGCTTGGGAAAATTGCTTATCCGGGCGTTAAAAAGGTTTACGAGGAGCGTCTTGCCGGATTTGAAGAGTGAAAAGAGGTTTCCGAAGAAGCTCACGGTAAATAATTTGGTATAGTTTTCTTAATATTTTAATGTAAATGCCTTTAAATCTTGTGTTTAAAGGCTTTTTTAATGGAATATTATTTATTTTAATTTCATTATTAAAATCCTAACAAATAATGAATTATATGAGAATTATGTTGGTATTATATTTTATTGTTGTATTTAAAATGTTATTAATAAATTATTTTTAAAATATTCATTAATATTTAATTTTTTTAACTTAAATTTATCACATAAAGATTACTCTTTATATTGTATCGTTTGCCCCAGTATATTAGTGTGAAAAATTTTCACTTTTTATCACTTTTTTATTGATAATCTAATATAATAAAACGCTTGATTTTCTAAGCACATCAAAAAACAAAAAATTGAACCCATTTAAATAATGGTGGAACTGAAAAGTTAATAAAATAGGGTAAGTAAAACATTTAATCATAATTTCATATTTCAAAAAAATATTGCTTGAGTAGGGAATTGTACAATGTTGATTTATCCATCAAAAACTTTTTATTTTTTATAAAATATAATTTAGAATATCATAGAATTCAATTAGTTAAGGTCATTAGTTAGACAGCCTTGAAATCGATGATTTGAGGGCTGTTTTTATTTTTAAAACTCAATTAAAATTAATATACCATTATGAAAAATCTTTTTAAGTATGTCCTGTTTTTATCGGTCACATTGTTGTCAGTTTCTTGTAGCTCTGATAGAGACGAAGTTGTTGATGAAACGGGAGGTGTTACCCATGTATTCTACAAAAATGCAGACGAATTTGCCTTAACGTATGATACAGGCGGAACAGTAAGTCAGCCCATCAGGAACCAAGCATTTGATCTGTACAAGCTAGGAAAATGGAGTGAATTGGAAACTTTATTTAAAACTAATAATCTCAATGGCGGATGGCCACCAGCAAATGGCGGATACAATATCGTTGATGAAGTTCCTCTTACGATGGGCCAAAAATTCGACAGATACAGCGGAGCTATCGGTAACTACACTGGAACCGGAATTCCTAATTTGGGTGGAAGTTTTACAAGTCCGATCGTAAACGGATATGTGTATACTTTTAGTCAAAGAGCTTTAAATCAAGAAGAAAATAAATATGATTTCTACTATGAGATTGATGTTTTGAATAATTTATTACCTTTCAAATCTCAAACGGCGGATGTTATTCCTTGGTTCGGTCAGGTTGGAAAAGGTAAACAAACGATGTGGAAAATCTCAATAGATCCTGCAACCGGTTATCAGAAAACATGGAATAAACTGGCGCAGGAAGGTTATATAAAAGTTACCATCAAAAAAAGTCCAAGCGGAAAATACAATAACTTAGCAGGAACGGTTATTCAGTAATAAATAAATTGAAATGTATTCAATATCAAAAAAAATAAATATTCTTGAAAAAGCTTTTGTCGCAAAGAGCTTTTTTAGCAATGATGAAATTATTCCATCTGCTGTAACAAAATTTACATGCTGCAGTTGTGGTTCCGAAAATTCAATCGAGATAAAACCTTACGAATCTGGGTTTCCGATTCTTCAAATCTATAACGAAGACAAAGTTTTATCTAAAGCAGAATTATTAAATAACAAAATTGTCTCCGAAACTTCAAGCAGAATGCAACATTTCGGAGAGTTGACGGTACATGATTTGCCAACGCTTTATTTTGGAACAGATTGTTTGTCTTGTCATTCAAAATATATCTGTGTATTCAGTTACGGAGAGAAACAGCCGGGACTAACTATGCTAGAAATTTCGGGTGTTTGGAAGTATGAATAATGTAATTTTTGATTTAAAAATATTCAATACAAAATAAAAAATCTGCCTCAAAACTGAGACAGATTTTTTTATTTAAAGAAATGGATTATTTTAAGATTTGATTATCATAAAGAATATTGTCGTCTTCGTCAAAGCTTATGATAAGCACTTTATATTGTTTTGCACTGTCGTTATTATAGAATTTGATTCTTGGGGGAACATAATCGCTGTCGAATAAATTCGGATTCCAATATAGGGTTTCTCGAGTATCGTTTTCGACTTTGGCTGTAGAATCATCTAGCATTTCAATAGGAAATTCAGATGGTTTATCATAGCCTTTTACTATAGCTAAGTTATTTTTTTTGGTTTCTTTTTCTGTATTTTTAGATTTCAGATTACCTTTCATTGTGTAGATTAGTACAGCATTCCCTATTAATCCTGACTCTTTTATAACTTTCACCATCGCAATATTGCTGATAGGAATACTTGAAATCATACTAGCATCAGTGGCCATTTCATCTAAATATAACTTAGCTTGACTACCACGAATGTAAGGTACATTCTCACCCGAGTTGTTTCTTTGAAATGTTAATCCTGCAGCTCTTCCTTGCAGCCAATCTAAAATATTGCCTGACCCTGCATTTTGGTTTTCATTTACAAAATCAAATATAGTAGAATTCATAGAATTAAACATTCCGGTAGAAAGCTGTTTGTTTAATTCTTCTTTTGGATCTTGCTTTTTTCCTACTAATTTTACTTCTTCAATCTGTACATCAACATTGTCTGTTTTTCTGTTGTTTTTCTGAGTGTTGATGGCTCTGGAGATAGTTGTAGAAAGCTTTTTATTTTCAGTAGCTTTTACCAGTTTATACTTTGTACTAGGGAAATTACCTTTAAATTGTGTGGGATTTACCAGAGGTTCCACTGTGACGAATAAATTATCAGTACTTGATTCTTTATCTTTTTCCTGATTTACAAATAACGAAATACCCAAAGGCTCATTGAAGTTAAGGTTGTCTAAATAAACATATCCACTTTGATCGGTTTTAAATAGGCTGACAGTAGGTTGGCCTTCGCCTAATCTTAATGCTAAAGTTACAGCTGCATCTCTCACTATAGAATTATCCTTAATCGGTTTTACTTTATAAGAAAGAAATTTTTGAGAACTGGTTTTAATGGCAGGTACAGATCCGCTAAGTACAGAATTCCAATCAAATCTTTTCCAATTTTCAGAAATAAGCAGGGCATCCAAAGCTTCACTATTGGCATTTTTAGAAAAATATTGTGCCGGTGTATCTATTTTGGAAGTAAAATCTCCTGTTAGCCAAAGACTACTCAGAATATTTTCATCTTCGGTGTTGTTGCTTCCATCATCATCACTTACGACAACCGTATAATTTTTAAAATACGACTCTGGAGAAAGATCAATGCTATTGAACGATCTTGGTGTTTCTTTTAAATTTTTACCGATAATTTCTGCTTTTTCAACCTTTAGATTATTGGGTTTAATAAAACAAAGTCTTTTTGCTACTAAATTATCCTGTTCATCAAAAATGGCTAATTGAAGAATAACATTAGCACCATTGCTGATTTTTGTAGGAATAATACTTGAAGCTTCATTTGTTAACTGATTGATATTTGCCTTATAAGAAAGATGATTATTGATGGTTCCGACAATTTTATAATTTTGGAGCTGTTGTTTTAAATTGACTCCTTTTAAACTGTATTTAACGCCATCCTTAGAACTGGAAACTTCTAAATTAAGGCCACTGCCTGCAACTTCCGGTAAATCTATAGTCTGTTTTTTTCCTGTATTATCCTGAATGATGGCTTGATATTTTTTGCCTAAAGTTGGAGTTATTTTAAACGAGGCAACATTTTTATCAAATGAGGTAAAAGTTGTGATAGACACATTTGGATTTTGTGAATCGATTATTTTCCCAGTCCAGCTTTCGGGTAAAGAAGTATCGCTTGATAGTCTTACAGCAAATTTTGTTGGCATTCCATTGATGAAATTCCCACCTTCCGGAAAAGCTTTGGCAGACCAATTAGAATTTTTAGAAATTTCTAACGATTCAGCAGAGTTTGGATTATAAATAGGAATAGTTTTAACAACCTGAAAATCTTCACTAAAATTAGTCATGTAAGGCGTATAAGCTCTCACGAAATAAACCTGTTCCGGAAGATCTGCTTTCAGTTTAAAATCTCCACTGCCTTCTCCATTGGTGAGAAGAATGGTTTTCCAGTCGATTAATTTTTTATCAGAATCGTACAATTCAACAAATAGAGTGGTAGACAATTCTGTTCGATTATAGCCGTCAAATACGAAGCTTTTAAACCAAATCTGGTCACCTGCTGCATATTGTGATTTATCGGTAAGTAAGTATACTTTTTCCTGTTCGTAATTATTCTCAAGATTGGTAATTGCTTTTTCCAGTTTAGTTTGTGATAGTACAGGTTGTACACTCGAAATCAGCAATAAAAAGAATATATTTTTCATAGAGATATTAGCGCATTTTTAAAATGCTACGCTAAATTACTTATTTAAAGATTTCCAAAATTGATATTTAACTTATAATTGTAATATTTAAGGTTATTTTAACTATTTAAGATCGACAAAATAGAAGTTTATTGCTGTATTTTGGATTTGATATGAAGACTTTTCGGACAATTTATTTTGAGGTATAATTTACGGTTAACCGTAAAAAATGTCAGATTATTATTAGTATTATTGCGATAATTAATCATTAAAAACTAATTTATAATCTAACCATGGAAATTGTATTAATCATTATTTTCTTTTGTTTGATGGTGTTTGCTTTCATGAAATCAGGCAATATCAAGAAAGAACTAGCTAAAAAAGATGCTCAGATAGCTCGTCTGAATTTGGAAATTAATCAGTTAAAAAATGAAATATCAAATCATCAGACTGATAAGAGATCATTGAATGACAAAATTCAGAGATTGAGAGCGGAATTATCTAACCTTCAAATCGATAAAAAATCCGTCGAAGAAAAAAATATTCAGCTTAAAAATAATAACGATGCTTTAAGCAAATATCAGGATATCCTTAATATTCAGGTGGAATGTGAATATCTTTTAAAGAAAGCTGAAAAAGACAGTATAAAATTAAAAGAAAAAGCACAGTTAGAATTAGATACTGCTCAGCAACAATCGAGAGAATCCCGTAGAATTACAAGAGAATACACCGAAAAAAGAACCAGAGAAGTAGAATTATTGTATGAAAATGCAGTAAGAGAAACTCAAAGAATCATCGAAAATGCAGAAAATAAAGCAGAATCAATTGGTGGTGACGCTTACCGAAGTCTGAGAGAAGCTGATCTTATTGCAGATCGAATTAAAGCCATGAAAAATGTAATTAAAGGATACGGAAATGAATACATTATTCCAACATATACTTTATTAGATGAACTTGCAGACGATTTTGGTCATAAAGAAGCCGGAGAAAATCTTAAAAAACTTCGTTTGAACAACAAATTAATGATCACAAACAGGCAGGCAGGTCTTTGTGAATATGTTGATGAATATAGAAAAAATATTGCTATAGATTTTGTAATTGATGCTTACAACGGAAAAGTAGAAAGTATCTTATCTACCGTAAAAAAAGATAATTATGGAATTCTTAAACAAAAAATAAATGACGCTTTTCAATTGGTTAATTTTAATGGAGAAGCATTCAGAAAAGCAAGAATATCCAATGTTTATCATGAAGCGAGACTTGAAGAGTTGAAATGGGCTGTCGTAGCGCAAGAGCTAAGATGGCAGGAGCAGGAAGAACAAAGGCAGATCCGTGAGCAGATAAGAGAAGAGGAAAAGGCTCGTAAAGAATTTGAAAAGGCAATAAAAGATGCTGAAAAAGAAGAGCAAACCTTGAAAAGACTGATTGAAAAAGCTGAATCTCAGGTTTCCAGAGCAAATGAAGAGGAAAAATTGCTTTTCCAACAAAAATTAGAAGAGTTACAAAATAAACTTGAGCAGGCTGAAGAGAAAAACCAGAGAGCAATTTCAATGGCTCAGCAGACGAGATCAGGAAATGTGTATGTTATTTCAAATATAGGATCATTTGGGGAAGATATTTATAAAATAGGAATGACAAGACGTTTGGAACCGTTGGATCGCGTAAGAGAGCTTGGAGACGCAAGTGTTCCGTTTGAGTTTGATGTGCATGCCATGATTTATTCTGATGATGCTCCGACGTTGGAAAGACAGCTTCATAAGAAGTTTATGAAAAGCCAGCTTAATAAAATCAATCCTAGAAAAGAGTTCTTTAAGTTAGGAATTAATGATATTAAAAATTACATCGAGACTATCGGAATAGGCTGTAAATGGACAATGGCTGCCGAAGCAAAACAATACAGAGAAACTTTGAAATTGGAAGAAGAAATGCGAACCAACAAGCAACTTGAATCAGAATGGGAACAATATCAGGAAGAAGTTGATCCTGTAAGCTATGAAGAAGTTTTGGTTGAAGAATAGAATTCGCTTTAACATAAAAAATCCACAACTGAAAAGCTGTGGATTTTTTTGTGATAATATATTAAACTAAGATTCGGTCTTCAATAGGCCATAGTTCACAGGAGCAGGTTCTTTTCCGAATAAACACGAAAAAATGTTCTGGAACTCATGGATATATTTACATTTAATAGAATTTCCGTAGATTTTTAAACCTTCTACGATCTTTCTGGGATTCAGGTCGATATCATATTTAATGAACGTTTCCGGTCTTTCATATCTGATACGCTGTTCTGAGCTGTATGTTCTTGAAAAACCAAGTTTCTCCAACCATTCTTCAGTAATCTGAATAGGTGTAATAGATTCTGCTGAAACAGAAAAACTGTGAATATCATTCTCTATTTTTACAAAATAATCTTTTTCATTATCCTGGAATATCTCAGTTATTGTAAATATCTGATTTCTGTATTCCACTAAATTTTTAATTTTAAGATCTACAACGTTCATAATATTTTGTGTTAAGGTTAAAAGTATATTGAAAGTGCGTGTTGGTACAGTTATGTTTACAAATATTATGCCTTACACGGTAAATTTATTTAATCTTTTTGCTAATTAATTGTTAATATTTTTCTTAAATAATTAATTATATGTTGATTACATTAATATTAAATTATTCCTGAAATAAAAAGCGTGGTACATGTGTGGTATGTAATATTCTTTATTGACGGGAAATTTTATCAATAGTAAGTGAAAAAGCAATGATAATAGAGAAAATAAGGAAGAAAATAAAGAATTTCCAGGAAGTTGCATGAAGAATATATCCCGTCCCACTTCCCAAAATGCTTGAACCAAAATAATAAAAGAGCCAATAAATAGACGTTGCAGAAGATTTTCCTTCCTTTGCGCGTAAAGCCGTCATCTGACTTGCCATTGTATGCGCCGCAAAAAACGAAAGCGTAAATAATCCAAGCCCGAAAATCACAATATAAATATTTTCAGAAAGTAAAAATAAAATTCCGGCAAGCATGAATAAGATAGAACCTTTCAGAATATTTTTCCGGTCTGTTTTCTTTGATAATCTGCTTGTGATCATCGTCCCGAAAACCCCGAAAGTATACATCAGAAATATAAAAGCGATCCAAAAATGATTTAATGAAAACGGAGCAGATTCCAATCGAAACGTAAGATAATTATAAACACTCACAAAACTTCCCATCAGAAGTGCTGCAATTAGGTACAGACGAAGCATATAAGAATCCGTAAGAAATTTCATCATTTGCTTCAATTTCAGAGAGTAATCTGTTTTTTGAGGATTAAAAAATTTTGAATCAGGAAAAAATTTCCAAAAAAGTAAACCCAAAAGTAAACTTTCAATTCCGATGATCAAAACGGCATTTCTCCATCCCAATTCTCCGGCAATTATTGTCGCTGAAATTCTCCCGCTCATCCCACCAATGGTATTTCCGCTGAGATACATGCTGATGGCCAGAGCAACTACAGAAAGTTCAACTTCTTCCGTAAGATAGGCGAGTGCAACCGATGAAACTCCTGAAATTACAAAACCTTTTATCACACCAATTGCGATTAATAAAGGTAAGCTTTGAACCCAACTTGAAATAATGGTCAGTACAGCAGAAGAAAGCAATGAAAAGATCATCAGTTTTTTCCTTGAATAACTATCAGCTTTAAAAGCGAAAAAGAATAATCCCAAAGCCATTCCAATTGTAGCGGATGAAACGAGTAGGGAACTGTCACCAACAGTTGTATGAAAATACTCTGCAACCATCGGTAACAAAGGCTGAAAAAGATAAAGCTGTGCAAATACAGAAAGCCCCGAAAGAAAGATACAAAGTTTTATATATCGGAAACGTTTACTGCTTTTGTCTGCTTTTTCAGGTGTGATCATGATTTTTTAGAATTAAAACCATTCGAGAATTAAATTCTTGACAGATTTTATAATCTGTAAATTTCCTGATATTTTTTTAATTTCTAAAACGCTTTATTTCGATAATATTCATCGCCGAAACCGATTTAGAACTAAATATTTTCTGAAATATTGATCGTCTGCAAAGTATTGATATATTCGGAAGGTGTAATTTTTTCAATTTGTTTAAAAACACGATTAAAAGTTGACTGATTAGAAAATCCGGCCTCCGTGTAAATATACATCAAGGTTACTTTTTCAAGATCGTTTTCATTCAGCAGTTTTTTTACACAATTGATGCGGTGAATATTCAAATAATTATTAAAATTTGGAAAACCGTGTTGTCTTATCGCTTTTGAGATATAAGTACTGTTAACCTCCAGCTCTGTAGACAGTTTCGAGATATTAAAATTAACCTCTTTGTAAGACAGTTTTTCTGTCATCATATTTTCTATTCTCTCAAACAGTTCATCTCCAAATGCAGGATCTTTTTCTACAGATACCGTTATTCTCGGTTCAGATTGCCGCTTTTGTTCAATCTCATGATAAATTTCTTCTCGTCTGATCTTGTCTTTAAAATAGATAATCAGTGCAAGCACGGCAACATTTGAGATCACCAAAAAAGTATCCGTCAGTTTTACATCCTCTTTGGTATGTTCCTGAAAATTAAAATCAAAATTTTTAGAAATCAAATAGCCTAAAATGATATTAATTAAGATAAATACACTGTAAATAATCACATATTTCCGGTTAAAAAAGACATAGGCAGCCAATGGAATAGGCATAAGCCAGACAAAACTTGCTACAGAATTATTCCAAAAGGCAAGCATGATGTAGAAATTATATAAAGACGCAAGAATAATATACGCATGAACCAGAATATTGATAGAATAATTTTTACGAATCATAAAATAAGAATATGACAGGAAAAATGCTCCGCCATAAAGATACCATGAGATCGTTTTATCCGGAATAAGAAACGTGAAAATAAGAGCATACACAGAAAGTACAACCGACATTAATATGACATAATAATGCACGAGATCTTTTTTATGTTTCTCTATTTTTTGAAGTTTTATAGGATCTGTAATTATCATTTGTTGTTTAAAATATTACTTCAGAACAGCCACAATTATTTTTTTTGTAAGTCAAATCTAGGAATTAATTGTATTAAATCATTGATTTTAAGTGAAATAAATAATGTAAGCTATTTTCAGGGTTTCATTGATGTGTTTAAAATTTGATTTACCGAGGCCGATAACTTTGCATCAGTTCTTAATCAGGAATTTTATTAGTACAAAGATAAAAAAGAGTTAATAAAATAAAACGATATCTCTGAAATTGTACTGATTATAAATTAGACACAAATAATATATTATAAAACATGAAGAAATTAAAATTATCTCTTTTAGGTTTAGCATTGAGTTTTTTTTCAACGGAAACCTACGCGCAAATAGGTATCAATACGGAATCTCCTAAAGCAACATTAGACGTTGTAGGGAAACCTGGCGTGGCAACTTCGGCAGACGGAGTAATTGCTCCCCGAATGACGGGAGATCAGCTTAAAGCTAAGGATTTGGTTTATCTTGCAGAGCAGACTGGAGCATTGGTTTATGTGACGCAGGCAGTGGGAACGCCTTCTATAAAAACAGCAAAGGTTGATAAGCCAGGATATTACATGTTCAATGGAGAAACCTGGAAATTTGCTTTCGGAGGAAGTGATACTGATATTCTGATTGGTGAACTGGTCTATTATCACGGAAGTATTCCCGCAAATACCTCAGGAACAAATATTTTGGCAAGTACTTATCTTACGGATCTTCCTGTCTTGGGAGGTGTTTTAAGACTTGATGCTCAGTTTGACGGTAATTCTTCAGGAACCGGAGCGGCAACTACTTTTAATCCACGCCTTTACAATGTCGGAACTTCTGATATGAAAATCTGGGTTTCGGAAATGTCTACCCACACAGGTGACTCGGATAATGGAAATATTAAGCTGTCACCGGGAGCATACAGACAATTTGACGATGGGGTTTATCTTACGCAGACTCATAATGAAACGGTAACTTTTGACATTACCATTCAGGAGCCTGAGCCAAGATGGTACAGAGTGTATTATGCTTTTAGAGTTGATAATAAATCTACTGCAGGAACTAGTAATAATACAACGTCAGATTCCAGTACAGCTGACAATACAAGAGAGCTGTTTTTATCAGTACAAAGATTATATTAATTAATTTGATTTAAATAGGTTTCGATTCTATAAACACACAAGAAAAATTATATAAATTGAGAGGCGTTTGTCCTCTCTTTTTTCGCTTTAATAATTAAATCATTTTGTGAACTTGGCTGAGTGAAACGCCTTTGCGAACGAAAAATATTCTCAATGATTTTAAAGAAATCTTTGCGATCTTTGCGTAAAAAAAATATTCTAGAAACTAAATTATCATTAAAAGTTTTAAATCTAAATATGTTTGAGCTATTTTTTGATTAAAAGTGATAATTCATTATCATTGCATTAATAAAAAAACATACACAAATGATAGAAGATTTTCCATTCTATTTATCCCTCATTGTAGCAATTGTATTGCTAATCATGTTGGCCAATAAAATAAAGGTTGCTTATCCTGTATTGCTTGTAATTGCTGGGCTTGGCATTAGTTTTATTCCCGGAATTCCGATGATTCATATTGATCCGGAACTTATTTTCATTATATTTCTTCCGCCTTTATTATATGAAGCAGCCTGGGCAATCTCATGGAAAGAATTATGGAAATGGAGACGTATCATAGGAAGTTTTGCTTTTGTAGTAGTTTTTCTTACGGCTATTTCTGTTGCATTTTTTGCAAATTATTTTATACCCGGATTTTCTTTAGCACTTGGATTCTTATTGGGAGGAATCGTTTCTCCGCCAGATGCAGTAAGTGCAAGTGCAATTTTAAAATTTGTAAACGTTCCGAAAAGAATGTCATCCATTTTGGAAGGAGAAAGTTTATTGAATGATGCTTCTTCATTAATCATTTTCCGTTTTGCGATGATTGCAGTGGCAACAGGACAATTTATTTGGTCAGATGCAGCCTTAAGCTTCTCATGGATGCTCGTTGGAGGTATCGGAATCGGATTATTAATCGGATTCATTTTTATGAAAGGTCATAAATATCTTCCCACCGACGCCAATATGGATACCATTTTAACCATTGTTGCTCCTTATGTGATGTATATTTCAGCAGAAGAAGTTCACAGTTCCGGCGTTTTGGCCGTTGTGAGTGGTGGATTACTATTATCAAATAACAGACATCGTTTTTTAAGTACTTCATCTCGTTTGCGAGGCCTCAATGTTTGGGAAAGCCTTGCATTTGTTTTGAATGGATTGGTATTTCTTATAATAGGTTTAGCCTTACCGGAAATTACTTCTGGATTAGAAGGGGTAGGACTTTCAGATGCTATCGTTTACGGCTTAATGGTAACGGGTGTATTGGTTGTTGTAAGGATCTTATCGGCTTATGGCGCTGTTTTGGTCACTTTAGTTGCCAGAAATTACATCAATGTAGCGGATACAAGAAGCCCGGGATTCAAAGCTCCTGCAATTATGGGGTGGACGGGAATGCGCGGAGTAGTTTCTCTCGCCGCAGCTTTATCAATACCTACTCATTTATATGAAGGAGGGCCTGCTTTTCCACAGAGGAATTTAATCTTATTTATTACTTTTATCGTTATTTTAACAACGCTTTTGGTGCAGGGTCTTACACTTCCTTATCTTATTAAAAAGATTAAACTGCCTACTTTTAATGATTATTTGCCGGATGAAGAAGCAGAAGACTTGATTAAAAGACAAATTGCAAAACATACCGCAGATCATATTACGAATAATCACTCCGAAATATTGGGCAGAAGTGCTTTTTTAAAACAGATTCATGAAAATTTGAAAGGAAGAGCAGATACTGAAGCCGAAGTAAAGCTAACATCAGAGGTAAAAGATGTTTATCTGGATGTTTTAAGCACACAGAGAGCATGGCTTCTCGACCAGAAGCATAATGACGATGTGAACGAAGATGTTATTAAAAAATACCTCATGAAGATTGATCTGGAAGAAGCAAGAATACTTCTTATTCATTAAATTTTAATCATTGATCAGGGTTAAAAGTCTCTGCAGATATTCATTTTCTTTTACAACTTTATTGTAAGACTGTCTCACATAAGCTGGTGAAAGCTCATAGTTTTCAGGCTTTGAATTGATGTCTTCATTTTCAATATATTGATTAAGATGAAGAGTGTAATCTTTAATGTATTTATTGATTAATTTTCGTTTGATTTTACAAATAGTATTATTTTTTATTTTATGTAAAGAATTTAGGATAAAAGATTTATCTCCATGGAAATTAATAACGTTTGCTACAAACGAAAGATTATGCGTATCCTGTAAAACAGAATGTTGTTCATTTTCAAAAATCATGATGTGGTAAGAGGTTTTAAAGAGTCAGGAATATTTTCAAAACACGGTAAGAGAATCTGTGAAGATCAACAGACGGGGATTGAAAATGATTTTTTCAATATCAGAATAATCTTTTTTCGTGATGAAGTAAAGTTTGAAGGTTTCATGATATTAATATTTAAATGATTGGTTAAAAAAATAAGCTATTAACTTAATTTTATATAAAATATTTCACTTCAAAAACCTAACCAAAATACTTACATTATTTCAAAAATATTAAAAATTTGTAACAAAACCCCTTATTAATGTATTATTTTTCCTAAAACTTTAATTATTGTTGTCATTTTTGTGTATGTAGATATTATTATTCGATAAATAATATTTTTTGTGAATGAATTGTCTTTTCAGAATCATTTAAACTAAAAATATATAGTCTAAAGTAGAAATATCTTTTAAAATCTTATTTTAATCAATTATAAATTAATTACTTATAATGATTTAAAAATACGGATTTTAACATTTTGGTCTCTATTTTGATAATACCAACAAAACACACAAAATGAAAAAAGAAAATTTTAACCACTTGCTGGGTAAATCACGCAATGAAATTATACAAGAATTAGGTGATGGGTTTAATTATTTTAATAATGAAACCTGGACTTATGAAGTTGGAAAAACCTGGTTCGGACAGAAAATTATTTTATCGATTACCTTTAAAAACGAAAAAGCTTCAGATTTAAATCTTACCAAACGTTTTGGAAGAGGCTAGTTTTTCAACAAAAAGACAATAATCATTTTTATTTCAATACTACATTTCTACTACAATTTTATCTTTTTACCTCCTATTTTATTGGTTTATAAAAGAAGAAGTAGAAGTGTAGTAGATATTTTATCCATTATTGATGATAGTTTTGCACTGTAAATATTTTCAATAAAATTATTATAAACACACAAGATGAAAAAAGAAAATTTCAGCCATTTGGTTGGTAAATCCCGCAATCAAATTAAGCAAGAAATAGGTGATGGGTTTAATTATTTTAATAATGAAACCTGGACTTATGAATTAGAAAAAAATTGGTTTGGCAGAAGAACTATTTTTGCCATTACGTTTAAAGATGGAAAAGCTTCCGAAATAGATGTTTTTAAAAGCTTTAATCGCTGCTAAATTTTCTAAATTTGTAAAACGTGTTATTTCGACAATATTCATCGTTAAAACCGATTTACAATTATGGAACTCAGACAAATTCGTTATTTTCTTAAAGCTAAGGAATTACTCAATTTTACGGAAGCGGCCAATCACTTATTTATAAGTCAGAGTACGCTTTCGCAACAGGTAAAACAGCTTGAAGATGAGCTAGGTATTCCTTTATTCAATAGGATAGGGAAGCGTATTACGTTAACAGAAGCTGGAGCTGTTTTCTCAGAATACGCCGAAAAAAGCCTTCTAAAATCTCAGGAGGGCTTTTTGGCTTTAAGAGATTTAAAAGATCTGAAAACTGGGGAACTTACAATCGGAGTTACTTACGGAATGCGTTCTACGTTAATAGAAGCGCTCATCAGGTTTTCTGTAGAATATCCTGGCGTGAGAGTGAATATCGTTTTTTGAACTACTTCCGAATTAATTGAAAAATTAACCCATCTGGAACTAGATTTTGCCCTTACTTTTGCTGAAGGGAATAAGGAAAAAATATTTAATTACACTCCTCTTTTTACCTCACCGATGACTTTGGTCGCTTCAAAAAGTTCTAATTTTAAGGATAAACAAAGTATCACTTTAAAAGAGATCACTGGTTTACCTCTTGCGTTACCTACAAAAGGCTACAGCACCACAAAATTTGTTACCGAAGCCTTTGAAAGCAATAGTTTGTCACCTAATATTTTAATCGAAATTAATGATATTCCTACCTTGCTTGAATTAACGAAAAGCGGAAATTGGTTTACCATTCTTGCGCAAACTACGGTAACAGAAAAAGACGATTTGATTACTGTTCCAATCAAAGGGAAAAATATGATCCGTACGGCAATGCTAATCTCCCTTAAAGATGCCTATGAAAAAAAGGCAATGACTGTTTTCTATACGTTTCTTATTACCCAATAATAAATTATTCTCTTTTTTTTAATTTAAATTAATATTTAGCTTAATTTTTTTCGGCTTACTATATTTTATTGTTTCTATAATCTTTTTATTTTATAATAAATCGAGATAAATTTTCATGGAAAAAGCTTAAAAAATAACTGTATAAAATTAATTAAAATATTCACTAATTGTTGATATAATGAAGGTTTTCGGGTCTTTTATTAATTTTTTTCGGTGTATTTTTAATAACGCGGGCGATTACTTTTTTAATAAAGTTTTTTTATTTAATGAGATTTCCATTTTTCATTAATAATATCATATGTTTATTAATATTTACTTAACAAATGGTAATTTGATTAATTATTATATTGAATTTTTAATATTATTGTTGAATTTATAAATTAAAATTTGTATTTTCACAAAACTAAAAACCAAAAAACTTCTATAATATGAAAAAAACAGTATCATCTATTGTAATGGTTATTTCAGTTTTTGCCATTCAAATCAATGCTCAAGTAGGGATCAATACAGCTTCGCCAACATCTACATTTGATATAAATGCTAAAAATGCTACAGGTGCCGCAACCAACGTTGATGGTATGCTGGTACCCAGGGTAGACAGACAGAGAGCGCAAGTTATGACAGGTGTTCCTACTTCTACTTTAATCTATGTAAATAATGCAGCCACGGGATTGCAATCTGGGGCTGCTGCCAATATAGACGATGTAGGTTATTACTATTATAACGGGACTACATGGGTGAAAATGCATAACCCTAATAATTCCATATTTTCTAATGTTAATATTTACAACTCGGATGGATCTCTTGCCGGAAATAGAATTGTAACTCAGGCTGCTAATACTTTAGCCTTTACAGCGACGGCAACAAATGCTTTTTCTGTAGATGGGTCTACCTTGTCTGTAGATGCGGCTAACGATAGATTAGGTATAGGAACGGCAGCACCTACAAGGAAATTACATGTAGAAGGAGGTCAGTTCCTTAATGCAGCAATTACAACCGCTTTAAGTAAAGATGCTTTAGATATTAATATAGGTCAGGACGGTTTTGGTTTTGGTAACCGTACGGATAATTTCGGTATCAGCATGAGGTCTTCTTCATCAGTATTTGGTGGTCCTGTTTCAAGAATTAATTTTGGTGATACCTCTACGACAACAGCGGTAGGTCCTCGTTATTTGTCTTTCAGTGTAGGTATAACTCCTAATGAGCTAATGTATCTTACAGACGCCAATACCGGAAGAGTAGGAATTGGCAATACAGCACCTGCCGCAAAATTGGATATCGTAGGAACTACTTTTGGTATGAAAAGTTCTACGGGTAGTGGGAGTTGGGATAATATTTGGTTTAATGTTACCCCAAGTACTCCTTCTATTAACGTTTCAGGAGCAGAATCAGGGTTGCAGTTTAATGTAGGATCAAACTCTGTAGGAACTTATGGTGATGGGCAGACATTAACAACCGTTGCTACGATGCTATCAAACGGAAATA
>Ga0302167_10000526_pt1 | contig 18477 bp, 13 predicted proteins | sample I_Fen_N1_1_FD_193496 | JGI IMG/M metagenome (GOLD analysis project Ga0302167, IMG submission 193496) | Peat permafrost microbial communities from Stordalen Mire near Abisko, Sweden - I_Fen_N1_1 | ecosystem: Environmental > Terrestrial > Soil > Wetlands > Permafrost | place: Sweden: Abisko...
GTTCATTTACACTCGAATAAGCAGGTTCAAAAGGCATAAACCAATGTGTAAATTCGGAGAAAAACGGAAAACTTTTCAATAATGAAAAAGTACTCATATAAACATCAGCTCCCTCCAATTGCATTTGGCTCAATTCTTTTAGTTTATCACTCACGCCACTTTCGTCGAGCATATCCTGCCATTCAGGATTTTCTTCGTTCCACTCATCAGAATTCAACAAACTATCAGCGTCCATTTTATCCTTCAGTTTAGGACTGATCTTCATCACTTCAGGTAAAATTTCTTCCTGCATTCTTTTAGTGATTTTGTCTGTTTCTACAGTGGCTATAATCTGTATGATTATATTTTGAAAGTTTTCCACCACGTGACTGTCGTCTGCCAGCAGCACCAATCGGTTTCGTATAGCAGGAAAATATGGTAAAAACTGATTGTATTTAGCCAGCACAAAACAGAGCCCGACCAAAGCCCGCTGTTTGACCTGTTGATTTGTACTCAAACAAGCATCGAGAAGTAATGAGAATTTAGCCTCATCAAACATTCTCCACAGATTAAGAGTAAGTGCCGAAATGACTATCGATTTTTCGATCAAACCTGGATAAGAATCTTCAAGCACCTTGCTGAAGAGTTGTTTCTCTTCAGTTCCATACGAGGTTGTCAACCAAAATACTCCAAAAATATCCGGCAATAACAACTCGTAATTTGTACGAAGTCGCTTCAATTCTACAGTATGATTTTCAGCATCATTATTCAGCAGTTCGGTTTGATTATAGAAATACAGAAAAGAAGCAAATAGTTCGGATGGAGAATGGTGTCGCTTGGTATGCGGGAAGTATCGTTTTTGAGAATATTCATAGTTCGAAGAATTCCGAAGAAGCACTTCTTCTTTTAAATCGGAATTAAGCACAAAGGTTTTTGCTATCAACTTATTGTACACTAACTTCCGATCAGGATCATCAACACCGGAAATATAATACTGCAATAAATACTGATAATTTTGCCGCAGATCATTTAACCTATCGGAGTATTCACCCAACTGTAGTTCAGTAATTAGATCTTCCGTTTTATTAAAGGCATTATTCAACTGCCCTGACGCAAGAAAGTGCAAGGCAGCAGTGTATGCTTCATGAATTTGATTGATATTCATATTTTTATTGCCTTCTAGCGGATTTATGAAAATTAAACTGTAAAGTAAGGAAAATAAGTCTCATTATCAGCAACGAAGAATCACAAGAAGAATGTATTTTTAATCTTCAAATAAAACCAATGCGTAATGGTAGGTATGTATCTATCAAAAACTATTCCAATGCTTAGCCTATTTTGCTTATTTTACGAAGTCTTTCTTCATCAATGATTTTGAGCTTACGCCCATCCATGGCTATAACATGTTCATTTACAAAATTAGAGAGAGTACGAATGGCATTTGAGGTGGTCATATTAGACAGATTAGCCAGATCTTCTCGAGAGAGGTAAATGCTGATAGTAGCACCATCTTCTTCTAATCCATAATTTTTTCGTAGGATTAATAACGCTTCAGCTAACCTACCGCGTATATGTTTTTGTGTCAAATTGACAGTCCGCGCATCAGAAGCTCCCAGATCTGTAGCTATTTCTTCTAAAAAACGATAGCAGAAAGAATTGTTGTGACGGAGTATGGATAAGAATATTTCAGCTTTAATCATATACACCGTGGAAGCTTCAAAAGCAGCAGTATTTGTATTATAATTCTCGTTGGCAATAATAGCACGATAACCGAAATGTTCACCCGGCTTAAGCATTCTTATGATCTGAGAACGGCTTCCAACTCCCTCTTTGTACACTTTTACTTTTCCACTTGCTAAAATCATCATGTGAGTTGGTTGATCATTCTCGCAATGTATTAATTCATTCTTTTTAAAGTGGTGAATTGAATAATTACTGCGTACAAATTGCCTTTCATCAGGTGTAAGTACGTCCCAAACCGAAAAGATTTCTTCTATTGGTTTTAAATCAGAAACATGTTTTTTTGCCATAAAAATCTATCAGAAATATGTTTGACAACAATGTTATAAAGCACAAATTTAGTGATTTTTCGAGAAATAACACAATAAGCGTTGAAAAAAACAACTTATTATCTATAAATACTGACAAATAATCCTTAAAGTGGTGTCGAAGAACTATTTTTAACGCATTTTTATTAGAATTTATTAACCTTGTTTGCAAAAAAGCTTTTTTAGATAAAAATAATTATTACTTTTGTAATACACACTAACTACCGCTCCATATGAAAAAAGTCTTTCTGGTCATCTCCATTTTTTTGTGCGTAATGAATGTAAAAGCACAACAAGTTTCAATTAGTGACTCTGCAGTTGTCAGCCTGTTAACTTGCTCCCCGGGTGAAGAGGTTTATTCAAAGTTCGGGCATACTGCCATTCGAATTGCCGACAGAAGAAACAACATAGATGTTGTTTTCAACTATGGCATTTTTAGTTTTGAGACTAGCAACTTTTATTACAAATTCATAAAAGGCGAGACTGATTACCAACTTGGTATATATGACACCCGTAATTTTCTGCCTGAATACGCTCAACGAAACTCAATGGTAGTGGAGCAGGTTTTAAACCTTTCGCCAGCAGAAAAAAGAGATTTATTCAATCTTCTGATGCAAAATTACTTGCCTGAAAACAGAACGTATCGTTACAATTTTATTTTTGACAATTGTGCTACCCGCCCACGCGATAAAATATTGGCTTCACTTCATGGTTACGTGAAGTTTCAGGAAAACTATGAATCTAAAACATTTAGGCAATTAGTTGGTTCCTACGTGGGGAACGACACCTGGTTAAAATTCGGAATTGATTTAGTTTTCGGGATAAGAGCAGACAGAATAGCGACTGAAAGTGAAAGTATGTTTTTACCCGAAGTTCTGATGGGAGAATTTCAAACTGCTCAAATAACCGCACGCGTAGGAGGAACTAAAAAACTTATCTCAGAAAGAAGAATATTAGTTCAGAAAATAGACACGAAAGAGGAATCTACTTTTTGGCTTTTTAAACCGATGGCCTTTTCGATGATTCTTTTAATCATTGGATCGGCAATCACTTTTTGGGACACTAAACGAAAATATTATTACAGACCTTTTGATGCATTTCTATTTGGGCTTACCGGTGTGGCCGGATTAATCATTGCCTATCTGATGTTCTTCTCGTTGCATCCACTTGTAAAATCAAACTTAAACATACTCTGGCTCAACCCGCTCAGTTTATTGATTGTTTCGTTACTCTGGGTTAGAAGATTGCGGGTTGCATTGTTCTTCTATCAAATTATAAACGTTGTCTTCTTATTGGCTGCATTGTTTACATTTGCCATTTCGGTACAGTCAATAAACATTGCAGCGTATCCAATAATCGTTTTATTACTCATGCGCAGTGTCAGTTGGATATCATTATCCAGAAAAAAGATTTACCGCAGAAGAAGATAAATTCACTTACTTTACACTTTATGTCCACAACTTCATCAAAAGAACCTGCTTCATTACGATTTGTAGGAATTATCCCTGCCCGCTTTGCTTCAACCCGCTTTCCGGGAAAACCATTAGTGGACATCGGAGGAAAGACGATGATACAACGCGTGTATGAACAAGTATCAAAAGCGTTGGAAAATGTATATGTAGCTACAGATGACACCCGTATTTTCGAAGCTGTGATTAGCTTTGGAGGCAAGGCTATAATGACTTCCGACAAACACAAAAGCGGAACCGACCGGTGCTTTGAAGCATTTACAAAACTGGATGAATGGTTTGATGTGGTGGTCAATATTCAGGGCGATGAACCTTTCATTCAACCGGAGCAGATTGCCGAATTACAAAATTGCTTTGCTGAACCCAACACTCAGATTGCAACTTTGGCAAAAAAAGTAACCGCAAAAGACAGTATAGAATTTCTCACTAACCCTAATAACCCAAAACTGGTTATTAACAAACTCAATGAAGCCATGTATTTCAGCCGTTCTGTAATTCCTTACAGACGCGGGGCAGAGTTGGAAGAGTGGATTTCACTTCACCCCTACCTTAAGCACGTGGGTATTTATGCTTACCGCGCCGATGTACTTCGTGAACTCACACTATTGGAACAATCGCCACTAGAAATTGCCGAATCGCTGGAGCAACTCCGCTGGCTTGAAAACGGCTATCGAATTAAAGTAGGCTTTACCGACGTAGAAACTGTGGGTATTGATACTCCCGAAGATTTGGAAAAAGTGAAAGATCTACTGAAAGATAGCTAAACAAGAAGCAACAAGCGTTCAGTCGGTGCTAACAAGAGATTGAAGAGTGCTAACCGGTGATTGATGAGCACTGTCAGATGGTTGATGAGCGCTGATGGGTGATTGATGGGCACTGACAGGTCTCAGTCTACTATCTCGGCAAAATCAGCAATATGATTATCCACGTATGCCGCAATCAAAGCTGTTTGTTGTTCTTCAATGTCAAAATACAGTTCTTCCAAATCGTCAAACACCTCAAAATCCACATACATCGCATTAAATTCCTCCTCTGTTGTTTCGCGTTCCAGTTCAGCCTTATTAGGATCATAAATCTCTTTAGCTTTGTATATCAGTTTAGCCAGCTCTGCAGCGCCAAATTGTTTGATAGCTTTAGCAAAAGGATTTTCAAAAATATAACCTCCATACCCGTTCTGAATTAGCTGAACAAAACCACCATCGCGCATTTCGTCCTGAAAAAAACGATGCGCCAACAAGGTATGCTGACTTCCATTTAAAAGTTGCATGTTATCGGCAGTAAGTTTTCCACCCAAAGCCTGAAGATAAGCATCGGTAAACACCTGTAAGAATTCATCCATCCCCTTGCCGGCAGCTGCTGCCAAATCACTATCTTTTATTTGAATCATTTGCTTTGTGTTTAAAGTATTATTTTTGAAACCGCAAAGTTAGAATTAAATGCTGATAACAATACAGGTCATCGATAGATTTTAGCTAAAATTTCTGACTATCCTATTTGAGAAATAAATAAGCATCAAAATTACTTAACTCTATTCCCTCCTTCGTAGCGTTTCGCTTACCGCTCACAGTTTTTAATATTAACTTGTAATTTCCGGCCTTCATCGTCATCTTTTCAGGCGAATTTATCTTCTCAATATTATACTTCAACAGCGATTTTATCTTATTTCTCAGAGGAATAGTATAAGTACCGTTCTTTATAAGCTTATTGGTTACAAGCAAATCACCGTTGTGAAACTCAACCTTTAGCTGACTGTTTTCGCAGATATTCTTTGCTCTATCGGCATTACTTTCCGAATTAAAAACATTCAGATTTACAAAAACAGGATAAGAATCTGTATTAAAAATACAAGAATCATTTTCCAAATAAAGATGAAAATATCGGTTGACATCAATATCATTCGTGTTTAGCTTCATTTGTTCCAGAATATCATACACGTGTTTATTTTTGAGCGAATTACGAAAGTATGGCTGCATACTTTCTGCGCCGTAGGTCAGAACCAGATACCTTACAGTTTCAGTCGCCCTTTGTACCGTAGCTGTATCTTTTTGTTGAGTTTGCTTTGGAGTGATTTTTCCATCTTTCAACATGTGCAAAACGATGAGTTGTTTTTCTAGCTGGGTTGTCAAAGAATTCCTGGTTACACTAAAAACACTCCAGGGGCCTATTGAGCTGAGAAAGGTAATCGTTGCAAAAGAAATCACAATCCATTTTACCTGTTTAGCTTTCGAAACAAGAAGATAAATACTTATTCCATAAAACCATAAGTTCAAAATCAGCACATAAAGCCTGTTGATCGTTAAATCATAATCGGCAATACGGCGATAAATACCTACAGACATAAGAACCAGCAGGGGAAACAGCAGCACCGGAAATAGTTTAACGAACACGTCGACCGCTTTATTTTTATTGCTCAAATAAAGCGGATGCAAAATAAGCATACACAAGAAACCACCCAGTCCGAGTACCGAAACAAGGGTAGAAACCCAACCATTGGGCAATTGCCATTTGATAACTATTTGGATTAAATAAACATATAGTATTAGAATATAGATTGCTAAGATTGGGAGTAAAATATACAGACCAAATATCTTTATAATCTTTTCAAACGTAAATTCCTGTTTTCTTTTTTCTATTTTATCGAGAATGTTTGACAAGAAGTAAATTGGGGCAAACAGCACAAAACTGAACACCGCCAGATGACCATATACTTTAGAACTAATTTCGATCTTGAACAGCTTATCAAGAGACAAAATAGCCAAACCAAGTCCGCCATACAACACCGCTGCAAATACCACAGTAATAATAAGCTGAACGATACTTTGCTTACTGAAATTCCAAAAAGGTAGTTCACTGTTTTTATGAAGAAATGAAATAAAAAAGGCAGCCAACGTAAACACCAATCCCAGTGAAAACAACTGATAATACTGGTATTCCATCAGTTTTTCGGGAAGCGTAAAACAATAAACCGCAAAAATAATCATCACCAACAGATTGAGCGAAACTTTCTGAAACGAGTTTTTAATATCTTCCAGGTATAAACTCACAGCCACGTTCAATAGTGTGCCCAAGCCTAAGAATGCCCACAAACGCTCTTGTATATCTACATTCACTCTTTGAATAGACATGAAACAAAGCACTGCAAATCCGACAATAAAGCTCAGCGAAAAAGGAAACCGTATCAAAACCTGACGGAATCTATAAATCATTACTTGTAGAGATAGTTTTTTCATAACGTGTGACTGAATTTTGTTACTTATTTCAAATCTTCTATTTAAATACTTTGAGGACTATTTACTACTTACAATGAATATTCATATTATTCATAAACACTGTTCGGATAAGACTTTGCTGATTCTCAATATTATGCTCATCAGTCAAACCCGCCTGAAACCATCGCGCAGTACACACACCACGGTGCTCTTCAAATAATTTTTGCCACCCTTTTTCCTTTGAATTCAGAGCCAACCGGCAAACATAATCGGGAAGATTTTCGTTAGGTCGTGACAAGGAATCAGCTATCGCAACGTACTTATTCATATAAATGTTATCTCCTGCTTTCACATCCGCCCCCATGCTAAACCCTGCAATTCTTTCCTTTTCTATTTTTGTGGGATTTACTTTCAGCTGTTCATTATTCTTATACAATGCATAAGAATGTGCTCCGCAAAATTGAATCTTTTGGTGGCGAACCTGCGCCCAAAGATATGAAACATTCTGTTGAGTTTTGACCTGCAAAACATTCCACAATTGCTCGTTATTATCGTTTGGATTTATCACATTAGCATCTATCACCGGCATGAATGAAATTCGCCCCTCAAAATCAATCGATTTGACTGAATACTTTATCGCTGCGACTTCTGTTTCGGCCATACTCAGAAAGCGTTTGACAGTAACCTCTATCTTATGCTTGCGAGGCGAAACCGCTTCAAAAAATCTCTCTAAAACCCCCTCTTGTATATTCAGTACACTTTTAAAGCTCAACACCTCCCATGTTGCCAAATCTACAACTTCTTCGTTTAATCTAACAATTATACCACACCAGTTTGGCGTTTTCAGTAAACCGCAATCATCGTTCAACAAACCGGCTTCGTCCGTATCTGTATTTTGAGAATAAATTCCATTCACATACGATCCCAATCGGGTTTCGCCGGAATAATACTCTTCAAAGTTAGCACGTTGAGCAATATAACCGTTTGAAAGGCCAAAAGCAATTTCTCTTTCAAGTTGTTTGCCTGGATGAAAATCTTCTTCAATTATATTCCATGAGTCTGTTTGCATAAGCTTTGTCAATTATTAGTTATACTGAAATCTTCAATTTCTGAATAAGCCGGAGAATATAGTACTAACGAACATTATCCCGTTGCTTATCTTCTACCCAAAGGACACTCAATGCGGCTAATAGCAAAAAAATACCAGACATAATCAAGGCGTAAATTGCCTGTGAGCCGAAAAAACGTTTGATAATCATACCTCCAAAAAATCCATTGATTATCTGCGGAACAGTAATAAAGATATTAAAAATACCCATATAAACACCCATTTTACGTATTGGTAGTGCGGGTGCCAATATAGCATAAGGCATCGATAAAATACTTCCCCAAGCCATGCCGACACCTACCATCGAAACAATAAGAACTGTAGGATTACTTATAAAATATATAGAGATCAAACCTATGGCTCCGGCAGTGAGCGAGAGGCTATGAGTCAGCTTTCGACCAATCTGATGAGCAATCGCCGGGAGTATCAAAGCATACAGCATCGCTACAGCATTGTATACCCCGAAAATAATACCTACCCAGTTGCCGGCATCCTGATAGGTGACTGATTTTGTATCCGTAACTGCCAGACCGTAAACATGCTGAGCAATGGCAGGCGTGGTGAATACCCACATTCCAAACAAAGCAATCCAGGAAAAGAACTGAACCGGAGCTAATTGCTTCATCGTTTTAGGCATTGCTACAAAATCTCTGAAGATATCGGAAAATTTACTTTTGTCTTCTTTATGAATTTCTTTGTCTTCATTAAAAGCAGATAATTCTTCAGGAGAATATTCCTTGGTGGTGAATATTGTCCAAAGAATCGTGATAATCATTACAGCTGCACCTATATAAAATGAAAACACCACATTATCAGGTATACCCCCATTTTCATTTACTTTAGAAATTCCAAACCACTGAGCCAGAGCATACGGCAACCAAGAACCTACCACTGCACCTATCCCGATTAAAAAAGTCTGTATAGAGAAGCCAAGCGTACTTTGATCGGCAGGAAGCATGTCAGCAACCAAGGCTCTGAATGGCTCCATTGCTATATTGAAAGAAGCATCCATGATCATCAGAAAACCGGCACCTATAAACATTGCCGGCAAAAAGCTTGCAAAAACACCTGCATTGGGCATTAAAACTAAAGCAATAGAAGCCAAAACTGCACCTGCCAAGAAAAACGGACGACGACGACCCAACCGAGTCCAGGTATGGTCGGAATAATGTCCAATAATCGGTTGTATAATCATCCCTGTAATCGGAGCGGCTAACCAGAACCACGAAAGCTGTTCTATATCAGCACCAAATGTTTGGAGAATACGACTTGCATTGGCATTTTGCAAAGCATAGCCAAATTGAATTCCCAGAAAGCCCATGCTAAGGCTGAGAATTTGAAAAAAACTGAAATGTGGTTTTGTTTTCAGGGTATGAGATTGTGTATTCATGACATAATTATTTGGTGGATCCTCTTATTATCAGATTTGTTTTTACTATTTTATTGGTATATTGTCCGTGTGTTATTCCGTCAATTTTGTCAAGCAACAGAGTCGCTGCATTTTTTCCCATTTCATATCCATGCTGCTCTACCGTACTAAGCATTGGATCGCAAGCTTTCGCCAATTCCCCATCGGAAAAACCAAAAATTGCAATATCATCCGGCACCTTTAGTTTTGCCGACTTGACTGCATACATTATTCCGGCGGCACAATGATCATTGATGGCAAAAAATCCATCCGGCCTATCGATTCTGTCTAAAATTTCGGGCGTAATCATTATGGCTTCCTCGCGGGTATCGCAGACTCGAATTAATGATTCATCAACCATTAGTCCATACTTTCTGAGTGCGTCCAGATATCCGTTTTTGCGATTCTTTGATATTTCGAGATGGAAGGGTGAGCTATAAAAAGCAATTCGCTTACACCCACTCTGAATCAGATACTCCACAGCAGCAAAAGCGCCCGCATAATCATCCACCACCACCCTATCGGTGATAATACCGATGCAAATTCTATCAAAAAAAACCAGTGGAATCTCACTGTCAATAATATCCTGAAAATGGTCATAGTTAGTCGTATGTTTACATAGCGATGCCAGAACGCCCGAAACCCGACTGGATATTAATGCCTTAGTGTCTCTCACTTCTTTCTCGTAGTTTTCACCCGACTGACAAACAATCACATTATAATCTGCCTGATTGGCTATCTGCTCAATGCCCGAAAGTACAGATGAAAAAAAATAATTGTTTATTTCCGGAACTATCACACCGATGGTATTATTCTTACTGGTTCGTAAGCTGAGAGCCAACGCATTAGGCTTATAGTGAAAATCCTTGGCATACTTGTTTACAAGATCCTTTGTAACCTGACTGATATCGGGATGATTCTTTAGTGCACGAGAAACTGTAGAGGGTGAGATATTAAGTTCTCTGGCAATATCCTTGATGGTGATTTGCGTTTTTTTCATGCTATAAATTTTTCGGTTACAGAAACCCTTGACTGAATTCACAACAACATCGACTGACACAACATCCTAAATAAGTGTATTTTACACATTAATAGATTATACAGTTCGATACTTAAATAAGTCAAAATAAGATTTCAATTACAAAAGTAGAATAGATTATTCGAATAAAAAATTATTTGCCGTAATATTCTAAATATCTGACGCAAACGTTTGCGCTTAAAATTCTTGTCATAATGATAAAACGAAGATTGCAAATAAACATCTATATCTATTTTTGCCTCCATAAAAAATGCTCGACATATATTCAAAATTAACTACAACGAACAAATCGAAAGATACATTGTTTTAATTAATGAAAATTGTTCATTATTTTTTTCTGATAATAAATATATTACAAGTTTCAACCTTAAAAAAACTTAATGCATGAAGTACAATCACTTTAAGCTAAAATCACGTGCATTTGTAGCCGTTTTAGCGATGTTAGCTTTTGGAATTAACGCCAATGCACAACAGACTTCCGTTTCAGGAATTGTGAAGGATGCTAAAACCGGAGAAACTATTCTCGGTGCAAGTATCCTGGAAAAAGGCACCTCAAAAGGTGTAATCACCAATCTGGATGGTGAATTCACCATCTCAGTAGCCCCTAATGCAACCCTGGTAGTTAAATACTTAGGCTATGCTTCCGTAGAAGTTCCTGTAGCAGGAAAAACAAAAATTACAGTTCAACTACATGAAGACGCTATAGCGCTTGGCGAAGTAGTTGCAATTGGATATGCCACTGTCAAAAAAAATGATGCTACAGGTTCTCTTACATCTATTAAACCCGACAAACTCAACAAGGGACTTACCACCAATGCTCAGGACATGATTACCGGAAAAATTGCTGGTGTAAATGTGGTCTCTGACGGTGGAGCTCCGGGAGCCGGTGCTAAAATCCGTATCCGTGGTGGTTCTTCGCTTAATGCAAGTAATGATCCGTTAATCGTGATAGATGGATTAGCAATGGATAACGAAGGCATCAAAGGAGTATCAAACTTCCTAAGCACAATTAATCCTAATGATATCGAAACATTTTCTGTTTTAAAGGATGCGTCTGCTACTGCCATTTACGGTTCAAGAGCATCGAACGGTGTAATTATTATTACAACCAAAAAAGGAGAAAAAGGCGCTAAGCCCCGCGTTTCGTACGATGGAAACATTTCAATGAGCGTAGTAGGCAAGACATTGGATGTTATGAACGGAAATCAGTTTCGTACTTACGCCAATAAACTTTATGCAGGGCAGACAGGAACCCTTTCAAAACTAGGAACTGCTAATACTTACTGGCAAAACGAGATTTATCAAACAGCCATCAGCCATGATCACAATATCAGCATTATGGGCGGTTTGAAAAACATGCCATACCGTGCATCGTTCGGATACACCAATCAGGACGGTATTATAAAAACTTCAAATTTTGAACGTTATACAGGTTCTGTAAACCTTAACCCATCATTTTTCGACGATCATTTGAAAGTTTCGTTGAATGCAAAAGGAATGTATGTGAATAACAGATATGCCGATACCGGTGTAATTGGTGCGGCTGCTTCTATGGATCCTACTCAGTCCGTAACTTCGAGCCAGGAACCATACAAAACTACATTTGCTGGATACTGGCAATGGATCACTACCGGAACAACATGGAATTCATTATCTGTGGCTAACCCACTTGCCACGCTGAACCTGAAGAAAGACATTGCACACTCGAAAGACTTTATCGGAAATGCCGAGTTTGATTATAAAGTACACTTTTTACCTGAACTCCGTGCTCACCTATCGCTGGGAACAGAAATATCTGATGGTAAACAAAACCTGTTTACCCCTACCACCAATGCCAGCGATGGACAACTTGGACGGACTGGATACGAAAAGATTTACAAATATAACAGATCATTATCTTACTATATGAATTATGCCAAAGAAATTGGTGTACATAAGTTCGATGTAATGGCAGGATATGAATGGCAACATTTCTACAGAAGTCTTAATAGCCACTATTCAGCATTAGACCTTACTACCAATACTACAAACAATGTATTTAAAACCGAAAGTTACTTAGTTTCTTTCTTTGGTAGAGCTAATTATACACTGTTAGAAAGATATTTATTGACAGCAACGATACGTAATGACGGCTCGTCACGTTTTGCAGACGGCAACCGCTGGGGCCTATTCCCATCATTGGCACTTGCATGGAAAATAAATGAAGAAGGTTTTATGAAAAACAATACTACCTTCTCTGATTTGAAACTTCGTCTGGGTTACGGTATTACCGGCCAACAAAACTTGAACAACGGTGACTATCAATACATTCCGGTATATGTAAACAGTATTGAAGGTGCTTCATACCCTATGGATGGAACTTATATAGCAACTTACAGGCCCAACCCTTTCAATAAAAACCTGAAATGGGAAACCACTACTACTTACAATGCCGGTCTTGACTGGGGTTTGTTGGATAACAGAATTACCGGATCTGTTGATGGATATTATAGGGTTACTAATAATTTGATAAGCAGTGTAAGTATTGCTGCCGGCACAAATCTGAGCAACATTGTAACACAAAATATCGGTTCACTCGAAAATCGTGGAGTAGAATTTACAGTTACCGGAAAACCTATTGTTTCAAAAGATCTGACATGGGACGTTAGCTACAACGTGACCTACAATAACAATAAAATTACAAAACTGACCGGTACGGGTGCAAGCACTCCTGTAACCGACAGAAATATATCTTCCGGAACCGGAAATTATGTTGAAGTTCATCAAGTTGGATTCCCAGCCTACTCATTCTTTGTGTACGAACAGGTTTACGACAAAAATCATAACCCAATTGAAGGGTTATATGTAGACAGAAACGGTGATGGTAAAATAAATGACGCAGACCGTTATTATTATCATAATCCAGCACCCGATGTAACCATGGGTCTATCGTCTAAATTGATTTATAAAGAATTTGATTTCGGCGTAACATTAAGAGCAAGTTTAGGCAATTATGTGTATAACGATGTTGCCGCCAACAGAGCAAATGTTGGAGCCAGCGGAGTTTGGTCAACTTCAGGTTTCTTTGTAAACAAACCGATATCGGCTATGGAAACAAATTTCGTAGGAAGAACAAACTGGTACTTCTCTGATTATTATGTACAGAATGCATCTTTCGTTCGTGTTGACAATATAACTGTCGGATACACATTTAAGAACCTGTTCCATGCTATTTCAAGCGGACGTTTGTCGGCTACTGTACAAAATCCATTTGTATTTACAAAGTACAAAGGATTAGACCCTGAAGTCTTCACCGGAGTAGACAATAATATCTACCCCCGCCCTATTATGGCAGTGATTGGATTAAGCCTTAATTTTTAATTAACCTGTAAAAAATTGTAAATCATGAATGTAAGACATAATAAAATAACAAACACGATTTTGTCCGTTATAATTGCTCTCGGTCTATCATCGTGTGTGAATGACTTGAATGTTACACCTATTGATCCAAGTACCATTCAAACCTTCGATCAGGATGCCGTGTTTGCTAAAGTATATGCATCGCTGGCACTTACCGGACAACAGGGTCCTGCCGGCAAAGGCGATTTGGCCGGAGTTGACGAAGGAACATCTTCCTTTATCCGGTTAATATGGAACTTAAACGAATTATCTACCGACGAGGCTATTTGCTCATGGGGTGATCCGGGAATACCAGAACTAAATTTCAATAAATGGACAGCATCGCATGACCAGGTAAATGGTATCTATGCACGTTTTTACTTTGGAGTATCACTTTGCAACCTGTTCCTAGAACAAACTGCAAGCACTACCGATGCTAAAACAATAAAACAACGCGCAGAAGTACGTTTCTTGCGTGCATTGAATTATTACTATTTGATGGATTTGTTTGGAAACGTACCATTTACTGAAGTTGTTTCTCTTGATCCTCCGAAACAGATGAAACGTGCCGACTTATTCGCATGGCTAGAAAAGGAACTGAAAGCAATTGAACCTGATTTAGCGGCACCGCGCACAAATACATACTACCGTGTAGATCAAGCAGCCGAATGGTTGTTATTAGCCCGCATGTATTTAAATGCAGAAGTTTATACCGGTACTGCTAACTGGACTGCAGCAAAAACATATGCAAAGAAAGTGATGGATTCGGGCTACAAGTTGAATCCAAGTTATGCACAACTTTTTATGGCCGACAATGCCGGCGCATTTGATGCTTCAACAAACACAGCTTCTCAAGAAATTATTCTGCCGATAGCATGTGATGGCGTAAAAACTCAAAGCTACGGAAACTCACTTTTCATGATTGCGTCTTTCCATACTTCGGGAATGCCTGCATGGGGAACCTCAGAAGGTTGGGGCGGTAATCGTGCACGTGCTGCATTGGCTCGTAAGTTCTTTCCGAACGGAATCCCAGCCGGAACCGACCTTACTAAACTGACAGCTTTTGCCGGAGACAAGAGAGCAATGTTTTGGGGTTGGGATATAGCCGACAGCAAATCGACTGATCCAATGACGATTTTGAATTATTCAGTTTTCAAACAAGGCTTATCAGTTACCAAGTTTTCAAATGTTCGTTCAGATGGTAAAGTGTCGAATGATTTAAAATTCACAGACACCGATGTGCCACTCTTCCGTCTGGCAGAAGCCTATCTGACTTATGCCGAAGCATCGTTACGAATGGGAGAAAGCTCAACTATCGCCCTGAATACAATCAATGAATTGCGCAACAGAACAAGCGGAAGCGCTCCAGCTTTATCAAGTATTACTTTAGATAAAATTTTAGATGAATGGTCTCGCGAATTCTACTTCGAAGGACGTCGTCGTACAGACCTTATCCGCTTTGGATATTATGGTGGAAGCGACTACACATGGGATTGGAAAGGCGGTACAGCTGCCGGAACAAAATTCAGCAGTATTTACAATCTGTATCCTATTCCTGCAACAGATTTAAATGTAAATCCGAACCTAAAACAAAATACGGGTTTCTAATAGTTGTAAAATTCTAATTAATAAAAAAGTAATCATATGAAAAAATATAATATATTATTTATTGCTTTGCTCGGCCTGATTGGGTTTACATCTTGCGAAGACATAAAAGACCCGGTGATAAACCCTGCGGCTATCAATGGCAGTCTGACTTTCAAACTCAACCAGCCTCAATATGCAAATTACGTGCTTGAAGACGCAAACGGTGCTGCTGATATGGATGCACTCACCTGCGTTCAGCCCAATTTAGGTTTTACTGCTGCAGTAACATATACTACACAGGTTTGTGCCAGTTCCGGTTTTTCTAAAGGTACATTCGTGAGTTTACCCACAACAGTAAATGGTGAAAAAGTAGGCATCAACACCAAAGAAATGGATAAAGCCATGATAAGTATTTTTGGCAAGGTACCTACTCCTGCAGTTCAAAAAAACGTATATATCAGACTTAAAGCGCAGGTATCTGATGCTACTGCATCACCACTTGACACAGTACTGACAGTAATGCCCTTGTATTCAAACGTAATCATACTAAAAATAACTCCTTACGAGTTCCCATTAGTAGCTTATACCGAAGTTACACCTACTCCTTATTTCATCGTCGGACTAGGTGATGGTGCATGGAATAACTCAACTGCCGGACTCGGTAAATCATTAATTCCACTTGGAGTTACTGCCGGTAAAAAATATGATTTGAGTGGAAATGGAGAATTTGTGTACACAGGATATTTCCAGGCATCAAGAGGATTCAAGTTGATCAAAGATGTAGGTGGATGGTCAGAACAATGGGGTATGAAGAACGGCGTTTACACGCACAATTCGGGCGATAATATTAATGTTCCGAGCGATGGATATTACACCATTACGTTGAATTCTATAGACAACACCTTGTCCATAGTACCTACCACTACTCCTCCTGCAACTTATACTTCGATGGGTATGATGGGTGAGTTCAACGGTTGGTCAACAGACATTAGCATGGCAGCTACTGAAACAACCAATAATCATATGTGGTGGGCTATCTACACCTTTGCTTCTGACTTCACACCAAACGGAGGTTGCAAGTTCCGTGCAAACGGCTCGTGGGACACAAACTGGGGTGCTGCTACATTCCCATTCGGAATTGCAACACCGGGCGGACCTAACAGTCAATTCAAGGCAGGTACTTATCTGGTTAGCTTCAATGATATAACCGGTAACTACAGTTTTATTAAAAAATAAACACTACGAGTTCTGCATGTAAAAATGCAGAACTCGTAAATAAGATTAATTCTGTTTTCCACTATTAAAACTAATTGAAAATGAAAAAAACAATCAACTATATGGTAGCCCTGATCATTGGATGTATGGCGTTTACTTCATGCGAAGATCCGTATGCAAATCAAACAGTTGCTAAGCCCGGGAGCTATGACCAATTGACACTTCAGGATACAACCGGTTTTGCAGCAGCGCTTAAAACCAATGTTAGTCCACTTGTCATACAAGCAAACAAACTGAATAGCTCGTTGCCTTTACTCACCTGTTCTTCCGTACTCAATCTGGTGGATACAGCAGCCCAAAAACAATACAAGATTCAATTTGCCAAGGTTGCCAATTTTTCCAACTTTATTACTATTCCTATTACATTTGATGGCAAAGCTGGATCGGATGTATCTGTCGGTTGTAAGGAGTTTAACGATTCTATCAAAACCTTCAATAAAAACGCCGTTCAACAAACCGTCTATATTCGACTGTTATCCTACATCGTAAAAGGCGGATTGAAAAGTGCGTATACTTCAAAAACAGCTACTTTGCTGGTTACTCCTTACAGTTATCCTCCAACAGCAGTAAACGATGTTGCATCATTGCCTATGAATAGTTCTGTCAGCATTGCTGTACTTACTAACGATACTGATCCTGAAAAAGATGTATTATCCACCGTTAGTGCAACAACTCCGGCACATGGTTCGACAGTTGTGAATGCAAATGGAACGATAACTTACACTCCAACAGTTGGCTTTTCGGGTGCTGATGTATTCAGCTACACCATGACTGATGGTAATGGTAATACAGCCTCGGCCAATGTGGATGTAAATGTAATGTCAATCGTGCCTTATACAGCGGTAACCCCAAGACCATACTACATTATTGGCATGGCTAACGGAGCATGGAATAATTCAGCAGCCGGAATTGGAGTATCCATCTATCCAATGAGCGTAGTGAGCGGAAACAAATACAACACCGCAGGCGATGGAGAATTTTCATTTACTGGTTATTTCTCTGCTTCCAGAGGATTTAAACTGATTCGCGACATTGGTAGCTGGGATGAACAATGGGGTGTTAAAGATGGAGCATTTGTTCATAACGACGGAGGTTCAAGTGACATTAAAGTTGCAACTGACGGATATTATACTATCACGATAAACTCTATAACCAATACAATGACAATGATACCTACACTGGTAACACCAAGCTCATATACACAAATAGGGTTAATCGGAGGATTCAACGGTTGGGGAGGTGATGTGGTAATGACAGCCGCCGAAACCACTAACAACCACATTTGGTACACAACTCAAACATTTACAACCGATGGTGGTTGCAAATTCAGAGCTAATGGAGGTTGGACAACCAGCTGGGGAGGTGATTCATTCCCTGTTGGAATGTCGGGTGGCGATATTCCGGCGAAGGCAGGAACATACAAAGTTCTGTTCAATGATGTGGATGGTTGCTATTATTTTATCAAACAATAAAACCCGCAAGTCATAATTAAATAGAAAAGTCTGGACTAACTGAAGTTCAGACTTTTCTTTCAAACAAAGGTAAGTTGCTTTAGCTTAATATTCTAATTGGTATTTAATCAAACAGGTATATGAAAAAAATTACTCTTATAGCGCTGTCTCTGTTCTTGTTTCTAACAGGTCAGGCTCAGATTATAACTACCTCTCCTGCTTTTGTAACCCAGAATAACGGAGCCATAGATATTATTTACGATGCCACTCTGGGCACAGCCGGTCTAAAAGATTACACCGGTACCGATGGAGTGTATGCACATACTGGTGTCATTACATCGGCCAGTGCGAGCAGTTCGGACTGGAAACATGCTCCAACCTGGGGAGATAATTCAGCCAAATACAAAATGACATCACTGGGTAATAATAAATGGAAACTATCCATTACCCCTGACATGGCTACTTACTACGGCTTATCAGCAGGCGAAGTTGTATCCAAAATGGCTTTTGTATTCAGAAACGGTTT
>Ga0302167_10000529_pt1 | contig 18395 bp, 10 predicted proteins | sample I_Fen_N1_1_FD_193496 | JGI IMG/M metagenome (GOLD analysis project Ga0302167, IMG submission 193496) | Peat permafrost microbial communities from Stordalen Mire near Abisko, Sweden - I_Fen_N1_1 | ecosystem: Environmental > Terrestrial > Soil > Wetlands > Permafrost | place: Sweden: Abisko...
TGTTGGGACGTGCCGAATGGATTAAATTTGTGGGGGCTTTCTTTAATAAGGAAAAAATGGCCGATAGTATCTTTGCAAACGTAGATAACCGTTATAATTCGATTAAGAACAAGGCGGCTGCTGTAAAAATAAAGCCGAACATTATGGAGGGATCCAATTTCCGCGGGACATGGTACATGCCCGCCGGCAAAAGTTTTATGGGGAGGCTCTTTACGGATGCCGGCGCCCGCTATTATTTCTCCAATGATACGACTTCCGGCAGTTTGCCGTTGAATGTAGAGACGGTATTGAAGGATTTTGCTCAAACGGATGTATGGCTCAATTGTAGCTTCTCGTCACTCAATGAATTGATGAAAGCCGATTCAAAATATGCGCTATTCCGTCCGGTTGTTCTGAAGCAAGTCTATAATTTCGATAAGCGAAAGTTGCCTTCCACGGCGAATGACTTTTGGGAAAGTGCCGTGGCCCGTCCCGATTTGTTGCTCTCGGACATGATTGCTATCCTGCATCCCGAAATCATGCCGGGCTATCAGTTGGTATATGCCGAAAAGTTGAAGTAGGCGGTGTACAGCGAATTTGTACCTCCGAATCGTTAGTCGTTGTCTGCGTACTTCCAACGGAGACTCTTTTTTTGTCCCTTATTGGTTGAAAAAACAAGAGAACATGGTTCTTGTATGATAAATAAACGCGTTCCCACGTTGGGAAAGGTTGCAACAAGCTTGGCCGGTTAAATCCCATGTTGGTAAAGCTTGCGACGGGCTTAATTGGTTAAGTCCCATATCGGGAATGCCTGTCCGAATGCCCTCTTTTCTATTCAGCAGGTTTTAAAAGGAAAAAATATATACGGAAAATATGAATAAAGGAATTTATCTGAACTTAATTGTTGTTTTTATATTAGTTTGCGTTATATCGCTGGTAAAAACATCGAATGTTTCAGGCTTATACATCGCATTGGTTATTCTTTTATACGTTTCATTCCTGATTTTATTAAATGGAATCTTGGAATATTCTAATCCTCCGGCATGGTTGTATCGTTTGCGGTTTATTATTTGTAGTCTAGAGTCTGGTTTTGGGTTTTCCCTTGGTTTGTCTGTCTTTAAACTGATGGAACAAACACCTTTTGATGTGGCAAGATTAGTTTTCTACGCGATTGGCTTTTCGGCTATTTCATTCTTTGGCGCAATTATTCCCGATGTAAGCTATTTCAGGTTTCGAAAATTAATCAGAATGACAGGTCGTAGCACCGGAAAAGATTTGACGAATGCCGATTCTGCTTATTATGCCGACTCCGAGCTATTCCGGACTTCGGGATGTTTGATATTGGAGAACGACAGGCTATATTTTTATTCCGCCGAAGAAAATAAATGTTTATTCAATGAAAAACTATCGGATATTCATCCGGTTATAGAGAAATCATCTGTTTTGAAGACTCCGAAAGGGCTGGACTTCCAAATGAATGAAACAAAAATATATATGAAATTCCCGTATTACTGGTTGAATGCAATAAAAAATACAAAGGCAACTGCGGTTGAGTAAATAATTTTAGACAAAAAATAGTTACTCAATGGAATCCGGTTACTTTTATCTCTCAAATACGAAAGAAGGCTTCTCTTCGAATATGGATCCGTTATTTCACACGCTGACTTTTGATAAATAAATTTTAATTCATGAAATCCCGTGCATTCTTTTTATTCTTCATACTCTCATTCCTGACAATAGGACTGTTCTTTGCCGATTTGGCATGGGGAAGTATTCATATCTCGCTGAGTGAAATCATTTCCATATTCACGGGTCGGGGCACCAGTGGAATTAATCACGAGATATTGCTCAATTTCCGCTTGCCTAAAGCTATCACGGCTGTGTTAGCGGGTGCGTCGCTATCGGTGGCGGGATTAATGATGCAGACTTTGTTTCGTAATTCGTTGGCCGATCCGTATATCCTTGGAGTTAGTTCGGGTGCCAGTCTGGGCGTAGCATTGGTTATGATGGCTGCAACCGTACTACCGGTGGCTTTTGTCAGCAGCGGTTGGGCTCTGATTGTGGCGGCTATTATCGGCGCTTCGGTGGTGCTGGTCCTGGTGGTGGGCGTCTCGTTTAAAGTGCACAATGCCGTTTCATTACTGATAGTCGGGCTCATGTTCGGTACCATTGCCGGTTCCCTGGTCAGTGTGCTACAAAATTTCAGCGATCCCGATTCGATCAAGCTGTTTATTATGTGGACTTTTGGTAGTCTGAGCGCGGTAACGTGGAATTATATGCAAGTGCTGCTTCCCGTAGTCTTGCTGGGGATTGGAATGGCTTTCTTTCTGCAAAAAAGGCTCGACGGTCTATTGTTAGGCGAGAATTATGCCCGTGGACTGGGAATCCCGATTCAGCAAACACGGTTTTTAATCGTGATTGCCACAGGACTGTTGGCGGGCGGAATCACTGCATTTACCGGACCGATAGCCTTTGTCGGAATTGCTATACCGCATATCGCGCGGGGTCTTTTTCATACCTCGAGTCATAAAAAACTCCTGCCGGCTACCATACTTTGCGGTGCTTCGCTGCTTTTGGTGTGCGATATCATAACCCAGATTCCGACCTATACATTACCGGTCAATACCGTGAGTGCCTTGTTTGGTGCACCGATTATTATATGGATAATATTGAAGAAAAGATAATATGACTTGCACTTTCCGTTTGCTCGCAGGCGGTAAATACGAGCGAACCGGAACAAATATCATTGAATGTCCCATTACCGAAGGTAACTATCGGAGAAAAACGAATAAACAGTAAATAACCACGAAGTCAAATAACAATAAAATGTCCATTCTCACGACCCAACACCTTTCTATCGGTTATTCCAGGAAAGGAAAAACCGATATTATTCAATCCGGGCTCAATTTGGAGTTACGGGCCGGGGAGTTGGTATGCCTGATCGGTCCGAACGGAAGTGGTAAATCCACGCTATTACGTACACTCACCGGATTACAAAAGCCCCTGGTCGGTGAAACGTTTATTAATGGAAAACAAATCTCCAGACTACGGCAGCTTGATAAAGCCCTGATGCTTGCGCTGGTTCTTACCGAGCGGGTAGATATTGAAAATACCACCGTTTATAATCTGGTCTCCCTGGGTCGTCATCCGCACAGTAACTGGTGGGGAAATCTAACGAGCGAAGAGGATACCATCATCCGCGAATCCATTGAAATGGTCCATATGGGTCATAAAATGCAACAGAATATCAACGAACTTTCGGATGGGGAGAAGCAACGTGCCATGATAGCCAAAGCGCTGGCTCAGGATACTCCGATCATCCTGCTCGACGAACCGACTGCTCATCTCGACCTTCCAAACCGGGTGGAAATAATGCTGTTGCTCCATAAACTGGCGCATAAAACCCAAAAGGCCATCCTCCTTTCTACGCATGAGCTGGATTTAGCATTGCAGGCAGCCGACAGAATCTGGTTAATGAGTTCCGGCAATGGTGTTGAATGCGGTGTTCCGGAAGATCTCGTGTTTAATGGCAGTTTCAACCGGGCTTTTCAGAGTAATTCTTTCTTTTTTAATGCTGCGAATGGCAATTTTTCCATGAATTATCCCATGACTAAAGAGGTCTGGGTGTCGGGAGATAAAACCCGTATGTACTGGACGTTGCGGGCGCTGGCTCGTGCCGGATATATGGTGGTTCAGGGCGCAAAAGTACAGATCCTGGTTAACGAACTGGGCTGGGAACTGAACGAAAAAGATATTTCTACGGTGGAAGATCTTCTTAAAGAGCTTGAAAAATGCCGGTTTGACTGAATAAATGCATATTTCCGTTGTAAAATATCAGGTTGTGTTTTCTATTTGTCCGGTTTTTACAGAAAATATATCTTTGCCATTAATTTATAATTTACATATAAAATAAACGCTTGTTTTTCACGTTAAAATAAGATGCTAACCCTTGTTTTCCCGGGCGACATTCACTCTGCATGAAGAAAAAATTATTCATTTTCCTTGGTATTTTCCTATTCACTGCAGGTTTGTCGGCGCAATCCAACGTGCGCATTTACGGCTATGTTATCGACACGAGTAACCGGGGAATTGAACTTGCCAATGTCCATGTTCAGAATTCGGCTGTCGGCACAACTACCAATCCAAACGGGTATTATGAACTCACGCTGAACGTCAAAGATTCGGTTACCCTTGTTTATTCCATGCTGGGATACCAAACGATCAAGCATACGCTGCATCCCCACCGGCAAGTAGTCCAGATCTCCGTACAACTTTCTGCCTTATCGAAACAAATCGGTGAAGTAAATGTAATAGGTCAGCGGCGCCAGACCTCCACGCTCGATATGCTCGATCCCGGTAAATTTCGCGTCATGCCCAATGCTGCCGGAGGAATTGAATCGTATTTAATCACCTTTGCCGGGGTCAGTTCGAATAACGAACTCAGTTCGCAGTATAATGTGCGCGGTGGAAATTTTGATGAAAATGCCGTGTATGTCAATGGCATTGAAGTCTATCGCCCTTTGCTGATACGGAGCGGCCAGCAGGAAGGATTAAGCTTTATAAATCCCGATATGGTGCAAAATGTGGCTTTTTCAGCCGGCGGATATGATGCTAAATATGGGGATAAAATGTCTTCGGTGCTCGATATTCAGTATAAAAAGCCGTCCGAATTCGAAGCTTCTGCTTCCGTCAGTCTGCTGGGAGCCTCCGCCTATATCGGCACGGCCAATAAAAAGTTCACCCAACTGCATGGCTTCCGTTATAAAACCTCGGCTTATTTACTGGGTTCCCTCGATACAAAGGCCGAGTATAATCCGGCCTTCTTTGACTATCAAACCTACCTTACTTATCAGCTGAATCCTAAATCCGAACTTACTTTCCTGGGAAATTTCTCCCAGAATTCCTATCAGTTTGTCCCCAAAACCCGTGAAACAGCTTTCGGAACCTACACGGATGCCCGAAAACTCATTGTCTATTTTAATGGACAGGAAAAGGACTTGTTCCGAACATCCTTTGGGGCAATGACGCTAAACGTTAAGCCTGTAACCGGGATGAAACTAAGCCTGACAGCTTCTTCTTTTTATACAAACGAAAGCGTCAATTACGATATTCAGGGTGAATATGTGGTGACGGATGTAAAGTCGGATCCTGATCCGGCTAAACTGGCCGGTACATCGCTGGGGGTCGGAGAATATCAGCAGCATGCCCGTAACATGTTGAATGCCTATGTGAGCAATATAGCTCATTTGGGTGAATATGAATTCGGCGGTCATAAAATGAAATGGGGTATAAGCATTCAGAATGAACGAATCTCGGATAAGATAGGCGAATGGGAAATGCGCGATTCGGCTGGCTATTCACTATCTGCCAGTTATAAACCGCTTAATTTATACTATAATCTTAAGTCCGATACGACCTTGTCTTCCTGGCGATCCACTGCGTTTTACCAGGATACCTACCGATGGAATACGAATGCCGGGTTATTCTCGGTTACCGGCGGATTGCGTGCGAATTACTGGACATTCAATCGGGAGTTGTTGGTCAGTCCACGCTTTGCGTTATCCTATATTCCCCATTGGAAAAGGGATTTTAGTTTTCGCTTTGCTTCCGGAGTCTATTATCAGGCTCCATTCTATAAAGAAATGCGTGATACGGTCACCGACGCTTCCGGCAATGTAAAGGTTCAACTCAACAATCATATCAAAGCTGAGCGATCGCTCCATTTTGTACTGGGGGGAGATTATTATTTCCGTGCCTGGGGACGCCCCTTCAAGTTTACCTCCGAAGCTTATTTAAAACTTGCCGACCGGGTCATATCCTATACCCTGGACAATGTCCAGATTGTTTATTCAGGGAAGAATGACGCAAAGGCCTATACCGCCGGAATGGATTTTAAGCTGTACGGAGAATTGGTGCCCGGTGCCGACTCCTGGATTAACCTCTCCCTGATGAATTCAAAACAGGATATAACGGGCGATTCGTATCTGAGTCATACGTATGATGCAAACGGAAAAGTGCTGACTACTACAAAGGTCTATCCCGGTTGGGTATCCAGTCCGAGCGAGCAACGCTATACTTTCTCCATGTTGTTTCAGGATTATCTGCCCAATAACCCGAAGTATAAAATGCAATTGAAATTTATTTATTCCGATGGATTACCTTTCGGTCCCCCTAATAATACGGAATATCGCACTGCTTTCCGGTCACCTGCCTATCGTCGTGTGGATATAGGAGCTTCCCGCGTGCTGGTGAACGGAACCGATAAGGTGATGAATAAATCATGGTTGAAGCATGTGAAAAATATCTGGCTGAATGTGGAGGTGCTCAATCTGTTGGATATTGCGAATGTCAATTCATACTATTGGGTCACCGATGTCTCCAATCATAAATTAGCTGTTCCCAATTATCTTACCGGCCGCCAGTTAAACTTCAAAGTAATGGTGGATTTCAACTAATAAAACAAACGCCCGGACAGCCTCAACGACACAGCGCCTTTGTATTTCTAAACTGTATTCCATCCTGTTTTTATACCGCTGATTTTTTCCCGTTTCGTTTCAAAACAGCATAAACATGCTAGGCACCTTTTCTAACGGGTCGCTTAGGCAGTCAGCTTCATTTGATAAATTTTCGTTAGTCTTCTATCGCTTTATAGTCGTCCTATTGCCGTTGTATCTCCGAAGATATTACGGTGATATTATGGTGATGTTATGGTAATAACATGGTGATGTTACGGTATAATATTAGACCGTAATATCTTCGTGTTATCGTCGTATTTATTTATAAACAGATGTTTTTAAATTACGGGGATATTACAGGGATACTATAGCGATACCCCGGTGATACTATGGAGCAACATGGATATGGATTCAGTCTGCAGATGGCGTAAAACGGGTATAGGCTAAATTCGGGTACCATTCGATCATTGAAGGTTCATAATCGTTCAGAGGTAAGCAGAAAGAAGCGGAAGGTTCCCTAAATCTGCAACGGGCCTGCGGAAAAAGCGGAAGAAACGAAATGTCGATTTCAGGATTTTGGAGAATCGTGGTATCCGGATGAAAAAAAGTCCCGGTTGTACTTAAAATACAACCGGGACTTCTGTTTGTGGAAAAGATTTAAAGATAAGCAGCGTCGTAGATGAATGTCTTTCTAAATCGACAGATTCTCTTGTTTGGCTGTTTGCTTATCAATTAAATTCCTAATGATGTACGTACGGCTTCGATCTTTTTGTTAGCAGCAGCATCGGCAGCATCGTATTCGGCACGGGATTTCATTTCGCCACGGACTTCGATATAGAACTTGATCTTAGGTTCGGTACCGGAAGGGCGAACAGATATTTTAGTGCCATCTTCGGTGAAATATTGCAATACGTTAGCCGTCGTAGGCATGTCGAGATCGGAGACAACCCCGGTATCAACATTCGTCATTTTCAGGGTCTCGTAATCTTTAATGATTTTTACTTTAGAACCGGCAATTTCCTTAGGTGGGTTGGAACTGAAATTGCGCATCATCTGAACAATTTCTTCTGCACCCGATTTCCCTTTACGAACGACGGAAACACCTTTTTCTTTTCCGTAACCATATTCGACGTAAATGTCCTGAAGCAATTCGAAGAGTGTTTTGCCATTGTCTTTCGCCCAGGCAGCTATTTCGGCCATCATAGCACAGGAAGAAACGGCATCTTTGTCCCGGGCAAATTCTTCGGGTAAGAAGCCATAGCTTTCTTCGCCACCACCAATATATTGTTTTAAGCCTTCATTTTCACGAATTACGGCAGCAATCCATTTGAAACCGGTAAAGCAATCGAAGCATTCAACATGGTCACGATCGGCTATTTGTTTGATAATCTCGGTAGTAACAATTGTTTTTACGATATATTCGTTGCCTTTTAATTTACCAAGTTCTTTCCAGCGACGGATCAGATAGTAGATGAAAATCAACGCAGTCTGGTTCCCGTTTACAAGAATCCATTCTCCTTTATCATTTTTGAGAGCAATGCCTAAACGGTCAGCATCGGGGTCGGATGCCATGACAATATCAGCATCGGTTTCGATGGCTTTTTTTACGGCCATATCCAGTGCAGCCGGTTCTTCCGGATTCGGAGAGATGACGGTAGGGAAGTCACCGCTGGTAACATCTTGTTCCGGGACGTGAATAATGTTGCTGAAACCATATTCCTTTAATGCTCTTGGAATAAGCTTTACCCCGGTACCATGAATCGGAGTATAAACGATTTTCAGATTGCTGTTCCGTTTGATAGCATCGGGTGAAAGCGACAGAGTTTTAATATTGTCAATAAAGGCTTTATCAATTTCTTCACCAATAATTTCAATCAATTCAGGATTACCTTTAAACTTGATATCATCGATACTGGTGATCTTGGTAACTTCGGTTATCACGTTTACATCGTGGGGGGCAATCATTTGAGCCCCGTCGTTCCAGTAAGCTTTGTAACCGTTATATTCTTTCGGATTATGCGAAGCAGTCAGGATAATACCACTCTGGCAACCGAGCTGACGAATAGCAAAGGAGGCTTCGGGAGTAGGGCGAAGATCTTCAAACAAGTAGACCTTGATACCGTTAGCCGAGAAGATGTTAGCCGATATTTCGGAGAATAAACGACTGTTGTTGCGGCAATCGTGACCAATTACCACGCTGATTTGAGGAACGTCAGGAAACTGCGCTTTCAGGTAATTGCTTAATCCCTGAGTAGCTGCACCGACAGTGTAGATATTCATACGATTCGTTCCGGCACCCATGATACCGCGTAACCCGCCGGTTCCAAATTCAAGATCCCGATAGAATGACTCGATTAAATCCGTTTTATCATCCGATGCCATCATACGACGAATGTCGCTCTTAGTCTCTTCGTTGTAATTACCATCCAACCATGTTTGCGCCTTAGCCAGCACTTCAGTTAATAATGTATTGGTTTCCATCTTGTTTATAGTTTGATTTATCATTTTAATTGGAAGGCTAAAAATACTTCTTTTTTTTTGAATATGAAAAATAAATTTGGATGCTAATTCGGTTGGGAATATCATGAATAAGAAGTATATGAGCTTCTCCTATGATTATTCCTGTTTTTGTCAGCTTAGCGTCAAAGCCCGATGCCGTGAAATTATCCGTGAATCGCGTATAAAAAAAGGGACATTGTAAGCAATGTCCCTTTAAAAGATTATTTAACCGTCTTATTCGATTTTATTTGGTAATTCCAATCCATAGCCTTTTTTCTTGTCTTCGGCTTTGAGCATAAAGGCAACGATAAATGCCAGAATGCCAAAAATCATAAAGATCAGATTGGCTTTGGTATAATCATACCGAAGTGCAATCTGTTGTTTGTCAATTTCACGGTAGCCGGCCTTTACACAGGCATCTTCAATTTGTTGTTCCACTTTAGCTTTTCCCTGAACAGAAGGTGCAGCCTGAATAGCCTGGAGATTAACCGCAACTAATTTGTTTTTAAAGCCGGCAAAACCTGTCGTGTCCTGTTTGCCGGTATATTCCGTATTAACAAGCACCTGATTGATCAAACGGGTAGTCGTATTGTCCACTACTTTATCAAACTCTATTTTATTCAGGTTTAACTTAGGCTGAAGTTGCGTATAAGTTTCCACAATACCGGCTTTTACTACTTCCTTAGCCTTGGATACGGTAGGATTTGTTGCACTTAGCACTACACCGATTAATAACGGTACGCCCATTAATCCCCAGTTCTGAATCCAGAATATCAGAGCATAAGCAGTTCCGAGTTGTTTCTCAGGAATGATTTTAGGAACTGATGGCCACATAGCAGAGGGTACCAGGGATAAAGCCACCCCTAAGATAACCGTAACAGCCATTGCCAGTATCCAGTTGTTTAAAAAGGGAATGGAGAAAATGCCATGTACAAAAATCAATAAAACAGAACCGATAATCATAATGGTAGCACCTTTACCTTTTTTGTCATACAGATTACCAAAGAAAGGAGTCAGGAACAATGTTCCCAAGGGTAAGACACTTGGAATTAATCCGGCAAGATCAGGATTAACCTGATATTTGTTGATAACCAAATCGGTCGCAAATTTTATCCAGGGAAAGACAGCCGAGTAGAATAATACACAAAGTAAAGCAATTAACCAGAATCCTTTGTTTGTAACAATACTTAGTACATCTGCGAGTTTAAAAGGCTCTTCATCTTCCTTTTCAATATGTGCTTCCGACTCTTCCAGCTTTATGTCCATACGAACATAAACAATGTAAGCGATCAGGCCAATGCAAAGAAGCAATGCCCCAAATAGAATCGGAATGGATACATCACCGAAGTGTTTAGCTATAGGCAGTGGAATGGCTACAGCCAGTAATGTTCCTATACGGGCAAATGCAACCTGAAGACCCATGGCCAGCGCCATTTCTTTTCCTTTAAACCATTTTACAATGACACGGGAAACGGTGATACCGGCAGTCTCGACACCTACAGCAAAGATGGCATAACCAAAAGCAGCAATCATAACCTGTGCTTTTATGCCAAAAATAGGAGCCAGCCCGACAGGGAAGAAGCGTGAAATAGCAAAGAACTTTATGGCAGCACCAATAACCATGATAGCCGTTGATAGAATTCCCGTGAACCTGACACCTGTTTTATCGAGAATAATTCCGCCCAGTATAAGCATTAAAAGAAAAACATTGAACCATCCATAGGCGCTGGTAAAAATGCCATAATCCAGATTATCCCATAATAATTGACTTTCAAGCATCGGTTTTAACGGACTCATGGCGTCTGCTAAAAAGTATCCGCAAAACATGGTGAATGATACAATCCCCAGTGCCGTCCAACGGGCAGCAGCAGATTCTCTAAGTGAAGAAGAAATTTTCTTGGACATAAACTATTTGTGTTAACAGGTGTTTGTATTATAAAGTATAAAAATAAATTTTAGCCCGCAAATTTACTGAAAAAAATAATAAGTTGTTGAGATTATTATTTGATAAATTGTTTGCATTGCCAATTAAAAATGCCATTTATCAATTCCTTTTGGATTATTCAGCATTTTCTTAGCGTTTTTAAATGCTACTGCCCTGACAAAATTACCGATATTCAACAATTCATTACTTCGGTATTGTTTTTGAGCAAATGTTGGCACGGCTTACGAAGAAGTGACCACTTACCAGCCTGAACATTCGTAAACGTAATATAAATCTTTAATCAAACCTTTTTGTTTTAATATAATTTATTATTTTTGTAAACTAATCAGTTAGGAGAACCAATATATGACAGTCAACTATTCGGAACAATTGCACAATGTGCTACTCTATAGCTCACAAGAAGCAGAGCGTTTAGGAAATAATTACGTGGGTCCTGAACATCTCTTGTTGGGAATTTTACGTAACGGGAATGGTAAGGCCATCGATATATTAAATGTATCGCATGTAAATCTGTTGAAAATAAAACAAATCATCGAGAGTAAGATTCGTACGGACCTTGATCCAAGCGGCACTGAAATCCCTAATTTGAAAAGTACAGAACGCATAAAAAAGATAATGGAACTGGAAACACGTTCATTGTCCGCTGAAATAGCTGATACCGAACACTTGTTATTAGCCATTTTAAAGGAAAAAAATAATCTGGCGGGTGATGTTTTGCTTGCAGAGCATTTGACCTATGATCAGGTAAAAGCTTATATTGAAGAGCCAAAAGATATTCGCATGGGATCAAGCTTTCAGGATGATGACGACGAAGACGACGATCCACGGAGTAAGAGAAAATCCGGTCCTTCGTCATCCGGAACGAAACAAAGTGATACGCCTGCGTTGGATACTTTCGGAACGGATATTACAAAAGCAGCTTTGGAAAATCGCCTTGATCCGATTGTAGGGCGTAACCGTGAAATAGAACGACTGGCACAGATACTGAGTCGTCGTAAGAAAAATAATCCGGTGCTGATTGGTGATCCGGGTGTTGGTAAGTCAGCTATTGTTGAAGGACTGGCACTGAGGATTATTCAACGTCGGGTTTCAAGGGTATTGTTTGATAAACGGGTTGTATCGTTAGATATGGCTTCTATAGTTGCAGGCACGAAATATCGCGGACAGTTTGAAGAGCGTATTAAAGCTATTCTGAATGAATTGTCCAAGAATCCGGATGTTATCTTGTTTATTGATGAGATTCATACGATAGTCGGAGCCGGCGGAGCCCCGGGATCACTGGATGCCGCCAATATGTTGAAACCGGCTTTGGCACGTGGCGAAATTCAATGTGTCGGTGCCACTACGTTGGATGAATACCGTCAGAGTATTGAAAAGGACGGAGCACTGGAACGTCGTTTCCAGAAAGTAATGGTTGATCCGACTACTGCCGAAGAAACCCAACTGATACTTGAAAATATCCAAGACAAGTATGAATACCACCACAACGTACGTTATACCCCGGAAGCCATAAAAGCTTGTGTGCGTTTGACCGATCGTTATATTACCGATCGCTGTTTTCCTGATAAAGCTATTGACGCTTTGGATGAAGCAGGCTCACGGGTACATATCGGAACCGTTTCCGTTCCAGCGGAAATAGAAGAACTGGAAAAGAAGATTGAAGATTTGCGGAAGGATAAGTTGAAAGTCCTTTCGGAACAGAAATATGAATTGGCCGGACCGATCCGTGATCAGGAAAAGCAACTGCAATATCAGTTGGAAGACGCTGTGAAACGTTGGGAAGAAGAAGCTCAGCTTCACCCGGAAACGGTTGATGAAGAGCAGGTAGCCGAAGTAGTAGCCATGATGTCGGGTATCCCTGTTCAACGAATAGCACAGGCTGAAGGTCTTAAACTGCGCCAGATGAAAGAATGGTTGCAGCATAAAATTATCGGACAGGATGAAGCTGTCAATAAGATCGTAAAGGCAATCCAGCGTAACCGTATTGGCCTGAAAGATCCGAATAAACCGATTGGTTCGTTTATTTTCCTTGGACCAACAGGTGTTGGAAAGACATATTTAGCAAAAATGCTCGCGGAATTTATGTTCGACAGCAGTGATGCGTTGATCCGCGTTGATATGAGTGAATACATGGAAAAATTCAGTGTTTCCCGCTTGATAGGAGCTCCTCCTGGATATGTAGGATACGAAGAAGGCGGTCAATTAACCGAAAAAGTTCGCAGGAAACCGTATTCCATCATATTGTTGGATGAAATTGAAAAAGCACATCCCGATGTATTTAATCTGTTGCTTCAGGTGATGGATGAAGGTCGCTTAACCGACAGTTTGGGACGAAAAATAGACTTTAAGAATACGATTATTATCATGACTTCCAATATCGGAACTCGTCAGTTGAAGGATTTCGGTAAAGGTGTTGGATTTAATATCCCTACGACTTCAGAAAAAGATTCCGAATTCTCACGGGGTGTAATTCAAAAAGCATTGAATCGTACCTTTGCTCCTGAATTTCTGAACCGGGTGGATGATGTGATCATGTTCGATCAATTAAGCAAAGCTTCTATTTCGTCGATAATAGATCTGGAATTGAAAGGACTTTTCGGACGTGTTATAGCTATGGGATACAAACTGGAGCTTACGAATGAAGCTAAAGATTTTATAGCGGATAAAGGATATGATGTTCAGTTTGGTGCACGTCCATTGAAACGATCTATTCAAAAATATCTGGAAGATGGATTAGCTGATGTTGTCTTAGGAGGTGAAGTGCAGGAAGGTGATACCATTTTAATGGATCTGGAGCCTGAAACAAAAACCATCATAGCTAAAATTGTAAAGCCTATTATTGCATTGGAAAACTGATAGAAACCGGATGGTAGTTTATAAAAAATCCCCGTTACAGATGCTGTAGCGGGGATTTTTAATGACTTTATAGCAATTACATTCTTCTTGTGACTGCCTGTGTCGGAACGCTTTCGTGTTTATAACGGTTTATTGCCGTCACAACAAAGCAATAATTTCCTTTGAACTTCCGGTCTAATTCACGTAAGTTGATACAGTTTTCAGTTGTGCGGGTAATGATATTAGCCGGGTCATTCATATCACCAACCTTTTTACCTTTAAATGCGTAAACAACATAATAGGCTGTTTGACATCCGCCTTCTTCATTTACTTCGTTCCAAATCAGATAGGACTCTTTACCGTCCTTTAAAACATGGATGTTTTGAGGTTGTGCAGATTCTTCTCCCTGAATGTTCCGGTTAACAGGACAGATAGCCGGATACTTGTAAAAATTGTTTTGAAGACTGTCATTAAGTCCCTGTTTATTCTTTACAAAAGCTTTGGCACTGTAAAAAACAGCACCATCTATTTGAGGAAAACGTTTATTCAGGTTTAACTGACGCACTAATTCATTGCCCTTACGCCATGCCGGATTTGCATCGGCAGAACCTAACTGAGAATTATAAAGACCTGTATAAAGATTTTTGCCATACGAATTTTCACTCCACCACTTAGCCAATATCTCGTAATCAGCTACTTTCTTACCAATTTCCCAGTATAGTTGCGGAGCAACATAATCAATGTTTCCTTCTCTTAGCCATTTAAGGATGTCAGCATACAAATCATCATAATTTTGTACTCCGGCACGTGTCGCCGAACCTTTTGGATCTACATTATCATTTCTCCATACTCCAAAGGGAGATATTCCGAATTCGACCCATGATTTTGTCGATTTAATGGTTCGTTGTAATTCGGCAATAACCATATTTACATTATTGCGTCTCCATTCGTCTTTTTGATTAGAGGCGTATCCACGTGGAAATTTTCTGAAGGTAGCTTCGTCCGGGAATTCTTCATTACCAACCCGGTATGGATAAAAATAATCATCAAAGTGAATGGCATCGACATCATAGCGTTCAACTACATCTTCTACGACACGATTCAGAAATTCACGTGTTTCATCCAGGCCCGGATCAAAATACATTTTCCCTCCATATTTGACGAATAGATCTTTATTCTTGAAATAGATATGATCTTTACTTAAATCGGTCCTGTCGGAATTTGTAACCCGGTAAGGATTCAACCAGACATGTACTTCAATGCATCGTTTATGAGCTTCTTCGATGATAAATTGCAGCGGATCGTAATATGGATTTGGTCTTACACCTTGCTTTCCTGTGAGCCAATTCGACCAGGGTTCCAGTGTTGACGGATAAAACGCATCAGCAGTAGGGCGAATTTGCAATACGATTGCATTGATATTGTTTTTGGCAAATTGATCCAGCATAGCACGCATTTCATCGCGCTGTGCTTTTGAGGTGAGATTTCGTTGACTTGGCCAGTCTATATTAGCTACAGTGGCAACCCAGACAGCACGCATCTCGCGTTTCAGGTGTTGAGCCGGTAAACAGATAACAAAAATTAAACCGATAATTAATAACGCTATTGTTTTCTTCATATATGCAAATTAAATGTTTTCTTTTGAATTATACTAATCGTCGCTTCTTTCATTGGAGATTCATGGGCTTTTTATTTCTTTTCGATATTACAATCAATGTATTATCCTGTGATTGTATTTGTTTGTTTCTTTGTTGTACATCTGTCAACCAGGTATACAATGGACATGAACGGAATGCCACTATGTGTATTTAAGCCGATTTCGCAGGTACGGCTATTGCTATAGCCTGCTGTGGCATGTGATTTCTCTACTTGTGGACGAAGCTTTCGTAATCCGTGCTTGTTCAGTTCGGGCAAGGTAAATCCTTTATCTCCTGCGAAGCCACAACACCCGATTTCTTCGGGAGCCAGTACATTCGTACTACACATCTTTGCTATTTTTACCAGGGAAGGTTTTAATCCCATCTTGATGGTTGAGCAGGTTGCATGAATAGCGATTGATTCATCGGTCGGATGAAAATCAAGTTTGTCCAGCAAGAAACGCTCGATAAATTCTACCGGTTCATAAAGATTCAGTTTATTTATGGTGTGTCGCATACGGTATAAACACGGACTTTGATCGCAAAGTACGGGATAGAGTCCATCTTTAGAAGCGCGATAGAGTTCTTTCTCCAGTTCGGATGATTTCCCGTCGGCAATTTCCGGCATTCCTTTACTTTCCCAAATTGTTCCGCAACAGAGTTGGTTCATATTTTCAGGGAAGATAACTTCATAACCGGCTTTATTCAAGAAAGAGACCATCTTCTGTACTATCGGAGTTTGATCCGGATCATTTGGGCTGGCACCCATCATTTGATTCAGGCAACTTGGAAAGTAGACTACCTTCAGCGGGTTGTCGGTTACAGCTTGTTTTCGTATCTTTTTAGCCCGTTTTGGTAATGAGGGTGTCCAGAGTGGAATCGTATTTCCGCTAACGTATCGCAATCCTTTCGTAAATTCACTCATGGCTTTATTCCCCATAACGGTTCTGGTTGCATTAGCCACCCAGAGTGTTGCTTTCAATCCTGTTTCCAGCACGCTGAAATTTCTGGCAGACCATTTTCCTATTTGTTGTGCCATTTTATTATTCCGGATATTTTCTTCGCGAATGACATGAATATAGTCGCCTACATTAATCCCTACCGGGCAGGAGGTCGAGCAAAGTCCATCGCCGGCACAACTCTCTTCACCGGCATATTTAAAACTGAGGTTTAATGATTTAAGTCTTGCCGGATCTTTTCCTTCTTCTTTTAGCCTGGCAATTTCGCGTTGGATAACTATCCGCTGGCGTGAGGATAGTGAAAACCCGCAACTGACGCAATTAACTTCGCAGAATCCGCATTCAATACACTTGTCTATTAGTGGGTGGGTGATAGGTAGCGGTTTGAAATTTTTAATATGGCATTTTGGGTCATCATTGAAAATAACTCCGGGATTGAGTAATCCTTTTGGGTCAAAGAGATTTTTTACGTCACGCATCAGGTTAAACGCTTTTTCACCCCATTCTTTCTGTACAAATGGTGCCATATTCCGGCCTGTGCCATGTTCAGCCTTTAATGATCCGTGATATTTGTCTACCACCATCGTGATGACATCATTCATCATGTTTTCATATTGATTCACGGCTTCCTGGGTGTCAAAACGCTGGTTGATTATAAAGTGATAATTTCCTTCCAGTGCATGTCCGTAGATTACAGCATCATTATATCCGTGGCGTGCCAGAATATCCTGTAAATCCTGAGTTGCTTCGGGTAAATCTTCCACCTGGAATGCTACATCCTCAATCAGGCAGGTGGTTCCAACAGGTCGCATACTTCCTACAGATGGGAAAATGCCCGAACGCATTTCCCAATAAGCACTATATTCCGATTCTACATCCGTGAACCGGGTCGGATAGAATGTATTGCATTTCGAAATAACAGAAGCTATTTTATCAATATTTTCCTGAAGAGTTCTTTTATCTCCGGCTTCCGTTTTAATCAGTAAAACAGAGCCTGTCTCCGGCAAGGTTTTAAGTTCGGGTAACCCGCTGGTTTTATTTTCCACTGAATGGATTGCTTTCCGGTCGAAGAATTCAACTGCAGTAACCGGACTGCTTTTTAAAGATATAATTGTTTCGCAGGCTGTCCGTGTGTCGGCAAAATACAGCAATGCGCTTGCTTTATACGGATAATCGGTGACGGTTCTCATAGTAGTCTCTGCCAAAAATGCCAGTGTTCCTTCCGAACCGACGATAAGATTGGAAATAATATGGAACGGATCATTAAAATCAACAAAAGGATTGATTGACAATCCCGTCACATTTTTGATACTGTATTTCTTACGAATTAATGCGCTGAGTTCTTCATCCGACTGAACCTGGTCACGTAATTCACAAATACGGCGAATAAAATCAGGGTGGCTTTGCCTGAACTCATTTTTACTTTCTTCATTCCCAGTATCGAGCAAGGTACCATCAGCCAGTATTATCCGTGCAGAAAGCAACATTTTATAGCTATTTTGACGGGTGCCGCAACTCATGCCGGATGCATTATTCTGGATAATTCCTCCCACCATAGCCGATTTGATGGAGGCTGGATCGGGTGGGAACTTCTTTCCAAACGGCTTCAGAATTTCATTCACCCTTTCACCAATGATGCCGCACTGCAAACGAATGGAATTGTAGTCAGGTGCTATTTCATATTTTTCCCAGTTTTTTCCTGCGACAACCAGAATGGAATTGCTGATTGCTTGTCCCGATAAACTGGTTCCGGCAGCACGAAATGTAACAGGAAGTTTATATTTGTCGGCAGCTTTAAGGATTTCCGTAATTTCCTTTTCGTTTGCCGAATGAATGACGACTTTTGGTATAAACCGATAAAACCCTGCATCGGTCCCCCAGGCAAGTAATCGCAGATCATCTGTGTACATACGATCTGCAGGTATATATCTTTCTATCTCTTTTAAAAATGTTTCTATTGCTAGCATAGATTTTACTATTTTGTATTCTCTGTATGTTTTTTCTTTTATCCTTACTGTTGATGCATTAAATTGTTAATAGATTTAACTAAAACAACAAAAGTTCTTTGACTTCTTGATTTTCGACG
>Ga0302167_10000533_pt1 | contig 18320 bp, 14 predicted proteins | sample I_Fen_N1_1_FD_193496 | JGI IMG/M metagenome (GOLD analysis project Ga0302167, IMG submission 193496) | Peat permafrost microbial communities from Stordalen Mire near Abisko, Sweden - I_Fen_N1_1 | ecosystem: Environmental > Terrestrial > Soil > Wetlands > Permafrost | place: Sweden: Abisko...
GGGCATTTTGTGCGCTGTTTCGATCGTCCCAATGTGGTGCCGCTGGGTGAGTCCCACTCCAAACATCCTAATTTCGAGCTTTGCGAAGGAGACTTCACCAGTGAGGCCGAAGTCGCCAAGGCATTGGAAGGTTGCGATGTTTGCTATCACCTTGTGTCTACTACACTCCCCAAGTCTTCAAATGCTGATCCCGTCTTCGATGTGGAGAGCAATGTCGTTGCGACCATCCGCTTGCTGAACCTCGCGGTGAAGTCCGGCCTGAGGAAGATTATTTTTATCTCCTCCGGTGGCACGGTGTATGGAGATCCTACGCAAGTACCTATTCCAGAAACCCATGCTACTGACCCGGCCTGTTCCTATGGAATTGCCAAGCTGGCCATCGAGAAGTACCTGGCGCTTTTCCATCGCTTATACGGCCTCGACTATACTGTCCTGCGTCTTGCAAACCCCTTTGGGGAGGGGCAGCGTACCTATGCTAGTCAAGGTGCGGTTGCCGTATTCCTTGGCAAAGTCCTGCGTGGCGAGACGGTTGAGATTTGGGGCGATGGCACGGTTGTACGCGACTACATACATGTTTCTGATGTGGTGCAAGCGTTGTTGGCATCGTCAGCGCGATCCGGTGAAGAACATGTGTTCAATATCGGTTCAGGGCGCGGGCATAGTCTCAATGAGGTGCTTGATGCGATCGAGAGGGTTGCGGGGCGAAATGCAAGTCGGCAGTACTTGTCGGGTCGCGGATTTGACGTGCCTGTCAGTGTTCTGGATATCGAGCGCGCCAAGCAGTCTTTAGGGTGGGCTCCTGTGGTGAGTTTCGATCATGGATTGGAGCGCTTCGCTGCCTGGTTATCGGATAATCCAGAATCCACACATTGATTTAACGATGGGGCTGCAATTATAAGCCCGGTCAGATAATGCTCAGGTGCGCAGCTCAAAACTCCTGGTTGGGGCATCCGCCATGTGCGGTAGCCTCCATGGCGTTGAGAGGCCCGTGAGGATTAAAAATGGCACCTGCTGTGCTGCGCAATATATTGTAGGTATGCCGTAAACAAGAACGCCGATCTGTTAGATATGTTTGTGCTCACGAACATATCTGACAAATCGGCGTTCTTGTTGCTTTTGGCTTAATGAAGGTTGCAGGCACGGAGGAAAATATTAGTTACCGAAATAAGCTCGGGTAACTGTTTCCGGATCTGCATCCATTTTGATTCTGCCGTGCTCCAGCCAAATGACCCGATTGCATGTATGCATCACCAGGTCGCGGGAGTGGCTGGCTATCACCAGGATGCTGGTGGCTTCGACCAGTTCGTTCATTCGAGCTTCTGCTTTGTGCTTGAAGCCTTCGTCCCCTACCGACAGCCATTCGTCCATGATCAATATTTCAGGTCTGATGGTCGTCGATACCGCAAAGGCCAAGCGCAAGTGCATACCGGAAGAGTACGTGCGCACCGGCATGTCAATGAAATCGCCCAGTTCTGAAAACTCAATGATTTCTTCGAGTTTTTCTGCAATATCATTTTTTGTCATCCCAAGCAGGATGCCACGCATGAAGATGTTTTCCCTGCCGGATGCCTCCGGGTCTATCCCTAATGAAATATCGATGAGGGAAGCGACTTCACCGCTGATACTGGCGGTGCCAGCGGAGGGGGCGTACACACCGCTCAGCAGTCTGAGCAAGGTGCTTTTGCCGGCGCCGTTATGACCGAGCAATCCAACCCGGTCTCCGTCATTGAGGGAGAAAGTAAGGTCTTCCAGTGCTCTGACGATCACTCGGCCTTGGTCGTTGGCACTGAGTTTGCCGCCTGTAGCGACTTGAATCAGCCGTTTTTTCAGAGAGCGAGCACTTGCGTTATAGATAGGGAAATCAACGCATGCGTTATGAAATTCAATAGAAGCCATAATAGTTTTCTTCTTAGAGCCAATAAGCAATGCGACGTTTATAGAGGCCATAGATGATGATCGCTATGCACCAGCCAAACAGCGCCATGCCTCCGGCCACGCACCAACTGACAGTGCTCACATCCTGTCCCAGCAAGGGGGCCCTGACTATTTGTACGAGGTGATAGATGGGGTTCAAATCCAGTAAATAGGTGCCGGCTCGTCCTGGTAGCAGGCTTGGAAGCCACATGATTGGCGTCAAATAAAAGGCAATTTGCAAGACGCTCGCAATGATCTGCGGGAGGTCGCGATATCGAGCGCACAAAAGGCTCAATATCAAGCTGATCCATGCCAGATTGAGAGCAAGCAACGCAAAGCCCGGGATACTCAACAGTGCTTCAAGACCCAATGGTTTTTGAACAGCCAGCAGCACAAGCGGGAAAATGACGATGTTGTGCGCGAGGATCAAAGTATTGCGCCATATCGTGCGTAAAATATGCACGAATAATGGGATGGGCAGTTGTTTGATAATACTTTCTGCGGCGATGAGGCTGGTGCAGCCCTCTAGCACGCAGGTAGAAATAAAACTCCAGAAAATCATACCTGCTGCAAGAAATGGCAGGAATTCCTTCATGGGGGAGTTAAATATTTGGCCGAATACGAGGCCAATAGTACCAATCATAACGCCCATGCTGATGGTTAGCCAAAACGGTCCGACAGCAGAGCGCCTATACCGTTGACGTACATCCTGCCATCCGAGCATGCCTACCAGAGAATAGCGCTTTACAGCCGTCGCTATGTCTGCCACGGCAGCGGTAATTGAGTTGTTTAGCATTCGAAATACCGGGTTGTCAAAACAGTCGATGATTGTAATCGTGTAGGAGGGTGTAGTGTCACTTTTTCCATCCCGTCTAGTTTCCAGTTTTTTACGATCGCGGGATCTACTCCACGTAGAATGCCCCCGCTGCTGGGAGGGGGCGTAAAGTCTGAAGCGATTTCGTATGGTGCGCGCGCACTCGGTGCGCTCGCTACCATGACAAGCTTGAGCTATTCGTTCAGAAAACAGTGCTTGTGTCGAGCAATTCAGGTGTGCTAGTGCTCGGAAATAAAGCTCCTGCCGGATGACTTGCACTTTTTCTATCATCCCATGGTCAGAGGTGAACTCCCAAGAAATTTCCTACATCCCAGACACGCATATTGAGCCTAGTCGCAGCGTCTGGTGGTAAGCGCTCCCCTTAAATCGCCTGCTCGAAAGGGACCAGGGCGATGGCCTGATGGTTGCCGACGAGCAGCTCCACAGCGGCAACCTGTGCTGGTTTTCGACCGGTTTTCGCGTCCCTCGTGTGCTGTCCGGCAGACCGGCCAGAGGGGCGAATTATAGCGGCGCTTTGAGTAAAATGCTCCTTCCTGGGCCCTGCCATGTGCAAGTATTGGGCGATCTCGTCCTCATTGAGGTTACAATGCCGATCGAAGATCGCGTAAAAGGAGGGGGCCACGAGCTCGAATGCTTGAATGGATAAAATACGCAGAGTGTTGCTTGGTTTGCCTCGTAGGCAAAAAAGACTGATACAGGTCGCCACCGATGTGGTTTTGGTGTGGGTTGCCTTGTGGCTGGCCTTTATCGTCCGCCTCGGCATCGACGACATGTTCAATCCGCTAAAGTCGCATTTCTGGCTGTTCGTCAGTGCCTCGGTTATTGCCATCCCCCTTTTCGTACGCTTTGGCATGTACCGCGCCGTCATGCGTTACTTCGGCAATGATGCACTGATTGCCATCGTCAAGGCGGTCAGTCTGTCCTCGCTGATCCTGGCCGTGGTGGTCTACTGGTACAGCAATCACGAAGTCGTGGTGCCGCGCTCCATCATCTTCAATTATTGGTGGCTAAGCCTGGTAATCATTGGTGGCCTGCGTCTGTGCATGCGTCAGTATTTCATGGGCGACTGGTTCACCGCTGCGCAGCATGTACCCTTTGTCAATCGAGACGATGGTTTGACCAAGGTTGCCATTTACGGTGCTGGCGTGGCGGGCAACCAGTTGGTTGCCGCGTTGCGCATGGGGCGCGTGATGCGCCCTGTGGCGTTTATCGATGACGATTCCTCTATCGCGGATCGTTCGATTGCCGGGTTGCAGGTCTTTAAACCCAAGCATATTCAGCAGATGATCGACGTGACGGGTGCTCAGGAAATTCTTCTGGCGTTGCCGTCGTCGACTCGTGCGCGGCGTAGGGAGATTCTCAATTTTCTGGAAGACTTCCCGCTGCATGTGCGCAGTGTCCCGAATTTCACTGATCTGGCCAGTGGTCGGGTCAAGGTAGACGACATTCAGGAAGTCGACATTGCTGACCTGTTGGGGCGGGATTCGGTGCCGGCTCAGCCCGATTTGTTGGCTCGATGTGTCAAGGGCAAGACGGTGTTGGTGACGGGGGCGGGCGGTTCGATCGGTTCCGAGCTCTGCCGGCAGATTTTCTCCCTGGGGCCAACCACGCTGTTGTTGTTCGATCATAGTGAATTCAATCTTTACAGCATTCTGTCCGAGCTCGAGCACCGTATCGCTCGCGAGTCGTTGCCTGTCCGGTTGTTGCCGATTCTGGGGTCGATTCGTCATCCCCATAAACTTCTGGATGTGATGAAGACCTGGAGCGTTGACACGGTTTATCACGCGGCCGCCTATAAGCACGTGCCGATGGTTGAGCACAATATTGCCGAAGGTGTGCTCAACAATGTGATCGGGACGCTCAATACTGCTCAGGCTGCATTGGAAGCTGGTGTTGCAAACTTTGTGCTGATCTCGACCGATAAGGCCGTACGCCCGACCAATGTCATGGGTAGCACCAAGCGGTTGGCCGAGTTGACCTTGCAGGCCCTCAGTCGTGAGTTGGCGCCGGTATTGTTCGGGGACAAGTCCAATGTGTCCCGGGTCAACAAGACCCGTTTCACCATGGTGCGGTTCGGTAATGTGTTGGGCTCGTCGGGCTCGGTTATTCCGCGCTTTCACAGCCAAATCAAGTCGGGCGGGCCCTTGACGGTTACCCATCCGAAGATTACCCGTTACTTCATGACCATTCCCGAGGCGGCACAGCTGGTAATACAGGCCGGCTCAATGGGGCAGGGTGGTGATGTGTTTGTGCTCGACATGGGCGAGCCCGTCAAGATCATCGAGCTGGCGGAAAAGATGATCCACCTGTCTGGCTTGAGCATTCGCTCGGAGAAAAATCCGCAAGGCGATATTGCCATCGAGTTCACGGGGCTGCGTCCCGGGGAAAAGCTTTACGAAGAGTTACTGATCGGTGACAACGTGTCCGCTACCCAGCACCCGATGATCATGAGCGCCAAGGAAGATCATTTGCCTTGGGAAGTGCTCAAGCGCAACTTGACGGACTTGCTCTCTGCCGTTGAGCGGGATGATTATTCGCGGGTTCGCCAACTGCTGCGTGACACAGTCAGTGGTTATACCCCGGATGGTGAAATCGTCGACTTGATTTACCAGCAGCGCCGCCTCGAACCTTGATTGTCACATAATCGGTAATAGATTCATTTTTGACAGAATTGTCCCATGACCCAGGTTTGAGGGCGGCTTCGCAAAAAGCTGCCCTCACCTGCACCACGAGGACAGCTGTCAGGGTCTACCCGTAATGGCATCCTGCGTCCCCCTGATCACCGAATACTTCGGACGACTTCTTCAAGCCACTCAGCTAGCGCTGAGCGATCATCGCCAGGTGGTCGATGTGGTTTTCGATCTGCGCTTTCCTGATGGCTAGCTGCCCGCATTCGATTATCTGCAAAAGAATATTTGACAGTAACCTGCCGGCCAACACGCCCAGGAAAACTGCGAATGAGTCCCCGGATGTGCTTGAATACGCCCTGACTGCCTGGCCTGAGCCCCATATGAGCCGGATGAGCTTTTCCAGGCAGCGTTGCCCGAGTATGCAGAAATTGGCTTTCGTGAGGTGTCCGCAGCGGCTAAAAACACTAGAATGAGCGGCTGGAGTGATCGTTTTTGGTTGGTTCGCTTTTTTTTTGGGATTGACTATTTATTTGAAAGGAATATCGGGTGCTGAATTTTTATCGGGTTAATAAGTTTTTATTATTGTGGCGAGTTTTCTCCGGGGATTGAAGAAGTCGCTTTCCCGTGATGAGTTATAAATATTTTATTAAAGTAATTTATGATTAGGGTTTATTGAAATGTGGCGCAACCCAAAATACTGGCTGGACGGTGAGCCAATTCAAAATTTCGGCGATTTTTTGTCGGACTTTTTTATGCAAAAGCTTTTTTACAGTGCAGGCATGCAGGCTGACTCCATTAGGATTGTCGGTAGCTGTATGGATGACGAGTTGTTGAAGAGTGAGTCAGAGTTTGATTCTCAACAGGGTGTCCGAACTATTTATTGGGGGTGCGGGCTCCGGCACGAAAAAAGTTTAACCGACAAGAGTCGTGGGCTTGTCGATATTCTCGCCGTTCGAGGCCCTTTATCACGATCAGCGTTACGGTTGGGGGTAGAAACTCCAATGGGCGATCCGGGGTTGCTTCTCCCTGCGCTCTACACCCCAGGCTCTTTGCCTGGAATGAAGGGTGAGACGCTCCTGGTTCCTCATTTTCACGATACGAGAACGGACGATGAGCTCCTTGCATTAAGCGGGTGCAGTGCGATCCTCAGGCCCAATATAAATAATGATATTCTTTGTATTTATGAATTTATTGATCGTCTAACGACTGCAGAATTTGTTTTGTGCGGGTCGTTGCATGCGGCGATTGTGGCGGCCGCCTATGGGCGTCGTTTTGGCTTCTGGAACAGCGATTGTATTGATTTGCCTTTTAAATGGCAGGATTTTGCTGCCTCAATTTCCATGCCTTGTGTTTTTCACGATACTGTTGAGCAGGCGCGAACTCATTTTATTAGTGAAGTGGAGCCGAAACTATCGATCCCGGTCCTTTGGCCGCTGCTGGCTGTTGCGCCATTTGCTGTGCGTCCAGAAGCCATGGCGAAAGTCATGGAGTTCGATGTAAAAAGGCATGGAGTGTCTGCTCTTCAGGTTGCCGCTCCATCGCTTGCCGCCAATAAGGTGCAGTCCGCGATTCTTAAGGTGAACTCGCTATCAGCTAATTCTCTGGTGGCGCTGCAAAAAGCACAGGGTGATCTGCTGGAGTTAAACGCTGCGCGCGAAGATGCCTTGCTTGAGTTGGAGAGAGTGCGTGCAGAGGCTGCTAACGCTACATTTGAAAGGGATCTCGTTGTCCGTAGCACAAGTTGGCGGATTACGGCGCCTCTTCGTAAAGTTGCGGTGCGTTACCCGGTGCTGGCTCGCACCCTTCGTCGTTCACTCAAGATTCTCTGGTGGACGCTCACGATGCAAATTGGCCATAAATATCTTTCGTGGAAAAGAAAGCGCACCGTGGTGCCAGTGATTTCTGCGGATGTTGACACTGCCCAACTACAGCCAGTGGTTGCTGCCAAGTCAGATTTTAACTTGGAAAGTGCATTTGTGTGCCTGCATGGGGAAGCGCCAATTTACTTCCCGCCGGTAGAGACACCAGTCGTATCGATAGTGATACCCGTTTATCGAGAACTGGGTGTCCTCAAAAATTGCCTTCGCTCAATTTCCATTTGTCTTGAGGCTGAGCCGTCTTTTGAAGTGATTCTCGTCGACGACTGTCCAGAAGAGCAAGTGCTGTGGGGCGTACCGGACAGCGGGGGGTTATTCAAGATTTCAAATCCTGAAAACCTGGGTTTCTCGCTTGCGTGTAATCGAGGCGCCGAAGTGGCGCGCGGGCGCTTCATCTGCTTTTTGAATAGCGATACATTAGTCTATTCTGGATGGCTTCGTCATTTAGTTGATGCGCTCGAGGAGGTCCCGAGCGCAGGGCTCGTTGGTGGCATGCTATTGAATACTGATGGCTCTATTCAAGATGCCGGTTGGCGAATGCTTCAAAGCGGCCAGGGTTATCCTATTGGCCGTGACAAAGATGCCAGGGACGGAGCCTTTACCTATCGACGGGAGGTGGACTGTGTTGCTCGCACATGCCTTTTGATGAAGACATCTTTATTTCTTGACATGGGTGGACTCGATGCTCGTTACGCTCCTGGATCTTATGAAGATTTTGATCTTGCGTTCCGTGTGCGAGAGCGCGGGTTAAAGGTTATATGCGAGCCAAAAAGCCGTATCGTTCATCTTGGCAGCACCTCATATGGGGATGCGGGCGAGAGAGAAAATCAGATCACTGGCATTAATCAGGCGAAGTTCTCTGAGCGTTTTGCAACAGTTTTACCCATGCAGCCGAACGGATCCGAGGATGGGTTTTTACTGCAGCAGGTGTCTGATGAGCGGCCCGTCTTTCTAGTGGTTGAAAATAGTGTGCCGCAGCCGGATCGTCATGCTGGCGATGTCACCATGAGTAGCTATTTGTCCTTATTGGCGTCAACCGGATGGCGGGTTGTCTTCTGCCCTATGGAAGGAAGGGCAGAAGGCCCTTCAGCCGATAACCTCGAGCGTCAAGGTGTCATGTTGATTCGATCGCCTCAGACCCTTGAATCATGGTTAATGGAAAATGGCAAATACGTGAAGGAAGTGTGGTTGGCACGACCTGAAATTTGTGAAAATATCATTAATCCGTTGCGAAATTTAACGGCTGCTCGCTTGACATATTACACGCATGACTTGCATCACGTGAGGCTCGAAAGGGAGGCGGAGTTATATGCTGACCCTGATAAATTTGCTGACGCAAATCGGATGAAAGAAGTAGAACTCTCGGTGTTTTCGAGTGTTGATAAAATCATATCGCCAAGTGCCGATGAGGCTGAGGTAATACGACGTTTTGTCCCTGAAAAACCTGTTTTCGTACTGCCGCCCTATTATTACGAAGCGCATGAAATTTGTCGTCGCGACGCTGCTCATTTCGAAGGGCTGACAGACATAGTTTTTGTCGGGGGGTTCCCCCACGCTCCGAACGTGGATGCAGCGCTATTTATAGTAAATGAAGTAATGCCGCGTGTATGGGAGAAGCGCCCGGATGTCCGCGTGGTCCTTGTTGGTTATGCGCCGCCCGCTGAAATCCTTGCTCTCGCTGGTTCTCGTGTCGTAGTGACAGGCCAGGTACCCGACGTAAAACCCTATCTGGATCGTGCGCGTATGGTGCTTGTAGCGCTTCGTTATGGTGCAGGAGTAAAAGGTAAGACAGTGGATGCTTTGCGGGAGGGAATTCCGGTGGTTTCGACTCAGGTTGGTGTTGAGGGGATTGGTGTGACGCCTGGCCTTGACGCCATAGTAAGCGAGAGTGCGGATGGCCTTGCAGACGGTGTTCTTGATTTACTCTCTGATACTGCGCGTTGCGCTCAATTGTCTGCTGCGGGAGCTGATCTGATTCTGAAGGGGTTCTCCCGTACCGCTGCGTGTCTTGCAATTGATGAGGTGTTTGGGGCGTGATGGCATGCTTCGGCTTTTTGAAAAAGTTGAAGCGGGCGCATAACAACATATTGCTTCACCCTCGGGGGTGAAGCTCTTGGATTGCTTAAATGAACCGAGCAAGGGTATTGGAATCAACAATATGATAATTCGCGCACGTGCACCTTTGCGTCTAGGGCTTGCAGGTGGTGGTACTGATGTTTCCCCGTTTTGTGATATCTACGGCGGTTACGTACTCAATGCAGCAATAGATCGTTACGCCTATGCGGTGATTGAAACGTTGGAGGAACCACTGGTTCGCTTCATCGCAACCGATCAACAGGTGGAGAAGGTAATGCCTTGCGCTGCCTCGTATGTGCTCGATGGCAAGCTTGACCTGCATGCGGCGGTTTACAATCATATGATCGAGCATTACAACGGTGGCCGCGCCATTGCAATGCAGTTCAGCACTTTTTGCGACGCGCCTGTGGGGTCTGGCCTGGGTTCTTCTTCCACGCTAGTGGTTGCCATGATTCGTGCGTTTGTGGAGCTGTTGAACCTGCCACTTGATGATTACACAATTGCGCTCCTGGCTTTTCGGATTGAGCGAGTGGAATGCGGATTGCAAGGCGGCAGGCAGGACCAGTATTCCGCTACATTTGGTGGCTTCAACTTCATGGAGTTTTATGCTGATGATCGGGCGGTAATTAATCCGTTACGTATCAAGAGTTGGATTATCTGCGAGTTGGAAGCTTCACTTGTATTGTTCTTTACTGGGGTATCACGAGAGTCGGCGAAGATCATTGCCGATCAAAGTGGTAACGTGAAGGCGGGAGTGGTTGGCGCCGTCCAGGCCATGCACGGCATCAAGCACGAAGCGCTGGTAATGAAGGAGTGTCTGCTGCGCGGAGATTTTTCTGGCTTCGTAGAATCCATGCGCCAGGGTTGGGAAAATAAGAAATCCTCGGCCAAATCTGTATCGAATCCGTATCTCGATGAGATATATGACGCCGCCATTGCCTCAGGCGCTCTTGCTGGTAAAATTTCGGGGGCGGGTGGAGGTGGCTTTATGTTGTTCTTTGTGCCTACAGAGCGACGCATGGAAGTGATTCGGACCTTAAGCCTATTTGACGGTCAGATTAGTAATTGTCATTTCACCAAATATGGCACGCAGGCATGGAGAATCAATTGAGGAAATACATTGAGGCGCAGATAGTCGATTCACAGGCAATCATGCGTGCCATGTCAGCTGATAGTAACCTTATCGACCGTGTCGAGGCGGCAGCATTATCCTGCATACACTGCCTGAAACAAGGCGGAAAGATTCTTTTGGCAGGGAATGGGGGCAGTGCAGCTGATGCCCAGCATATTGCGGGTGAGTTTGTCAGCCGTTTTGCCTTTGACCGCCCTGGATTACCAGCAATCGCGTTGACCACGGACAGTTCTATCCTCACTGCGATTGGTAATGACTACGGCTACGAAAAGTTGTTTGCCAGGCAGGTGCAAGCACTTGGCCAAAAAGGCGATGTGTTCATTGCGTATTCAACCTCTGGTAAGTCCCCCAATATTCTACTCGCTCTGCAAGAGGCTCGGGCGCGTGGTTTAGTGTGTGTTGGATTGACCGGCAACCTCGGCGGGCCAATGAGCGAGATTTGCGATCATTTGCTTGAGGTCCCCTCACCAGATACACCAAAAATTCAGGAGGGCCACCTGGTATTGGGTCATATCTTGTGCGGCTTGGTCGAAAACGCAATTTTCAAAGGTAACGCCTGATGGAAGCCATTGTTCTGGCGGGGGGATTTGGCACCCGGTTGCGTCAGCTGGTGCCCGATCTACCAAAGCCCATGGCACCTGTTGCGGGCCGGCCGTTCCTGGAAATTCTGCTCAGCACCTTAGCTCGCAAGGGCTTTAAGCGCGTGACATTGTCAACAGGTTATATGGCGGAAAAAATCTCCAGCCATTTTGGCGAGCAATATGCTGGAATGCAGCTGAGCTATGTGGTTGAAGAGCAGCCATTGGGTACGGGAGGGGCTGTTCGATTGGCCTTGGCGCAGTGCCGTGAGGATCATGTGTATGTATTTAACGGTGATACGTATCTAGACCTCGAGGTTGACCCAATCGAAAGGCTTTGGCAGTCGCATCGGCGCCCAATCATCGTCGGGCGCGAAGTATCGGATACTGCACGATATGGCCGTTTGCTTACAGTCGAAGGGAAGGTAAGCGGTTTTACCGAAAAGGGCGTTTCCGGAGCGGGATTGATTAATGCTGGTTGTTATGTTTTCTGTCGGCATCAATTGGATTCATTTGAACCCTATTTTGCCTTTTCGCTGGAAGCAGACTACTTGGCAACAGAGGTAAAGCACACATTGTTTGATGTTTTTGTAACGGAAGGTCAGTTTATCGATATTGGTGTTCCTCAAGATTTCCAGCTTGCGCAAACGTTGCTGGCCAGTGTCCCGTGAAATAACCTGGATCGCTTCTTGAGTAAGATCGCCTGATTCATAAGGGGCGTGAGTTTAAGGCGGGAGATGTTGGGTTTGCAGGCGGCGTATTTTAACGACCTCTACCCAAGCCAGTAGACTGGCGAAAAACCATCGACGCCCTGGCCGCCCAGGCTGAGTTGGAAGCCAAGGGCGCGCTATTCGCCGCGGCGCTTTTTATTTTCCTCAACCTGTCTTGCCTGTGTCTGCCGCAAGCACGCCCTTGGCGAAGCAGTCAGCGAGCGGCTTGAAGTCGTGCCGATGCAGGTCCGTGTGATTACACTCATTCGCAAGGTCCAGGCCTGCCGTGGCTGCCAAAGCGCGCCAGTGAGCGCCGACAAGCCAGTGCAGTTCATCGAAAAAAGCATGGTCAAGCCAGCTTTACTGCTCGAAGTTGGACGGTGCATAGGGTGATTGGGCTGCAAGAGGACCAAGTGGCGTTGTATGATGCTCATAGCGTCACCAACGACGGCACGGGAATACCTGTGATCCAGGCCAGCAGCGAAGACATCGGCCCTTGCCTGATAAGCGCAGGGCGGCTGCCCTACGCGGGCGATGAGCTGTTGAAAGAATAGAAGTTTCTTATCATTTAATTGAATTCAGGGCGGAAATACATGCTGCACAAGGATAATAACTTGAACTTGTTGCGGTTGGTTGCCGCGTTGATGGTGCTGTATGCTCATTCATTCGATTTTTACGGTAGTACCTCGCAGATCTTTATCGGTCTCGATTCCTATGGCGGGCTCGGGATTGCGATATTTTTTATCATTAGTGGTTATTTGATTGTAAAAAGCTGGAGTTTTGATCCTTCGGTCATTAATTTTTTAGTTAAGCGATCGCTGCGAATATTTCCGGCTCTGATTGTGGTTGTCGTGGCAACTTCGTTTGTGCTTGGTCCCATTTTTTCCACTTTGACCTTCAAGCAGTATTTTTCAGATTTAGCATTTGTTATGTACTTGAAGAACATAATTTTAAGTCCGGTATTCTATTTGCCGGGTGTGCTGGAGCACGCCAGAGTTGCCAACGTGATCAATGGTTCTCTATGGAGTTTGCCTATCGAGTTTTTCATGTATTTGGTCGTTGTGGCGCTTGGGCTTCTATTCAATGGCGGTCGTCTTGTCTACACAGTTGCCACCGCACTGTTTGCGTTGGTGGTGGTCTTTTGGTGCTGGAGAGATGCACCTTTGCTGGTGGTTTACGGTACTGATGTAAGAAATATTCCGTTGATAGGCATCTATTTCATGATTGGGGCATGTTATGCGAAGTGGGGGGGCGAACGGTGGTTCAGTCTCTCCGGCGTCACGGTCATGGTCATGATAACCCTTCTTCTGGCACCGTATTCATCGATTTCCAAATACCTGCTATGGCTGACGTTGCCGTATGTCGTTTTAGCATATGGACTTTCCAGGAGTTGGCTGGGAAGCTTGGTTAATAAACTGGGTGACTGCTCTTACGGTGTTTATATCTATGCCTTTCCGGTTCAGCAGTTTGTTCTGCTAAAATTCCCGGGTATTGCCTATCCAACCTATCTTTTTGTTACAGCGTTAATTACGCTGGTCTTGGGGTACGGCTCTTGGCATTTGATAGAAAAAAGGGTTCTTAGATTCAAGCCGAAAAATAAAGTCAGACGTGTATCTGATGCTGTCGATGCCGATTCGGCGTTCAATCCTGTTGTGGTTGAGAAGCTCAATTCAGCGGCTTGAGAAAGTGTGCGTATTTGGGCTGTAGCAGCCACTCAGGTCAGCTATGAAGAGCTAAGTGTCTGCTACAGCGCAGACGCCTGGCGATCCTGAAACCCACAAGCGCAGGGTCAGGCACTCAAGGTGCCTGGTCCGGGAGTAGCGCCTGCAGGTCAGCACTCAGGCCCACAAGAAGAAACTGGTCGATGCACAAACCTGGCGCCTGTTTATCGACACAGCAAAGCTTTTGCTTCTTATGTCCGCACCCATCATCCCTTGAATGGGCGACAGTAAGATCAGGGGGGGCTTACGGCAGGAGGAGGTGTGTGTCACGAACGCAGGCGTAAAGCCAAATGCCGTTTCCTTAGGTCATGACACGAACCAGCGTCCCGCATTCATGCTGCATCTAGCCCATTTCTAGGCGTAAGTGGATTTTTGGAAATGCGCCGCCCCAGTTCATGGAAGGGCACTTCAACAAGTCTATGAAGTATATCTGCTGCCGCGATCGATGCCAGCACCCCGATCACTGGAATGGCGACTATGCGGGTACTTTCGGACAACCCCAGTGTGTTGCTTAGCCACATGGATGCGAATAAAACTTGCATATGTACCATGTAGAGCGGATAGCTTATTCGCCCAAAGTACATGACGATGGGTGTTGACAATATTGAGCCGAGTGCGTTGCTTTTTCCAGAAAGCCTGGTCGAGACAACACTGAAGAATGTAATAATCCAGATTATTAATGGTGCCGAAAAATCGCGTAGAAAAACCAAAGTAAATGCGATAGATAACACTGCAATGGATATTAACTCTTGTTGTGATGACTTTTGTAAAAAGTTCTTGTACGCAAAATAGCTGAGGAAGCCTGCGCAGAACATGGGCAAGTTATTCCCAAGGAATCCGCCTTCCATGTAAGAGCTGACAATCCAGCACGCTGCTGCAATCAGGATGACTGCGATGCGCGCGGAATTCCGCCCAAGGGATGTGAGCATCATAAACAGCAGCGGCGCGACTAAATAAAACTGCCACTCAACAGTAAGGCTCCATGCTTGTCCTACGAGTGTAAGGGAAGCATAAGGCAAGACGGATGTCGGCAAAACTCCTTGTAGAAGTGGTAGATGGGCCAAGATGTGAAAAAACAGATTGCTTTGGGCAATTTCAATAATCTGAATGCGCCCATCTGTAGCAACCCCATGTGGCGACGCATGCAAAACTTCCAGGGCGAAAGGCAGCGAGACTGTTGAAATCAGCAATGCTACCCAGTAGACCGGTAATATGCGAAACGCCCTTCCTATTATATAGCGAGGGTAGGGTTCGCCACCGCGATCAAGCATCGAGAAAATCACGAAGCCGCTAAGTATGATAAATACCTGCACGGGATATGAATTATACAAGTTGTTGGGGAATGAGCCAAAAAGCGGGGGCAGTGCAGCAAGCACATGCCCCAAAACCACCCACAACGCCATAATTCCGCGTAAGCCTTCGAGTTCGCGAATATATTTCATTAGGCCAGTGACACCTTAATAGTCAGGATTTATATTCTATCCGGGCAATGCCAGGTTCAAATTTGAATAGCTGGTGATGTCAATCCCTTCAAGATGCTCTGGCGGAATCAAGAACTCGTTTAATTCGAAGCGATCTCTAAATTCAGAGAGTAATTGCTCCTTTGTCTTGGTGCTGGAGGCTAGATGCAGAAGACGATGTTCGTTTGGCGACTGGCTATAATGAAACTCTCGGCTATTGAACTCAGTGTATTCAAGCCTGGTAAAGAAATCTCCTTCGCGGAAGCGGCTATCCGTGCTTAATACATAAACCATCGCATCCTGGTCGCCATTTGTATACATTCCGTATTTCTCTTGATCCCACCACTTCTTCACATCGTCTAACTTTACATTGCGCACTGCTTCCAGGAACTGTGCTGAGCGACGTGTGGATTTCAAGAAAAATTGTCCCGATGAAACAAAGGTCCATGCACCTTGGTTAACTGGACTCTTGCATATCACCAGGTCGAACTTCGCGTAACGCTCAACATAGGGAATGAGCCTCCAGGAGAAATCCGTAAAGTAGGCATCATCGTCAAGCCAGAAGACCCACTCGTCCGCACCGAGAGCCGCCTGGATGATCTCGATTTTCCTGAGATATGGGTTCATGCCTTCTCGCCGTAGCATAAACGACCAAACGTAATTGGCTCCATTGACATCTGCAAAAAGCTTGTGGTTCACAAATGACTTAAATCTGATTCGATCACATCCGCTGACGATCGTGATACCCGAGCGACGAGGAGAAAGCAGGCGTTTTGAAAATAGCATGGTGCATAGCTCCACTTGGCTACGAGGGGAAATAATGGACGCTATTCTACACGTAGGCGACATCCTGACGAGTGTTGCCAATTACTCAGCCTGACTCTTGCATTCCAGGTGTGTCTCTGTGCGGTGCTGGAAGATCATGAAGAAGTTCGGCTGCAAGTTGTCCCGGATTACCGGTTGATAAAAATACGGCCGAGGGTGTCATGCGGCCCTTCGTAGGTCGTGGACTGGATCTACCACTAGCGTCGCCTTGAACCCTGATGGTTTCACATCCTGCAATGGACACATTTTTGACAGGCTCCAGACATCGCCTAAGTTTGGGAGGCAGCTTGGGAAAAGCTGTTTCCTCAATCGATGTCATGGAGCGTCATTTATGCGAACCGGCTATTTCTACACCCTCATTTTTGCTCTGCTCACCAGCGCCTCTATCACGGCTGTTGCGGCTCCGGCTGTGAAACCCCAAGTCAGTAATCCTCCTGTGGTTGCGACGACGTCTTCCAGCGCACAGTCCGGCAAGATCGATCTCAACGTTGCTGATGCTGCCACGCTGGAAAAGGAGCTGTCGGGAATTGGCGAGGCCAAGGCCCAGGCGATTGTTGCACATCGTGATACCAATGGACCGTTCGCCGCGGTGGACGAGTTGCTCGAAGTGAAGGGGATCGGCAAGGCAATCCTGGATCGTAACCGCGATAAGCTGGAAGTGAACTAAGCTAATCATTCAACGCCAAGGGGCCGGTCATTGACCGGCCTTTTTTCATTCTGGCGAGTGCTGCGAGGTGCTGCCTTTGGTCGGCAGCTTAAAGATTACGGGTATCATGCGCCTATTAAATTACGTATATAATAAAGCGCGTTTCCGTCGAGGCGCCTTGACACTCAAGCGCTCACCCTTCCTCCGCATTCCCAGGAGCTCTGTGATGAATTCTGTCCAATCTCAAGGTACGGCCCTTGTCACCGGTGCTTCCTCAGGTATCGGCGCGGTTTACGCGCAGCGTCTGGCGGCGCGGGGGTTTGATTTGTTGTTGGTGGCTCGCGATCAGCCTCGGCTGGAGGAAGCGGCGGGCAAGTTGCGCATAGAGTACGGCGTTCATGTCGAGGTGCTCAGGGCAGATCTGACGCAAAGGGACGATGTGCTGAAACTCGAGCAGCGTCTGCGCAGCGATTCGAGTATCAGTCTGTTGCTCAATAACGCTGGTGTGGCAGCGGACGGTTTGCTGGCCAATGCCGATACCGATCAGTTGGAGCAATTGATCCAGTTGAATGTCACTACCGTCACGCGCCTGGCATCGGCAGCGGCCGCCAGTTTTGCCAGGGCGGGTCGGGGCACGATCATCAATATAGCCTCGGTAGTGGCGTTGTTTCCCGAGCGTTTCAATGCAACCTATAGCGCCAGCAAGGCTTACGTTTTGAGCCTGACCCAGTCACTGAACGCCGAACTCGATGGCACCGGGGTCAAGGTGCAGGCCGTGTTGCCGGGTGTAACACGCACCGAGATCTGGGAGCGTTCCGGTATCGATGCGAACCAGATTCCCGCTGATATGGTCATGGAAGCAGGAGAGATGGTCGATGCGGCGTTGTCGGGCCTTGATCAGGGGGAGTTGATCACTATTCCTTCCTTGCCGAATCTCTCTGAGTGGGAGTCCTATGTAGCGGCGCGTCATGCGATGGCGCCGAATCTGTCCAGAAGCCAGGCTGCTACGCGTTACAAATGACGCGTCAGGCATCGGCATGAGGTGTGTGCGGTATGAGTAATCGTCGAGTGGTTGTAACGGGCATGGGCCTGGTGTCTCCGCTGGGTAGTGGGGTTGAAGCTGTCTGGGCGCGTTTGTTGGCGGGGCACTCCGGCTTGCGCAGTTTGGCGGATGAGGTGGTTGCCGATCTGCCAGCCAAAGTCGGCGGTGTGGTGCCGACGCTTGCAGACGATCCTGAGGCTGGTTTTGATCCAGGCCGGGCGACACCACCCAAAGAGCAGAAGAAGATGGATCGTTTCATTCTGTTCGCCATGGAGGCGGCACGCCAGGCGATTGAGCAGGCCGGTTGGCAGGCGCAAACCGCCACTGCCCAGGAGCGCACGGCAACCGTCATTGGCTCCGGTATCGGTGGTTTCGGTGCGATTGCCGAGGCGGTACGCATTACCGACTCTCGTGGGCCGCGACGTTTGTCGCCGTTCACCATTCCGTCGTTCCTGGTCAATCTGGCGGCGGGGCATGTATCCATTGCGCACGCTTTCAAAGGGCCGTTGGGTGCGCCGGTGACAGCCTGCGCCGCTGGCGTTCAGGCGATTGGTGATGCGGCGCGGCTGATTCGTAGTGGCGAGGCGGACATCGCCGTGTGTGGCGGCGCGGAGGCGGCGATCGATCGCGTCAGTCTTGCCGGGTTTGCCGCCGCTCGCGCCTTGTCCAGTGGTTACAACGACACCCCGGAGCGTGCTTCACGGCCGTTCGACAGCGCACGGGATGGCTTTGTCATGGGCGAGGGCGCCGGTCTGCTGGTGATCGAGTCGCTCGAGCATGCCTTGGCACGCGGTGCCCAACCATTGGCGGAGTTGGTCGGGTATGGCACCAGTGCAGACGCCTATCACCTGACTGCAGGGCCCGAGGATGGCAG
>Ga0302167_10000540_pt1 | contig 18081 bp, 20 predicted proteins | sample I_Fen_N1_1_FD_193496 | JGI IMG/M metagenome (GOLD analysis project Ga0302167, IMG submission 193496) | Peat permafrost microbial communities from Stordalen Mire near Abisko, Sweden - I_Fen_N1_1 | ecosystem: Environmental > Terrestrial > Soil > Wetlands > Permafrost | place: Sweden: Abisko...
AATCTATGGCACTGAAAAGATCTATACAGAAAAAGTACTAGAATCATCTCCTTTAGGCAGAATACAGGAGCAGAGATCAGTAGGAAATGATTGGTCTGCACATCCTGTAAAGTTTTCTTATGATCTTAATACATCAGCAGATGCCGTAAAAAAATATACAGTCACTAATTCTTCATGGACGGAAGGCAGAACAAACGGTGTATTGAGTCTTTCAGGGACATATCCTGAAAATACCTTATACAAATCTGCAATTACTGATGAAGATGGAAATATAGCAACCGGATTTAAAAATAAGAAAGGACAAACCATTCTTACAAGAAAAAAAGACGGAACCCAAAACGTTGATACTTATTATGTATACAACGAATATGGTAAGCTAGCCTATACCATTCCACCTTTGGCTTCTCAATCAGGATCAGTAGACGATACAACGCTAAACAATCTCTGCTATCAGTACCGATATGATGGCTGGAACCGTCTGGTTGAAAAGAAGATCCCCGGAAAAGGCTGGGAATATATGGTGTATGATAAACAGGACAGATTGGTAGGCAGCCAGGATAGTGCTTTGAAAGCAAAAGGACAATGGCTGTATGTGAAATATGATGAATTTGGAAGAGTTGCCATTACCGGAATAGGTACAGGGTCAGACAGGGTCACCGAGCAAAATATCGTCAATGGATTAGGAGCTAACAGTGTCAACAGATTAAGCGCTGCACCATTTAACAGACAGGGCGTTGATGTTTACTATGGAAATCAGGACAGTACATATCCAAATTCTACAAAATGGGTTACATTACTGTCATTAAATTATTATGATACTTATCCTGCTTACAGCTTCAATCCTTCTTTAACTTCACCTATCCTCGGGAAAACACCGATAACGGATAACTCAACGGGAAATAACATCAGTACGAAAAGCTTACCTGTAATGGGTTTGGTTAAAAATATTGAGGACGATAACTGGACAAAGAATTATGTTTTTTATGATGACAAAGCAAGAGCTATCGGAAGCTACTCTATCAATCATTTAGGAGGATATACCAAAACAGAATCTGAGCTTGATTTTATTGGCGTTCCACAAAGAACCCGTTTATATCAGGTAAGAAAAGCGAATGAATTAGGGGTAACCATTAACCAGCGTTTTGTATATGATTCCGGGAACAGATTATTACAGCATTACCATCAGGTAGATAGTAAACCCGAACAACTACTGTCGGAAAACACTTATAACGAACTTTCTCAGATTATCAATAAAAAGGTCGGAAACAATCTTCAAAGCATAGATTATACCTACGATATCAGAGGAGCGGTGACCGATGTGAATAAAGACCAGATGTCTTTGGCTGATTTGGGAGGTAAACTGTTTTCCTACAAAATAAAATACAATCAAAAAGAGGGTGTTACAAATCCGGATGCAGCATTATTCTCAGGAAAGGATGTAAAACCGAAATACAACGGAAGTATTTCTGAAGTAGATTGGAGAGCAGTGGAAACTGTAGGGGTAAATCCCTCAATAACTCCAAAAAGATATGGGTATGCTTATGATGCTCTCAACAGAATAACTGCCGGATATTATCAGAACCCCAATAACCCTTACAGTAAAGAAAATACAGAATCTCTGGATTATGATTTGAATGGGAATATTACCAATCTTTACAGAACTTCGGTAAACGAATACGGAAGCAACACCGCTACGGTAATTGACAAGCTGAATTATTCCTACACAGGAAATCAGGCAACCAATATCAATGATATTTCCCAAAACTTTGCAGGGTATGAAGGTGGCGGAAATACCATTTCTTATGATGTCAACGGGAATATGACAAATATGCCCGACAAAGGAATTTCCAGTATCAATTATAACTTTCTTAACCTCCAAAATTCTTTAACGTTAAGTAGAAATGGCAATGAAAATATTACCATTAACACAAAATACAAAGCAGACGGTACAAGATTAAGAAAAGAAAATACAACAAGTACTTCAGGTTTTAACGGAGATACTACGACCGTAAATTTCACAGATTATCTGGATGGCTTCCAATATTTTTATTCAGGTACTCTGACGCCTCCGGGTGGTGGTTTTGAATTGCTTTCTAAAAGAGCTATGCAGCCTCAGACTTTTTCAATTGAAGAGAGAAAAACACCTCCACCTGCCAAGACTGCCGATCTACAGTTTTTCCCAACATCAGAAGGGTTTTATGATTACATAAAAGATCAGTATATTTACCAATATAAAGACCAGTTAGGTAATGTAAGAGTTTCTTACGCAAGAAACAGCGCAGGCGTTCTGGAAATCACCGATAACAATGATTATTATCCTTTTGGGATGAATCATTTGAAAACAGGGACAGCATTCTTTGGACAGGGAAGCTATAAAAACCAAAAATATAATGGTAAAGAGCTCCAGGAAACAGGAATGTACAGTTACGGCTGGAGAGAATATATGCCGGACATTGCAAGATGGAATGGTATCGATCAGTTGGCTGAAAAGTATCTCTCTACAAGCACCTATGCGTATGTTGCAAACAATCCTATTTCTTATGTTGATGTTGACGGAAGGTGGATGGATGCTGAGGGAAATATTGATCTTTCCGGGCATACACCCGGTTATACAACAGGTCACCAATACCAGAGTGCATTCTTAGGACAATATCCCGGACAAGGCGGAGGCGGAGGTGGTTACAACTTTACAGGAAATGGAGCTATCTCCATGTTCAATTATTTTGCAAATGGTGGAGATATGGATGGACTTTCTTTTAAAAAAGGATATGCGACATTTTGGACAGATGGGAATATTCAAGGCTTTGGAAGAGTTACAAACGGCGAGATGGAAGTCGGTGGTACAGAATTAGTTGGAAATATGGTGAAAGTTGATGGTACTTCTTGGGATGCATATAAAACTTGGGCAGATTATGGATCTGGAACAATGGGAACAATGTATAAAGCTATAGCAGATCAACGTACCTCATTGTACAATAGAGGTTATTGGATTGATAATTTAGGAAATCAAAGAAGTGTCGCCTATGCTGGTAGAGCTTTAGATTCACAGATAGGTTTGAGAAGTAGTTATTTAAGAACAACTGGAAAATTTGCGAAATATGGAGAAAGAGCTGGTTGGGTAGGTTATGCACTTGGTGCCTACGAAGTAGGTGAAGGACTTTCTAAAGACGGTTGGAGTCCTGGTAAAAATACTATAGTTGCTGGAGCAAAAGTAGGTACAGGCCTTGTTGTAAGTTATGCAGCTGGTGCTGGTGCAACTTGGCTTACTGCTGCTATTGCAGGTGCTGTCGGTGGTTCTGTAGCACCGGGTGTTGGTACTGTAATAGGATTTGTAGTGGGAGGAGTTGCAGGATATTTTGCAAGCGATTATGTCGGTGAAGCAGTAGAAAATTCTTACAAATAAATTAAAATTATGACAGATATTGTTTTCAGAAAAAATAAATTAAAATATTTATTTTTTCTCGTAATACTTTTAATAATATTGTTTTTCACAATATATTTTAGTATTAGATTCGTTTCTAATCCTTCTAAATACATTTATGCACTAATGCCTAATGAATTAATTGTATTTATAGTAGGGATAATGGGAATTTTAGGTTCATTCGTTTTATCGTACATTATGATAAAAAGTATTTTTAATAAAGAATTTTTCATTAGAATTAATCAAAAAGGGTTATTTTTAGGTATAATTCAATATTCTAATAGATTAATTAATTGGAATGATATAACCAAAATTGAAATTATAGAAGTTAATAATATCAAGAATATTATTATTTATATCAAGAATATTGAGTACTATAAAAATAAAGAAAAAGGGCTTGAAAAATATTTTTTTATTTCAAGAACTAAAAAATACGGAACTCCTTTTATAATAAATACAAGTGCCTTATCTGGCAAGGTTAGTGATATTAGAAATACAATGATTGAAAATTGGGAAAAGTTCAAATAGGTGGTAATGTTCCAAAGTTAGTGACTGGATTATTTCAATAATTAACTTATTGAAAATCAAATAGGATACAACAATAGAATTTAAAAAGCAAGAGTAGGTTATCCTGCTCTTGCTTATTTTTGTGACTAAAAATTATTTTAAATGATTGATTTTTGTGCTAATTTTTTATTATACGACACGGTTTGTCGCACTAGCTATTTAATTTGGCTTTCAGAAAAACAATAAAAATGGAACCGGAAAATAATAAAATAGATGAACTTACGGAAGAGCTGTTTATCACTCGCGTACTGGGCTATGAAAGCGAATTAATAGAATATTTTGAAATATCTATGAATATTGCATTTAAAGGGTTTAAAAGATTTTTTGAAAAGAAAGAACCCGCCAATGAAGATTATATAATAGATTTTGCAAAAAAGATGCAAAACATGATGCCAAAACATTTTCCCGTTATCGATAAAGTGAAAGAAATATTTCAGGATTTTCACTATGCTATTGACGAATCGAACGAGAAAATTTATTACGAGAGTTCCTGTATTCTGAGAATTTTTTCCAAGTATTTAAGTAGTGAAGAAAGATTAGGATTTGACAAGGTCGATCCTGTTTTCGATTTTCTATATTATTTTTATGATTCGGAAGAAGAAAAGGATCGTAAAATCGCTAATAAAATTATTATAGACTTTATATTAAGCCTGTATCATTACATAATTTACAGAGATTATTTACAATTGGTAAGGATTGTAAACAGTGATTTTTTAGTGAGTCCCAATGACAATCATATCCCAATCAGAATTGCCTTATTGGATTCTCTGAACCTTATCAGCGATCTTAATAATAACGTTCCCAATAAAGAAAATATTTACCGGATTATTCACGCAATTGTCGGAGGAAATGAAGATAATGTTAAAAAATACTGCCTCTCTTTAATTGGGAATAACAGTCTGTCACAAAAACAAATTACTAGGAAACACAAGGAATTTGCACAAAAATATATTAATGAAAAGAAATTATAATTTTATATTTAATGCCAGAATAATTTAAAACTCAATAATATGAAATTAACTTTTTATTATTCATTTTCAGAATTTAAAGAAAATTATGATCTAGAATTCCAAAGATGGTCAGAAGTGTATAATGAAGGAAATAGAAAAGATTTTCTTTTAGAACTAAGGGAAATGTATTCGATGTTTATAAATATTTGGGATGGAAGAAATGTCTTTGATGGTAATTTTGAAATTCAAGCTATGGAAGATGATTATCCCAAAAACCAAATATTAAGTATGGATGAGTATTACAAAATTGTAAATCATATGATCGGAATTTTACTTTTAAGAAAAGGTCTAGATAAAAAAGATGTGGATTATCTTGAATACTATGATTTTTATGACCACGAGGAAGATTTAAATACGGTATTTGTAGATAAAGTAAGACATGAAATAGTGCGACCTTTTTTTCAGCGTGGTATTTTTGGAGGAATTGAGGTTGATGAGATTAAATATAGAAATTTTGGATATTCTGTTGTCAAAATTTTTGATTTTATTGAAAACGAACTCGTGACTATAGCTAATGAAAATCAACAGGTAAAGACTCCACAAATTGAAAATAATAATAATAATAATAATAATGAAACTGTTGAAATAACACCCTTTGAAAAAGAAAAGGGTCAAAATGTACCCTATAAAATTGCCATGTTGGAAAAATTAGGTGTTTTAGAGCATTTAAATTCAAGATACCCAAATGAAACAGACAGAATCAAGGTTATCCATTATTTAACAGGAGGTAATGAGGACAATGTAAAAAAATACTACCAATCTATATTTGGGAATTATTCCGGAACTTTACAGATAGCTGAGAAGCACAGGGAACACGCAAATAAAATTTACTTTAAATAATTCTTTACCCCAACTATACCCTAAGCTTACCCCAAAGGAGTAAAATACGGTAAGGATATTTCAAACCTTTGTATTGTGAAACAAACAAAATCACGATACAATGGAACAGATTAATTTTATCGGAATAGAACCCGAGAACCTCATCAACGAAATCGTAAGCAAGGTAAAGGATTCCCTACTTGCCGATTTAACCCAAACCTTTAAAAACAATGAACCGAAACGCTACCTCTCCGCAGGTGAGGTCTGCGAACGCTTCGGTGTGACAAAGCCTACCATTCACGAGTGGCGCAAACGTGGAATCCTGAAATCCCATAAACTCGGCTCCAGAGTCTATTATAGGCTGGATGAGATAGAAAACGCAATGATTGTTAACGATTAAATTTTCTATCATGCCAATTTCCAACACTCATTATCAAGATCAGAAAACCATTATCTACGGATTAGATGAGGTTAAAAAGACCTTTCGACAGTATAAAAGAGAAAATATACAGCCAAGTGGAAAAGATTATTTCCTGCCTGAATTTTTGCATATCGAAAAGAATAACGGCTACAACTCCTTTAGCGGAGCCAACAACCTGTTAAGAATACGCGACACCAGCAATTGGGCAAAATGTACTGTTTTAGGGCTACGACCTGCCGGAATTGCCAATTTTTATTACACCAATTTACTTATAAAATCAGGTAATGCTTTATGTATTGTTTATTATGAATTTAGTAACAAGGAAATAGAAATTAGGATTTTCGAGGAATTTTACCCCTTTCCGAAACATGATCTGCATACGCGGATAAGCGAGATAATCACCAATTGCCATAAATGAAAAAGGAATACAAAATACATTCCTTAAGGCGTTCAAACCTGACAAAAGTTTCCTCTTTTGTCTTTACAAAGATAAGAAATTATGCCAACCGACTTTGTAAAATTTCACTATATGGATAAAAATTATGAGCTTCCCACCGATAAAACAGATTTTACCATTTGCGTCAATAATGAAACCGGAGAAACAGACAATAAAAAGGAAGGTGAATATTTCAGAATGCAGATTATTAAATATGCTTCCGGTCGGGTGATGGTAAAAGGAAGTGTTCACAAATTTTTTAACCGTGCCGATTTTAACGGAAATGATTTTGATATGAAAAACTTTTCCACAGCACTGCAAGACCTTGAAACAGAAATAGGCTTACAGCCCGAATATTGCAGACTGGAAAATATCGAAATAGGAGTAAACATTCAACTCCCATTTGATCCGAATAAACTATTGCAAAATTTACTGTTTCACCGATCCGTAGAATTTAATAAAACTATTTCAGGATCTTTTTATTACCAATCGGCAAAGACAGAATACATTATTAAAATTTACAATAAAACCGCTCAGTATGAGAAAAAATTGAAGAAAATAGCTCAAAACTCGAATGTGAAAAATAAATATGAGCAGGAGGAAGCAAACTTTCTGAAATCTACCATAGAAAAACAACTACAACCCAATACATTGAGATTTGAGATAAAATTCTTAAAAATGAATGTATTGAATGACTTAGGGATTGTGTATCTCTCAGATTTTTTAAAACCCGAAATGGCTGAACCTCTCAAAGATCTTTTATTAAAGGAGTTTCAGGAAGTCTGTTTATATGATTACACTATGGATGAAACGGGCATGAGAATGCAGGAAATAAACAAGCTCAAAGATTACCGCAATCCTAATTACTGGGTGAACCTCAACAAAAAAGATAAATACTACCACAAAAAAAGATTTGAGAAGATGACATTAAAATATTCCCAAAATATAAAGGCTAACGTTTCGGAATTGATAAAACAGAAAATGGAAAAACTGACAGCAAAAAATTTGGACTTTTTTACCAACAATTTTAGTTAAAATGAAAAACAGATGTTTGGACTTTTTTACCGTTCAGATATAGGGTAAAAAAGTCTAAATGCAGCCTCACAAAATTAAAGGTTATGAAAAATAAAATTACAGCCAAAAATAAGGCTCAAAATGCAGGTGCAGGAAATTATGATTTATCTAAAAATTGGAAGAAAAATACAAAAGACAACAAACAGGATTTACAGGAACCGGAAACTGGAGTATTAGAGATTAATCTCTCAGAGTTAGAATTAAATATTGATATTGATATTGATTTTGCGGTTTTGCTGGACTTTGAATTAAATATGCAGGAGCCGGATATGCAGGAGTTAAATATAGAACTGCCGGAAATTGACCTAGGTTTTTCCGATATATTGGATTTTAAGCTGGTGGAAATGTCGGATTTGGATTGGAAAGACCTGTTAGAGAAATTAAATTTTGATATTGAATTACTGGAATCTGATGTGTTTATCGAGGAATAACGCTTGTTTACAGAGAAAATAAAAGGATTTTAGTAGATGTTGTTTTCGGACACTATTTAAAACGTTTGAAACAATTATGAATAAAGGGATTACAGCAAAAATAGGCTAAAAAAGGTGTAAAGTTCCTTAAAAATTTAGGTTTTATTTTCAGACTGGAGAAGAGGTTCAAAAAATTTAAGGAGCCTCGGTAAAATTTAATAAAGCAATGACAGAAGCAAACGCGGTGCAAACGTAATGCAAACGCAAAGCGAAAGTAAAGCAGATGTATAACAATTAAAAATTAATAGTATGGGAAGATGGAGCAACAGTCCCGATGAGGTAGAAGGTTTAAAACGAATCACTATTGCAGATTTAAAGAAATTGGGCTATTTACAGCCTAATGTACAGCTTAACAGGAGTGTCTTTTGGAATACGAGCAACGGAGCCAAAGCAAGCTCAATAACTGTTATTGTAGACACGAACGACGCGGATGGCTACATTACCCTAGATTATATCTTTAATGACTCTCAAAAGATCAATTACAAGGTGAAATTAATAACCCGCCCGTCCAATCTCGGAGATGGGCTCTTATGGTTCTTTGTCTGCCCTCATACGCAAAAGGTTTGCAGGAAACTGCATTTAAACAGTGGCTATTTTCTACATAGGACAGCCTTTAACGGTTTGTACTACGAAAAACAGTTGCAGTCCAAAAAGTGGAGGGACTTTGAAAAGGTGTTCGGATCTTACTTGGATGATAAATTGTATGAGCAGTTGTATAAAAAGCATTTTAAGAAGTTCTATAACGGCAAACCAACGAAAAAATATGTACAGCTTATGAAAAAGATTAATGCAAGAAAAGACATTAATTTTGAAGATATGGAAAGGGCTTTATTGATGTAAAAGGTTTTTTACTATTCTTTATATTATCACTTTGCAATATAAAACACCTTTTATGGGTAGATTTGTACTTATGGAAAGATGGAGAATTATTCGCTCAGTTTAAACGTTATCAATTTTGCATCAATTAAATTAATAGGGTTATTTGGATTGTTAACTTGAATATCTTTAATCGTTATGCTGTTATCATTCTCTATTTTTGTTCTACTTTCAATAGGATATGATAAATATTTTTCGGTTGATAGGATAGTAATTGTTTGAAAGCTAACAGTTTTATCGTATTCATGAACATAATCAAAGGCTTTGTAAGGAGGTTGGAGCAGCCACATTCCCCGAACTCTTAAATTTGTTATTTTTAGTGGATCAACTGCATTTATTCTTCCAATTTCATTTGTTGTTGAAAAACTTAAATCGTCCGAATTTTCTAAAAGTTTAGAAACTGAATTTTTTAAATCAATATACACACTTTCGTCCGCTGCATAAATTTCCCCATGAATGAACCATAATGAAGAAAGCTTGGTGGTGTTTTTGGGGATATGCCCAACTGTGTATAGGAAATCTTTAATTTCCCAATCTTCACAACTTCTACAATGATTATTTATTAGAGTACTATTGGAAAACAATTTAGTTTTCGGATGTGAACTATTAAGCTGTAATTCTGTTGAAAGAGTTTCTGTTTTTTTTACTTCTAAAGCATCCCCCCCTTTTAACATTAAATCGGGGGGTGTTCTTTTAGAACCTTCATAAGAAAAATATTGGCTATAGATTTTATTTTTTTCATTTTTATCTTCAATGCCAAAAGCGTTAGAAAAGGCATTTTTCACAAAACTTTCTAATCCCTCACCCATGCTAACGGCTCGGTTGTTTCCTAAAATCACCTCATCAATATTTAAATCTTCAAGTTTTGATATATTGATTATCGCTTCTAAAATATTTGTCTTAATCATATAACTAATTCGTTAGTCCTAATACCCTCTGGATTTTGAATTTCGTTTGCTACAATTTGTTCCATTATAGTATTTGCAAGAAATTGAGCTAGATTAACAGGAACTGCATTTCCTATCATCTTATATCCGGCTGAAATATTATCATAATAAAAAATAAAATTATCTGGAAATGTCTGAATCCTTGCACATTCCCTAACACTTAGCCTTCTGTATAAATCTTCTTCTCCTGGAACAAATATTCTTACATCCTGTTCTACAAATTGCATTTTAGGGGCTTGTGGATGAATAGGCGCGTGCCTGCCACCTGCCTGAATGGTAAAAGATTGCTCTTCCCAACTTCTAACGCGGTTTCTAGACATATAAATAGTAGAAAAGCCACCAGTCATATATTCATGATTAGGGAAAAAGCAACTATTTCCATTTGTTTTATTATTTGTTTTTGCCGGTAAAACATTATTCTGTAAGTCGGAGATTGTCGAGAATAATGTTTTTTTCAGGAAATCAGGTTTCTGAAATTGGTATGTAAAACCTAGATCCTTTCGAATACCTACAAATATTACCCTTTTTCTATCTTGTGGTACATTATAATCATTAGCATTCACCATTTCAAAAGATAATTCATATCCAGCACCTGCGTTACGGAACATTTCTTTAATATTTTCTAGGGCTTGAGAATGCCTGCCTAGCAACATCCCACTTACATTTTCTGCTAAAAAGAATTTAGGCTGTTTGGCTTCTAAAATCCGGATAAAATCATAAAACAACTGTCCTCTCTTATCTTCAATCCCTTTTAAAGCTCCTGCAGCACTCCAACTTTGGCAGGGAGGGCCTCCTATTATACCGTCACAATTTGGAACGTCATCGGCTGGAATATTAACAATACTTCTTCTATCCAAAACAGTATGACGATGGTTTTTTTCATAAGTCTCCCAAATCTCCTTATCATATTCATTTGCCCAAATTACATTAAACCCAGCATTCTGAAAGCCGAGATCTAAACCGCCCGCCCCTGCAAAAAATGACACTACATCCATACTCAATACTTTTTTTTCAAAAGTACGAAAAATAGTTTGTACAAAAAACAGGCTGTCGACTATTGTCCGTTGTACAATCGTCTACGAAAATGGAATTTTATAATCATGAATATTAACCAATTTTTTGGAAATAAAATTTCTCTAATTCGTCAAGAGCAGGGAATGTCTCAAGAAAAACTTGCCTTAGACGCAAATATAGACAGGACATATATTAGTGATATTGAGAAAGGCAAAAGAAATGTTTCTTTAGAGGTTGCTTATAAAATATCTAAAGCTTTAAATATTCATATCTCAGAACTTTTATCAAATTATAATGGTTAAACACGGAAATACAGAAAGGCACATTTTATCCCTATTTAAAGAAAGTGCAAAGTTTAGTTTTAAAGATCAAGAGTACTCTATATTAAAAATAGGAAAACCTACACCTAGGTCAGGAGAGTGTAAAACAGATATTTATATTTTAGCGATTGATAATAACTCCAACAAGAAAGAATTTAAGATTTCAATAAAACAAAATAATGCGGATTTTTTGGAAAATAAAATGACCATAGAAAGAGCTAAAAAAATATTTGGAGAAGATGCTTCTAATCTCTTAATGCGTAGTACGGAGAAAATAAAATGTGCTTTTGAAAATGATTTTTTAATTAACCTAGCAAAGTATAAGCGTACCGAACCTAATTGTATTAAAATTGGATGGAAATTTGAACTTGTAAATAAAATCAGTGGAGAAAAGTCTAGTTTACTTGAGCTTAGTAGAGAGCAGAAAATTGACATTTATGCTGGGACTAATTTATCAATAGAAAAAAGGAACTCTAAAGTAAATTATGAAGTTATTGAAGATAGTGGGGTTGCCAATTATATATTGGAAGTCCACAGCCTAATTGAAGATTTAAATTTCTACCTAGATAAAATGCTAGAGATTGAAGAATTTGCTGAACAGCAAAATATTTACTTTGCTTGTAAAGCGATTAACTATAGGGTTAATTTCGATAAGTGGGATGGAAATAGGCCTTTGGCAGTATATTGTAATTGGTTTATAAATGATTACAATAAGCTAGATGTAGAAATTATATATAATAACCCTTTAAAAGTTAAAGCTGATGCTATTGGCAACAATATTAGGCACATTCTTAAAACCATTGGATTAAATAGAGATAATTTCCCTGAAATCAAAAATATGATTTCTGACAAAGTTAAAATGTACAATAACCAAATTTAAATGTGCTTTAAATTTAACTGTATAGAGCTGTTCATTAATTACAGCATTTTGTTAATAATTAGAAACCCCTTGTAATGTCAAATTATAATTTTGAAACTACACTCGAAAGATCAAAATTAATGAGCAAAATAAAAGGTAAAGATACTAAACCTGAAATTTCGTTCCGAAAAGCATTATGGGCTTCAGGTGTCCGTTATCGTATAAATGTATCTAAACTTCCGGGAAAACCTGATGTTGTTATTGAAAAAAGGAAAATGATAATTTTTATTGATGGTGAATTTTGGCATGGTTACAAATGGGAAGAAAAGAAACCAAAGATTAAATCTAATCGAGACTATTGGATAAAAAAGATTGAAAGGAATATTGAACGAGATATAGAAAACAATAAAAAACTAAGAGATTTAGGATATACTGTTTTTCGGTTTTGGGAGCATGAGATTAAAAAGAATTTGCCTAACTGTTTATCTCAGGTTTTGTCTAATTTTACATGATTTGATTAACCGATTATTTACAAAAAAACATTTAAAGTATTAAAGATTGGTTCTTTTGTAAGCTTTGGTTTGTGTGCTGGCTGTAATTAGCTCCCACATAGTTAGATTAAAAGTTTGTTTATCTGTAAATTTATATCCTCATATGTAAAAGCATATCTTCAAGTTCTAGAATGAGTGGTTTCGCAATCTGTTTTGACTTAGGTAAATTTTCCCATAAATGTAATGGTCTTAATAATTGTAAGCAAAAACAAAATACTGTCAAAATATACATGAGAATTGTTATCTGAATTATACAACATCTGTGATGAATTTAAATTGAAAAATAAACTTATTGACTAGCAGTTGACTAAGTAATTTTAAATAGTATTGATATTCAATTAATTATATTTTTAATTACAATCCTGAAAGGATCTCAACAGTCAAAAAATGATAAGTTTACTTGTCTTTTTGAGATTGCTTCGTCACTTCGCTCTTCGCAATGACCAAATGATTTAGTGAAATTTTTGCACTTTAGAATTTAACTTTCTATATTCGTTTTAATATTAAATAAAAACTCTTGCAGATTTTACACTCAAACATCTGTGTAAATTTGTGTAATCCGTGGTTAATATTAAATAGGAAATGACGAAAAACGAAACACTGAAAAGTTGGATAGAACAATACTCCGAATCTTTGCTGAAAAGAGCGGTTTATGTACTTTCAGATAGGATAGAGGCGGAAGATATTGTTCAGGAGGTTTTTATTGCTGCTTTTTCGTCTTATGATTCTTTTGAAGGGAAAAGTAAACCTTTAACTTGGCTGAATACAATTCTCAATAATAAGGTTGCTGATTTTTACCGTAAAAAGTATAAATCCGAACCGGAAATAAGACTTGATCATTTTTTTGATGAAACAGGATCATGGAAAAATAATGATGTACTGAATGATTGGGACGCTTCCAATAAGGAATCTGAACTTCTGGATAATGATGATTTTAATAAAACATTGGAAGATTGTCTCGAAGATTTACCTTCCCGATGGAAAATTCCCATGAAAATGTATTATCTTCAAGAAAAAAAAGCACCCGAAGTGAGTCAGGAATTGAATATTTCTACGACTAATCTTTGGAAGATCTTGCAAAGGAGTAGAATGCAGCTTAGAGAATGTTTGGATTTTAATTGGTTTGCAAAATCGTAACGAGTAAAAATATGTTGAAAAAAATTATTCATATTTTATTTTTGCCATGCAGTGAAGCGACTTTGCTGATGGAAAAAAGAAATGCCAATTCCATTTCTCCAAAAGATGATTGGAAACTTTCCATGCATTTAAAGATCTGCAAATGGTGCCGGGCTTATAAAGAAAAGTTGGAAATTTTAGATGATATTTTAAAAAGAAAACTTTCTCGAGAAGAAAAAGTTGAAATTAATGATTCTGAAATTCAATCATTTAAAGATAAGATGGTTAAAAATTTAGATATTTAAAAGAAATTTTGTCAGGATTTTGAAATTGTTCCGACTATACTTTTGAAAATAACAAAGTATTAATTCAAAATCTTAAAAAAATGGACGGAACAACACAACTTAACAAAGAATTACCAACGTACAAAACGGGTTATTATATTTCGCTTTTCGGCACGGCTCTTATTTTGCTTTGGATCGGAATTTTCAAATTTACACCCACCGAAGCTGCAGGAATAAAAAACCTTGTAGAAAACCACTTCCTTACTTTTTACGTATATGATATCATGAGCGTTCAGGCAGTGTCAAATGCTATCGGAGCGATAGAAATTATCATTGCCTTACTACTCATATTTAGTGCGAAATTTGCATACTTACGAAGGTATGCCGCGATAGGAATGATCGTAACTTTCCTTACAACGCTGAGTTATTTATTTACAACTCCCGGAATTTGGAAAGTGGTGGACGGAATACCCATAACAGACTTTTTTATTCTAAAAGACCTGATGTTTTTAGGATTTGGATTAATGATACTTCAAAATGACAAAAAATGAATAATAATAAAAAAATAAAAATGAAAAACATATTAATATTGCTCGGAATGGTGCTGGGCATCGCAGTATTTGCAACAAGTTGCGGAGATTCTTTAAAAAAGAAACCGATAGAAACTAAAAAAGATAATGAGACAGTTATGAACGACAAAAATTTAAAAGAAGTTTATTTTGCAGGCGGATGTTTCTGGGGAACAGAACATTTTTTTCAACAAGTTCGCGGAGTTGTAGGGACGGAAGTTGGTTATGCCAACGGAAAAACTCAGAATCCTACTTATGAAGAAGTGGTAAGTCATACAACTGGTTTTGCTGAAACCGTAAAAGTGAAATATGATCCTGAACAAGTTGATTTAAAACTATTAATTGATCTTTACTTCAAAACAATTGACCCTACAAGTCTTAACAAACAGGGAAATGACAGAGGAGATCAGTACAGAACAGGGATTTATTCTACCGATAAAGATACAGAGGCTATTGTAAAAGAAGAAGTTCAAAAATTAGCTAAAAATTACAGCAAACCTTTGGTTGTAGAAACGATTGCTCTTAAAAATTTCTATAAAGCAGAAGATTATCACCAGGATTATTTGGATAAAAATCCGGGGGGATATTGCCACATCGAACCAGGACTTTTTGAAATGGCAAAAAATGCAAATCTTCTTCCTAAGAAAGATGCAAAAGCAAAATATCAAAAAGAAGATAAAAAGGTTTTAAAAGAAAAATTAACGGCTGAACAATATAAAGTGACTCAAGAAAATGGCACTGAGATGCCGTTTAAAAATGAATATTGGGACGAAACTCGTGAAGGTATTTATGTAGATATTACAACTGGCGAACCGTTATTTATTTCAACAGATAAATTTGAATCTGGTTGTGGATGGCCAAGTTTTTCAAAACCAATTACTAAGAAATTGATTAACGAGAAACTAGACACATCAGCCGGAATGGATAGAACAGAAGTACGAAGCAAAACGGGAGATGCCCATTTGGGGCACGTCTTCAATGACGGGCCGGCAGATAAAGGTGGACTTCGTTACTGTATCAACAGTGCTTCTCTGAAGTTTGTTCCAAAAGCGGAAATGGAGAAAAAAGGGTACGGAGAATATCTTTCCCTATTAGATAAAAAGTAATGTGAAAGGAAGGTTGTCGAAAGGCAACCTTTTTTATTTTTAATTTAATTGAAATCTTTCTTTAATGCTCAACATGGAAATGTTTAGAAATAATAAAAATCCGAAGATAATGTAATAAGATTGCTTAGGAAGTCCTTTAATATCTGTGAAATTAAGACCTTCTTTTTGTTTATAATCTGTTTCTCCACCAACTACGCCACCGCAAATAGCATAATTTTTATTTGGATCTTTATAAAAATGAACCGCAAAAAAATGACCAGTATTTCCTACATCAACTCCGTAAGTTTCTTGTTTTGCTAATTGCATGGTATTGATCAAACTCACTAAATCTTGATAATTATTTTTATCATTAATTGCAAATTCAATTCCTGTTTCTTTTGCATTTCTCTGCTGAAGCTTTTTAAGTTCAGAAATATAATAATGTTGGTTTTGTAGCGCTGTATTAGGTTTTACAATGATTTTTTGATATTTCCAGTTTCGTACGGACTCAAAAGTATTATCAATACTGTCATTGTATTTATGTTTTGCAGGAATTCCCAGGTCAAGTACGGTATAAGGTTTATGAACTCTTTGACTCGCATAATACCAAAATAAGATCGGAATCAACAAAGCACTTATCAATCCCGGAAAATAATATATTTTCTTACGATTGCTCATATTTTTAATTATAAATCCACATCAAAACAGGCTTGCCGGAACTCTGCAATATAGGATCAATTTTTTTCAATGCATCATTAGAAACCGTGGGGCATCCCCAGCCTTCAGGTGATCCTTTTGGAAAAACTTCATCATTGCTCATTTTATCCCAAGAATGAAAAACAATCGTTCTTTTTAAGGCATTATTATTTGTCTTTTCCAAGCCGTGCATTAAATATTTTACATTAATTCCCCATTCGCTTCTTCCTCTTTCTCCGATTTTATATTTTCCTAAAGCTGAAAGATGGCTACCGTCTTCATTGCTGAAATCGGGTTTATCTTTTGATTGATCCCAACTCCAGATGTTATTTCCGCATCCGTGACCGACTAAATATTTCTGTGTAATTTTCTTTTGTTTAAAATCATAGATAAAAAATCTGTTGATTCCTGAATGTAAACTCATATCGATTAAGATACAAAACTCTGTATTAAACTTATTTTTCTTACAAAATTCAAGAGCTTCTTCTCCTTTTTTATCAGTTTTATTAACGTCAAAAGTGGGCTTTGTAACAGGCTTTGGTTTTAGGATTGAAGCTGTTTTTTTAACAAAATTTTCAACTTTTTGATTACATGAAGTAATTACAATTAATGATAATATTGCTATAAAAAATAAGGAAAGGTTTTTCATCATTAGATTCAAAGGAAGTTAAAATTAAACAAAAAAGTGATTCAAAATATGAACCACTTTAATTTTTTATAATGTAAAAGCTAAATTGACTTACCAATCTCTCTTTTTCAAGATCCAATAAGATCCGATAATGAAAACTCCACTCCAAATAAGACAGGCAACGAGGCTTTCTGTTGGGTAAGTAAATTCGTATTTTAAGCCTAGCATTTTTGCAGCATTAAGTCTTAACATTGGATTCGGGATCAGGCTGGACATGCTTTCCAACGGCAAAACTTTAGTGAAAAAGAAATGACTCTGGAATTTTGTTTCCAATGCTGTTCCGCTCAATCCGGTTAGAACGATGTTTTTTTCTATTGCCTGAAGAATTCCTTCTACGATCCAAAGTATAAAGAATGTCAAAAATACAAACATCGATTTTCTCAGTAGAATAGAAAGAAACATTAAGAAACAGAAGAATGTGAACAGTTTTAAAAAGTAATTTCCGATGTAAAATATTTCCTTAAACATACTTTCTGAATCCGTCACAACAGAATATTTCTGTCCCAAAAACAACGTGATAACGAATACGATAAGGGTAGAAATTACAGTGAAGATCGTTAGCGTCAATAATTTTGAGCTAATAAATTCTTTTCTGCTCAGCCCGTCAATGGTATTTTGTTTAAACATTCGGTTGCTGAATTCTTGACAAATCGAGAAAACAATTATCAATCCTAAGAAAATCTTCAAAAGACCGACAATCCATGTCGTGAAATTCCAGATTTCAGGAAAATTATATATTCCCTGTTGTTTTAAGTTGATTGGATTCCCGAAAAGATCCAAATCTACGAGACCGATAAAAAGCAATGCAATCAAAATTGCAAAATATAGGATGGCGAAAATCTTGAATGGCTTGTAATT
>Ga0302167_10000542_pt1 | contig 18066 bp, 14 predicted proteins | sample I_Fen_N1_1_FD_193496 | JGI IMG/M metagenome (GOLD analysis project Ga0302167, IMG submission 193496) | Peat permafrost microbial communities from Stordalen Mire near Abisko, Sweden - I_Fen_N1_1 | ecosystem: Environmental > Terrestrial > Soil > Wetlands > Permafrost | place: Sweden: Abisko...
ATTATTCTTATCATAACCAATATAGCTTGCATAAAAACCTTCACCATACCCTGTTTCAAAACCGAAAATAGTTCCGGGATGGTCTTCTGACGGTTTTAAAAATGCGTATTGATCGATCGCACCATTTTCATCAAAGAAATAGTCATGGAAGAATTCTTCATAAATTCCCATGAAATCTGCTCCTTTGCTATGATATAATTTTTTTTCCAGCTTATCCAGACTTTCCTGAGTATCTACATCCATAAAACAGCCCATACCGCTTTCAGCAGGATACCCAAAAACCTCGCCTTCTGCCAGATCTTTTACATTTTGATCGGCTGTCGTGGCCAATTTCCAGTCGGTGACTTCAGCATTAGCGAAAATAATTTCGGCATACGCTACACAATTACTCTCTCTTTCTTTATGCAATAAAACAGAAAAATCTCCTTTTGGAAATTCTATGGAAAAAGGCTGCATATCATTAGTAATCAAAGGATCACAAGCAACCAATTTCCCGCTGGAAAGATAAATTTTTCCAACTTCAAAGCTCTCCAACAACGGACTTTCTACGAAGTCTTTTGAGAATAGCTTTTTTATGTTTTCGATGTGTGTCATTTCAATCTTGAAATATATTTAAAAATTGCCAGACTTAGATATAACTCAGCCTGACAATTTTCATACTTTATTCTATATTTTAATTATAAACTTTTCAGTTTCTCTTCCAGAATTGCAATTTTATCCTGCGCATCTTTTTGTTTCTTACGTTCACCGTCTACTACTTCCTGTTTTGCATTGGCAACGAATTTTTCATTAGAAAGTTTTTTATCAACAGAAATTAAGAATCCTTTTAAATATTTTATTTCTTCTTCTGTCTTTATTTTTTCTTCTCCTAAATCTAAGTTATCGCTTAAAGGAATTGAAACTTCCGTTGATCCGATCAGGAAAGTAAAGCTTGGTTTATCTGTTTTTTCACCGAAATGAATATCAGAAACGTTGGCTAATTTTCTTATAACGGCCTCATTTTCAAATTCGCTTGCACTTGTATAAACCTCAACTGCTTCTTTTGGCGAAATACCTTTTGTCTGACGGTAATTTCTTACCCCAGAGATAATTTCTTCTGCAGTTTCAAAGTTTTTAATAATATCTTCATTAAATGTTTCCGCCTTTTTTTGCTGAGAAATAATTAATGCTTCTTCAATATTTCTGTCCGAGATCAATTGCCAGATTTCTTCTGATTGGAAAGGCATGAACGGATGAACCAATTTCATTAATTCCTCAAAAAGTGCAACTGTTTTATTATAAACTTCTTTAGAAATACCCTCTCCATAATTTGGTTTGATCGCTTCTAAGTACCAACCACAAAAATCATCCCAAATTAATTTATAAATCAAATGTAAGGCATCAGAAATTCTGAATTTCTCGAATTGCTGATCGATCTCTACAATCGTTTTGTTTAATTTATTTTCAAACCATTCGATAGCTTGTTTGTCGGCAACATTTGCAGGTTTATCTTCATGATTCCACATGTTGATCAAACGGAAAGCACTCCAAATCTTCGTCATGAAATTTCTTCCCTGAAGCATTAAATCTTCATCAAAAAGAAGGTCATTTCCAGCCGCAGAACTTAATAAAATACCAACACGAACACCATCTGCACCATATTTATCCATCAATTCTAACGGATCCGGTGAATTTCCTAAAGATTTTGACATCTTTCTTCTCTGCTTATCTCTTACAATCCCTGTGAAATAAACATTTTTGAAAGGAACTTCTTTTCTATATTCCAATCCGGCCATGATCATTCTCGCTACCCAGAAGAAAATAATATCCGGACCTGTAACCAAGTCTGAAGTCGGATAGTAATAATTGATATCTTTATTTTCAGGATCGTTCAGACCATCGAAAACAGACATCGGCCACAACCAAGATGAGAACCATGTATCAAGAGCGTCTTCGTCTTGTTTTAGGTTCGAGATTTCGAGATTTGAATTTCCAGTCTTTTGCTTCGCAAGTTCCACTGCTTCTTCAATTGTCTCAGCGACTACGAAATCATTTTCACCGTCTCCGTAATAGAACGCAGGAATTTGCTGCCCCCACCAAAGCTGACGGGAAATATTCCAATCGCGGATGTTTTCCATCCAGTGTTTGTAGGTGTTTTTAAACTTTTCAGGATAAAATTTAACCTCATCGTCCATTACTACATCCAAAGCTGGTTTAGCAATATCAGACATTTTCAGGAACCATTGAACAGAAACTTTAGGCTCAATAACTGCACCTGTTCTTTCTGAAGTTCCAACTTTATTTACGTAATCTTCTGCTTTCAACAAAAGATCTTTTTCTTCTAATTCTTTCGCGATTTGTTTTCTTACGTCAAATCTGTTTTTTCCTGAGTAATGTAAACCGTGATCGTTTAAGTTTCCGTCATCATCCAAAGAATCAATCATCTGAAGATTGTGTTTCTTTCCAATCTCGTAGTCATTGATGTCGTGAGCAGGTGTAATTTTCAAAGCACCCGTTCCGAATTCAATATCAACATAATCGTCTTCAATAATCGGAACGACTCTGTTTACGATCGGTACAATTACATTTTTACCTTTTAAATGAGCATATCTCTCATCATTAGGATTGATACAAACCGCAGTATCACCGAAAATCGTTTCAGGACGCGTTGTAGCAACCGAAAGGAATTCTTCTGTACCTTCGATTTTATATTTTAGGAAATATAATTTTCCGTTTTGTTCTTTAAAAATAACTTCTTCATCAGAAATATTGGTTTTCGCTTCTGGATCCCAGTTTACCATTCTGTATCCTCTATAAATAAGTCCTTTATTATATAGATCAACAAAAGATTTGATCACCTGCTGAGAAAGTGACTCTTCCATTGTGAAACGGGTTCTGTCCCAATCGCATGAACAACCCAGTTTTTTCAACTGTTCAAGAATCGTTCCTCCGTATTTATCAGTCCATTCCCAAGCGTGTTTTAAAAACTCTTCGCGGGTAATCTCTGATTTATTAATTCCTTCTGATTTCAGTTTGGCAACAACCTTCGCTTCCGTAGCAATTGAAGCGTGATCTGTTCCCGGAACCCAGCAAGCATTAAAGCCCTGCATCCTTGCACGACGGACCAGAACATCCTGAATGGTATTATTCAACATATGACCCATGTGTAAGATCCCCGTAACGTTTGGCGGAGGAATTACAATAGTATATGGTGGTTTCTCATTAGGCTCTGAATGGAAGTACTTGTTTTCCAACCAGTAGTTGTACCATTTTTGTTCTGTTTCCTGTGGATTATACTTTTCTGAAATCTGCATAAATTCTATTTCTTTGGCTTACAATTTGCAAAAATAGTCTAAAGAAAAAAAAAATTCAGTATGAATTAAAATAATTTTTAACTTTGTTTCTCAAAATTTATCTAACAAACATATTAACATTCAAGAATATGAAAAAATTAATTGCAGGAATTGCACTATTTGGAACATTTGCTCTAGCATCTGCGCAGACTATCACTTTTGATAAAACGACTTTTGACTACGGTAATGTGAAGCCTAGTTCTGACGGTGTAAGATTCTTCACTGTAACGAATACTGGTGATAAGCCTCTTGTTCTTTCTAATGTAAAAGCTTCTTGCGGATGTACAACTCCTGAGTTCAGCACTGATCCTATTATGCCAGGAAAATCTGCTAAAATCAAAGTTGGATACAACACAGCAATCAATGGAGGATTCAACAAAATGATTGAAGTATTCTCTAACGACCCTGCAAACAGCAGAAGCGTAATTTACATCAAAGGAACTGTTGATGCTAATGCACCCGATGTTGTAGTAGCTCCGGCTAAAATGGAAACTCCGGCTGAAGCTAAAGCTGCTAAAAAAGAAGCTAAGAAAGCTGCTAAAGCTGCAAAAAAAGTAGCTGCTGCAAAATAAGCTCTACTCAAAAAAATAAGAAACCGTCTCCATAGAGGCGGTTTTTTTGTTATATTTATGTTTGATTTAGCTGATAGTTGATTGTTTTTAGTTGATAGATTACTACTAAACACTCAAATCTAGATATACTTTTAATCTTTTAATAACTATAAAAAATATGGACACCAATTTCTCAGATGATTTTCTGGTACAAGGAAAATTTTCAATAAAAAAAACTTCAACAGAATATAAAGGAAAGCTTACCAAAGAAGAGGGAGGGCAATTATTAATTCAGGAAAAAGAAAAACTTCGTGACCTTCAGGAAAAACTTTATGCTGATGGAAGCAAATCCCTTTTAGTTGTTCTTCAGGCAATGGATGCAGCAGGAAAAGACAGCTTAATTGAACATGTTTTTGGAGGTGTGAATCCACAAGGCTGTAATGTGACAAGCTTTAAAACTCCAAGTTCAAAAGAATATTCACATGATTTTCTGTGGAGACATTATTTGGCGCTTCCTCAAAAAGGGATGATTGGGATTTTTAACCGCTCACATTACGAAAGTGTTTTGGTTTGTAAAGTTCATCCGGAATATAATTTAAGTGAAAAAACATGGGGTTCTGTGAAAGATTTTGATGATAAATTCTGGGCAAACAGATATGAAAGCATCAGAAATTTCGAAAAACATCTTGCTCAAAACGGAACAACCATTGTAAAAATATTTTTAAATGTTTCTAAAGGAGAGCAAAAGAAAAGACTTTTAGACAGAATCAACGAACCTGAAAAAAACTGGAAATTCTCAACTGCCGACCTTCCGGAAAGAGCTTTGTTTGATCAGTACATGGAAAATTACGAGACTGCTATTAATGAAACCAATAAAAAAGATGCTCCGTGGTATGTGCTTCCGGCAGATAATAAATGGTTTGCAAGAGTAGCTGCTATCCAGATTATTATTGATACTTTAGAAAAAATGGATTTGAAGTATCCTGAACTTTCAAAAGAAGACAAGTCTGGTTTAGAGGAAGCGAAAAAGCAATTAGAAAACGAAAAATAATATTTAATTTATAATAAAATAGATGCTTCGACTTCGCTCAGCATGACATTTCTAATACTAACTGTCTTATTATGGCGTAAATTTTTAGCAATGTCATGCTGAGCGAAGTCGAAGCATCTATTTTAAATATTTAAATTAAAAACTTCTCTCTTCCAGCCTCTAACTTCCGTCTTAAAAAAAATCACGAGAAAATCTATAAGCCGGATTTTGTACTTCCGAAGAAGCGCCTGTTATTTATCTACGTCGTACATTACTGCAAAACTTGAGCTGATTACCCCTCGGCTTTCAGAGCGAGCCGCTCCTATTTTCATTACTGAAAAGAACCGATATACTTACCATTGCACCGCAAAGAGTTTACCTGGTTTCACTACAGCCGAACTGTACATACTTTCTGTTGCACTTGTCCTACCCTCGCGGGTGACGGATGTTATCCGCTTTGCTGCTCTATGGTGTCCGGACTTTCCTACCCTTGCCGAAACAAGAATCAACAAGCCGACTTTCTCGTGGCTGCAAAGATAGGGAATTTTAATATAGATTATTTGTGAATTCTTAATAGTCAATTGTGAAGTCGAAGATTTTAAAATTGATAATTCACCATTAACCTATTGACGGTTCACAATCAACAAATTATTATTATCTTCGTGAATTATTACACATCCATTTTGATATCCAGAGAAAAAGAATTTGCGCAATTGATAAAAGATAATCAGGGCTTGATTATCAAGGTTTCGCGTCTTTATACGAACTCTCTGGAAGATGAGGAAGATCTTTTTCAGGAGATTGTTTTACAGCTCTGGAGAAGTTATGATTCTTTTAAAGGAAATTCTAAAATTTCTACCTGGATGTATCGTGTAGCCCTGAATACAGCTATTACCCTTTTCAGAAAAAAAAGCAAAAGTCTGCCTACTAATGAATTAGACATCAATCACAGAGATTTTATCGAAGATGATGACGAAAAACACCAGCAGGTCTCACTTTTGTATACAGTAATAAAAACGCTTCCCAATGTGGAAAGAGCGATTGTTACCATGTATCTGGATGATTTGCCTTACAAGGATATTGCAGAAAACCTCGGAATTACCGAAGTGAATGCGCGTGTGAAAATGAACAGATTAAAGAAAACCCTTAAAGAACAGATGGAAAAATATGCCTGAATTTGATTTAGACAGCTTTAAGAAAACATGGCAGGAACAGCCTGTTCAGCAAAAATACGACAATAACGAGATCCTCAAGATGTTGAACAGAAAGTCACGTAATTATGTGAAGTATATTTTCTGGATCAGTGTTGTAGAATTTCTGTTTTTTACCGTGTTGGGATTATTTTACATTATCCAGGATAAAGAATCGAACAGTTTTCTCAGTATTCTGGAAAGACTTGGTGCAAAAAAAACTACTGAGCTTGAAGGTTTTCTCGACAGCATATATGTAGTATTGAAGGTTTTAAGTCTTTCTATAACCGCTTATTTTGTATTCAAATTTTATCAAAATTATAAGAAAATAAAGATTGAAGAAAACTTAAAGAAATTTATACTTAGAATTATTCAGTTTAAGAAAACGGTTAATGCTTTTATTTTAATTAATATCCTTCTATTAATAGCATTTACCTCTGTTTTCACTGTTTTTGTATTTTATATTTTAAATACTCAGCATATTGAGGTCAATAATTCTAATCTTATGATCTTCATAATTGGAACCATTGTAAGTACCGCATTGGCAGTGCTTTTGATCTGGCTTTATTACAAAATTGTGTATGGAATCATCATGAGGAAATTAGATAAGAATTTAACCCAACTTAGAGACATCGATTCTCAGGAAAATTAACATTTCACAGCCCTTTATCTTAAGATTTATTTGCTAATTTTATATAAGCAAATCACTTACTATGTCTTTATCTTATGTATATGGAGCTTCGGATATCCCATTATTAGGGCAAACAATCGGAGAAAATTTAAAAAATACTGTTGAAAAATTTCCAAACCAAGAAGCATTAATTTCTGTTCACCAAAATTATCGTGCAACCTATCAGGAATTTTATGATCAAACAACAGCAGTTGCTAAAGCGCTGATACATTTAGGTGCAAAATCCGGTGACAGAATCGGGATTTGGGCAGCCAACCGATATGAATGGACTTTACTTCAATTTGCCACAGCGAGAATCGGAACTATTTTAGTGAATATCAACCCAGCTTACAGGACTCATGAGCTTACGTATGTGATCAATCAATCTGAAATTCGTTTTATCTTTTCTTCATTAAGTTTCAAAACAAGCAATTATAAAGAAATGGTAGAATATGCAAAAGAGGTCTGCCCCACGCTTGAAAATGAAATTTTCTTCGATGATAATTGGAATGAATTCATGAAGAACAGTGAACTTATTTCTGATAAAATTTTAAATGATTTTGAAGAAAAAGTACAGTTTGATGATCCTGTCAACATTCAATATACTTCAGGAACTACGGGTTTTCCGAAAGGAGTTACGCTTTCTCATCATAACATATTAAACAATGGATATTTTATCGGAATCAGGCTAAAATACTCTGAAAAAGACCGCGTCTGCATTCCGGTTCCGTTTTATCATTGTTTTGGAATGGTGATCGGAAATATGTGTTGCGTTGCTCACGGCGCCTGCATGGTAATTCCGAATGACAGTTTTGATCCTGACATTACCCTAAAAACTGTTTCTGATGAAAAATGCACTTCCCTGTATGGAGTTCCAACCATGTTCATTGCAAAATTGGCGGCTAAAGATTTTGATCAATATGATTTTTCAAGTTTAAGAACTGGTGTCATGGCAGGTTCGGTTTGTCCACCCGAGATTATGAAAAAGGTGGAAAACCTCATGAATATTAAAGAAATGAGTATCTGCTATGGAATGACGGAAACTTCGCCTGTTTCGACTCAAACGTTAATTGGGACCTTGCTGGAAAAGCAGGTCAGCACCGTTGGAACTGTACAAGATCATCTCGAAATAAAGATCATTGATGAAAACGGAAAAATTTTACAACGTGGCGAGCATGGCGAATTGTGTACAAGAGGATATTCTGTCATGTTAAAATATTGGAACGATCCTGAAAACACAAGGAAAGTTTTGGACGATTCTCGCTGGATGCACACGGGAGACATGGCAGTGATGGATGATGAAGGTTATATTACAATTTCAGGAAGGATTAAAGATCTTATTATAAGAGGTGGTGAAAATATTTCGCCCAAAGAAATTGAAGACTTTTTATACACCTATCCTAATATCCTAGATGTTCAGATCATTGGTGTTCCAAGTGAAAAATTCGGAGAAGAAGTGATGGCGTGGGTAAAAGTAAGAGCAGGTTTTGACGTTACCGAACAAGAGCTTCTCGATTACTGTAAAGGAAGAATTGCTCATTATAAAGTCCCGAAATACTGGAAGTTTGTAGATGAATTCCCAATGACTATTTCAGGAAAAATACGAAAAGTAGAAATGCGCGAAATTTCCGTGAAAGAACTTGGTCTAGAAAAAACGAAGAATTAAACACAAATTTTACTACTCTATTTCAAAATAAAAAAGAGGCTTTTCAAATTGAAATGCCTCTTTTTATATTATATCCTGCTTGAACTTAAAAAAGTAAGGGAAAAACAAAAAAACTAGAGTTACAAATAAACACCAAAAATCCTGGAATTGCTATGAAAGTAAAATCAATAAAAAAGACAGTGAAAAAATTTAAATTTTGTTTTTTATTATGTTAAATTTAATAATTTTACGTACCACATTTTTCAATTTCATTATTTAAAAGTAATTAGTTTTCAATTGATTAATATGCTGCAGTACAATTGCAGTATTTTACTTTTTAATTAATGGTTTTAACTTTGATACCGCGATGTGAAAAATTAGAGTTATTCGTTTTTTTTAACTAAAAGAAAGATTTTAATTATACTAACATTAAAGAGATATTAAACAATACAAACATTAAAGTTGATTACAATGAAAAAAAAAATTACCCATTTATGTCTTTTGGCGGTCACGTCAATGGCATATTCCCAAGTCGGGATCAATACTCCCAATCCTCAAGGAATACTGCACGTTGACGGAGGAAAAGACAATCCATCAACAGGAATTCCAAACACCGCACAACAAGCTAATGATTTTACAGTAACCTCAGCAGGAAGAGTCGGAATTGGAAACATCGCTCCTACATCAAACCTTCACATCGTAAATAATGGAACCGCTACAAGCATTGGAGGTGGCGAGGCTACAAATACCGGACTTTTGATAGAAAATCCTACCACTAACAATTCCATATTAGCTATTTTAAGAACAACCGGAACTACAGGAATCAAACAAGCTGTAATGGGAATAAATCCAAATTTTAATGGAAATAATGGCGCCTTTATTATTTCGCGTATTCCCGGCGGGTCTGATTTCGCAATGGATTTGACTACAGGCAATATAGGAGTCGCTACAAACATTCCTACAAATACTTTAGATGTAGCTGGTAGCGCGAGAGTAAGAACTTTAGATGTTGCAGCAGGAGCTACCTTAATAACTCCCGTATACACTGATCCTAATGGAGTTTTAAACAAGGCTGTAAGTAATGTATACGGAACAGTGATTAATAATGCTGTCAATATAGCATCAGGAGCTACAAGTACTCTTATTACAGGAATTGCTGATGGCGGAATATATAAAGCTGTTGTGAGTGTTAATAATTCTTGTGGACGTGTTGCAGTTGCAGATTATTATGTAACAAATAATAATTTCAATAGCGCTTTCTCAATCAAAGGAATAAACGGACTATTGAATACCGATACAACCGACAAAGCACCAGCTTTTACCGAAGTAAACAGAAATACCATTTCAGTTGTTTGGTCTGGAATTCCAAATTGTGCAGGTGGAACAAATACTGCATTTAGTTATACTTTAACAATGCCTTCCGCAGGAACTATAAATCTTACTAACAATGGGAACGTGAGCTTAGATTATAGGATTGTACTTACGAGAATTTTTTAAGCTAGGGATAAATCTAAATTTATATCTAAAAAAAAGAAAATGCTCAGGTTTCTCTGAGCATTTTTATATTCTATTGAATTTTTTTACAATTCTTTTCTTAATCTGGCGACAGGAATATTCAACTGTTCTCTGTATTTTGCAATGGTTCTTCTTGCAATGTTATAGCCTTGCTCTTTTAAGATAACGACTAAAGCATCATCGGTAAGAGGTTTTCTTTTATTCTCTTTGCTGATCACTTCCTGAAGATGATTTTTAATTTCTTTTGTAGAAACTTCTTCCCCATCGTCATTCGTTAAACTATCAGAGAATAGATCTTTAAGATACAGAATACCGTTTGAAGTATCGGCATATTTACTTTTCACCACTCTTGAAATGGTAGAAATATCAAACCCTGTAATATCGGCAATATCCTTTAAGATCATTGGTCTCAGAGATTTTTCGTCTCCGGTAATGAAATAATCTTTCTGGAATTTAACAATAGCCGTAATAGTCTGTAATAAAGTATTCTGACGTTGATTGATCGCATCAATATACCATTTTGCAGCATCTAGCTTTTGTTTGATAAATAAAGCTGCCTGCTTATGCTCAGAAGAATTTTTATCGTGAGAATACGTTGTTAAAATATCTTTATATTCTTCTGAAACTCTTAAAGTTGGTGCATTTTTACTATTTAACATTGGAATAACCATTCCATCCTTCACTTGAATGACAAAATCCGGAATAATTTCTTGGTTGATCGTAATCGTCTGAGTATCGAAATTCCCTCCTACTTTTGGAGATAATTTTGAGATCTCTTCCAATGCATCTTTTAAATCCTCTTCATCAATATCATATTTCTGAATGATCTTGTTGTAATGCTTGTTCGTCAAAGCATCAAACTGATGTCTCAAAATATTCGCAGCCAAAGAAACCGCTTTATCAGAGCTTACTTTTTTCTCGATCTGCAATAATAAACATTCCTGCAAACCTCTTGCTCCAACACCGGGCGGATCTAATTTCTGAACATAATTTTCAAGAACATCATCCACTCTCTCTTTGGTTGTATAAATCCCCTGAGAAAAGGCAAGATCATCAACAATTGCTTTGATCTCTCTTCTTAAATATCCGTCTGTATCTAAGTTTCCGATGATATATTCGGCAATTTTTACATCTTCTTCATTAATATTGGCAAGATGGATCTGCTCCAATAAATAATCATATAAAGACTGACCTTCCGTTAAAAGGCTTTCGTTATCGAATTCTTCATCATCCGCAGAATAGTTGCTGGAAGCAGTTTTATAGGTTGGCTCGTCATCGTAAAGATAATCGTTAACATCAAAATCAGTTTCAATGCTTTCTGTACCTTCATTTTCATAAGCATCCTCCAAAGAAGCATAATCATCTTCCTTAGACTCCTCTTTCGCGATTTCCAAAGCAGGGTTCTCCTCTAGTTCTCTCTCCAATTCCTCTTCAAACTCCAATGTATGAAGCTGGATAAGCTTCATCAACTGAATCTGCTGAGGCGCTAACTTCTGTCCTAATTTGAGTTGTAAGTGTTGTCTAAGCATATTAATCTTTGTGTTTTAACATAACATATTCTACGAATTTAGATAAATTTATTCGACAAAAAAAGCATTTAGCACGATTTTTGCTGTATATGTGGTACCCAATAAACTATTAAAAAATAAAAAAAGCCTTAAATCAATATTTAAGGCTTTTTTATTTATCTAAAATTCAGCATTTTTCGGTGTTCTTGGGAAAGGAATCACGTCTCTGATATTGGTCATTCCTGTTACGAAAAGAACCAGTCTTTCCAATCCTAATCCAAACCCTGCATGCGGAACAGAACCGAATTTTCTGGTATCCAAATACCACCAAAGTTCATGTTCATCTACATGCATTTCTGCCATTTTTTGTTTTAATACATCTAATCTCGCTTCTCTTTCTGAACCTCCGATGATTTCTCCGATTCCTGGGAAAAGAACGTCCATTGCAGCAACGGTCTTGTTATCATCATTCAATTTCATGTAGAATGCTTTGATCTCTTTTGGATAATCAAATAAAACTACAGGACATTCGAAATGCTTTTCAACCAAAAATCTTTCGTGCTCAGATTGAAGATCAGTTCCCCAGTTTTCAACCGGATACTGGAACTTCCCTTTTTTATTTTCTTTTGAGTTCATTAAGATCTCAATCGCTTCTGTATAGCTTACACGCTTGAAACGTTTAGCAATAACATTTTCTAATTTTTCAATAAGACCTTCTTTTGCTCTGTCTTTTTCTGGTTTAGATTTTTGTTCTTCTGCAAAACGCTTGTCAAGGAAGTCAAGATCATCTTTACAGTTATCTAAAACATATTGAATAACATATTTCAAGAAATCTTCTGCCAAGTCGATGTTATCTTCAAGGTTGTTGAAGGCAACTTCCGGCTCCACCATCCAGAATTCTGCAAGGTGACGCGTTGTGTTTGAGTTTTCAGCACGGAAAGTAGGTCCGAAAGTATAAATTCTTCCCAATCCCATAGCTGCAGTTTCTCCTTCAAGCTGACCAGAAACCGTTAAGTTCGTTTTTTTACCAAAGAAATCCTGAGCAAAGTCAATATCTCCCTGCTCGTCTCTTGGAATATTATTTAAATCAAAGTTGGTCACTCCGAACATTTCTCCTGCTCCTTCTGCATCAGCTCCCGTAATTACAGGCGTGTTGATGTAAAAGAATTGGTTTTTGTTAAAGAAAGAATGCACCGCAAAACTCACTGCGTGACGTACTCTGAAAACAGCTCCAAACAAATTGGTTCTGAATCTTAAATGCGCCTGATCTCTCAATGTTTCCAAAGAGTGTTTTTTAGGCTGAAGAATTGTTTTGTCTCTTTCCTCTGTGAAGTTATCTCCTAAAATGATAATCTTTTTAGCTACAATTTCCACTGTTTGACCTGCTCCCTGACTTTCTACAACTTCACCAACAATTTTTAAAGAAGATGCTGTACTGATCTTACTGATAATTTCTTCGTCAAAATTTTCAAAATCAACAACTATCTGCAAATTATTAATTGTAGAACCATCATTAAGTGCAATAAAGCGATTTGAACGGAAAGCTCTTACCCAACCGTAAACTGTAATGTCATGATGTAATACCTTTTTGTAATCCTGTAGGATTTCTTTAATTGTTTGCTTTTTCATTTGTTGACTATAAATTTTTATATAAAAATTAACGTCCGCAAAGTTACAAAAAAACAGCGCAACTTGAATATTGAGCTGTCTTTTATAAAAAATCATTTATCAATTATTTAACTAAAAACTATGCTTTGAATATTATTTAATTAAAGAATATCGTTTTTTTCCTCTGTTTTCCGTTCCTGATTTTCCAGGCGTGATAAGAACTTGGCACATCGAACTGCCACTTTGGAAGGATTAAAACAATTAAAATAACATCAATATGAGAAACAAGTCCCAATACAATTGTGAGATAAAATGCCCAGCCCGCTTCTTGGAATCCTATCAAATAAGTAAAAGCGATCAACAAACTCAGTCCCCACATTTTCGATAAAAATGCATGAGTACAGGTTTCTTTTCCGAACTTCCAGATGCTTATGATGTAGCAAAGTGCTTCCATGATAAAAATTAAAAGAATGCTTACCCATTCTGTTTTGATTAATTCAGGATTAAGAAAGTATGCAGCGAAGCCTAATGACATCCAAAAAATCAAATCGGTTTGACTGTCTAATCTTCTTAATTTTTCGGATGAAACGCCAACTTTTCTTGCGATAATTCCATCAAAAATATCTGTTAATAACCCAAAGTACATTAATATTAGAATTAAAAACTTTGATTCTTCTCCTTTAAAATAAGCCAGAAAAAGGATAATTGGCGCAAGAATAAATCTTGTTGCAATTAAAATATGAGGTATTGTTTTCATAATTATTTTTGTTTTTAAAATCCTATTCTAAGTTTTCCGTAGACATCATCTTTGCGGGTTAGTCTAAAAGTAATTCCTGCCGTGAATCCTTGTATTTTCAAATCACTATTATTATAAGATGTAGAATATCCAATTCCAATATCACAAGTATTAAGCAATGAGATTCCGATTATAGAATATGCGTGAGAAAAGGAAGAGCCTGCCTTAACAAATAAAACAGTTCCTACATTATAACTTAAATGTAGATCAGGAATTCCACGTATTTTACCATTATTATTCACTATTCCATACCCAGTTCCTAAAAAAAAATTGTTTTGGCTGTCACTTTCATTAATCAGCATAAACTCTATACCTCCACGTAACAAATGTTTGTTAGTAAAAGAATAATCTATATAATAAATTGGTTGAATCTTTTGTTGAGCCATCATCTTTAACGATATAATAATGCACAAGGCAGCAAAAATTATTTTACGTTTCATTGTTAAATATTTATTCAAATTTGAAAAGAATATTTGCTTCCTTAAATGTGATAAATCATTAACATTTTACTTACATTTGTGAAAATCACAAAAACATGCATCAGGAACGTTTGCTTAAGGAAATCCGTAAAAGAATTGGAGATAAATCTTTGAATGACGAAATCGCCAATATTTTGAATATAAGCTATGATGCAGCGCACAGAAGAACTTCGTTGAAGGCAAAATTCAGTTTTGAAGAAGCTTTAGAATTGGCAAAACATTATCAGATTTCGTTGAATCAATTTATTACTTCAGATCATCAAATTGTAGTACAAAAAACTTCGGGAGTGACCGAAACGGAAGATTTACAATCTTTTTTTCAAAATAATCTCAGCGTTTTCGAAAGTTTGCCACTTTCTGATGGGATAACGATTTATTATTCGGCGAAGGATATTCCGTTTTTTTATACGCTTTCAGATACACTTCTTTCCCGTTTCAAGATTTATGTTTGGATGAATTTATTGAATGCAAAACAGGTTTTTATTCCTTTTCTACAATTTTCACCGCCCTATTTTGAAACAAATACCAAGGAATTAAAAAAGAAATATGAAGAACAAAATGTAGTAGAATTATGGAATAACATGACGATTTCCAGTATTTTACAGCAGATTTCTTTCTATTATGACACTGGACTTTTACAAAAAAATGAAGCCCAAATTATTTTGAACGAGCTGAAAGAATTAATACAATATATTGAACAAAAAACAGAAAATAATCCTAAATTTCACTTATACGAAAATGAATTGATGCATCTTTCAAATGATATTTTTTTCCATCATCCAAAACAGTCGCTTTTTGCATTGCCAACCAATATGTTTGGATATATTTTGATTAATGATGCTAAAACCTGTGGCGAAACATTGAATTATTTTGAACATCAGATCAAAAATTCAAAATCGATGAGTACTTCCGGAAATCGGGACAGAAAAATATTTTTCAATAAAATGTACGAACAGATTGAAAATTTAAAGCTTAAATTATAATGGATACCCTCCGTAACGGACAATTTTTTGGACAAACCAATGAAACCCTCGACTTCGACGGGTTGATTATTACGGATACGGAATACACTCATCCTTACGTCGACTGGCATTATCATGAGAACGCTTATTTCACCTTTCTTCTTCAGGGAAATGTGATCGAGGGAAACAAAAAAGAAATCTACGAATGTTCAGCAGGAACTTTACTTTATCACCATTGGGAAGACCCGCATTACAACATAAAACCGGATGGTTTTACAAGAGGTTTTCATATTGAAATTCCAAGAAAATGGTTTGAAAATCTCAACATTTCAAAAGATAATATTGAAGGAAGTTTTAATATTAAAAATCCTGAATTAAAGTTGTTGATGTACAAGGTATTTAAAGAAAGTAAAATCAATGACAATACTTCGGAAACCTCAACACAACAGCTTTTATTAAATATTTTCAGTGAATTATCAAATCAAAAAGTACTTTTAGAAAAGAAACCGATTTGGGTGAAACAAATCAATGAATTACTTCATGAAACTTGTACTGACAAACTGAATCTGACAGAAATTGCCCAAACTTTAAACATCCATCCAACTCATCTGAGCAGAGATTTTCACAAATATTTTCGTTCCAATCTTGGAGATTATGTTCGAAAATTAAAGATCAGTAAATCGTTGTCAATTCTTACTACGAAAGAAAAATCTTTAACTGAAATAGCCTTAGAATGTGGTTTTGCAGATCAAAGTCATTTTATCCGCTGTTTTAAAGAAAATATGGGAGTAACACCTTTGAAATATAGGAAGATTTTGAAGTAGTTTTTCTCCCACAGATCTCACAGATTTTCACAGATGATTGCGCATAGTTCTGACATTAATAATTATACATAAACATCTGTGAAAATCTGTGAGATCTGTGGGAAAATCACAAATGTTAATTTTATTCTATTTTTTCTAAACTAAGCTGTATATTTTTGTTTAGATTTAAAATTGAAATGAAACCAATCTCTATATTTATTCTGTCACTGATATTTAGCTTATCTTTTGGACAAACTCAAAACCTTATTACTCCGGAAAAAATTGAAAACTCTGTTCAGAAAAATCATTTGAATACAGTTCTTTTTTTAGACAAAGTAATCGCTCTGGAAAATCTTAAAGAAAATAATCTCCTGAAAAACATGATCTTTCAGGAAGATAAAGACCTTGATATCAGAGTTTTTATGGATAATTCATTGGTTAATTATTTACATGAGCTCGACCCTACCCTAACCGCTGATGAATTACTCAAAAAAGGAAATTATCAGTTCTCTTTTTACGTTGATGGAAAGTTGATTTATGTCGAAAATATAAATACAGGCGCAGGAACAGCAGAAAATAAAAAGGTAAAAACAAACTTTAGAATTCCTTTAATAAGTTCTGGTAATGAAGATTCTTGGGGAAAATATTTATGGTCACGTTTTTATTTGGTTAATGGTGGAATTGATGCTCTAACTGCAGGAAATCATACTTTAAAAATAGAAATCCGACCTTATTTAAAATCAACTTCAATAAAAACAGGCCGTGTTATCGCAAAAGGTGAAATTAATCTAACCGTTCCTAAAAAAGATATTAGCGAAAAACAGATCGCACTTCAACCTATCAAACCTAACAGCGGATGGGAAGTTTCTACAGAAAAATTTAACACCGAAAAAATTAGAAATTTAAATCAGAAAATTGCAGAAAATAGATTCAGAGATATTACCAGCATTGTTGTTATTAAAAATAAGAAGCTGCTTATTGAAGAATATTTTAATAATTCAGGAAGAGACAGTTTACAAGATACCCGTTCTGTAGGGAAATCTTTTGCGTCTGCATTAGCTGGAATTGCCATTAAAGAAGATTATTTAAAGAATGAAAATCAAAAACTTGGAGAGTTTTATCATTTAAAAGAATTCCAACATTATACATCAAAGAAAGATAGTGTTACCCTGAAGAGCCTGTTGACGATGAGTTCAGCCTTTGAAGGCAACGATGAAGATGAAGACTCTCCCGGAAATGAAGAAAACATGTACCCGACCGACACTTGGGTGAAGTTTACACTTGATGTTCCAATGACAGATAATAAAATTGGTAAAAAATGGAGTTATTTCACCGCGGGAGTTGTTGTTACAGGAGATATTTTAGATCAAAAGGTTCCAAACGGACTGGAATCTTATGCCAAAGAAAAACTTTTTAATCCATTAGAAATCAAAAATTATAAATGGCAATACACTCCACAGCATAAAATCTCATTAGCAGGAGGGCTAAAAATGAATGCATTAGATTTTGCTAAATTCGGACAGTTATACAAAAATAATGGAGAGTGGAAAGGGAAAAAAGTAATCGATAAAGCTTGGATCAAAAAATCACTCACCAATTATTTCCCTGAAAATAAAGACTTTGAAGGCTACGGATATTTATTTTGGAGAAAAGTATATAAGGTTGGAGACAAAAGTTTTGAGGCGTATCAATGCAGTGGAAATGGTGGTAACAAAATCATTATGTTCACAGAAATCCCTTTAGTGATCGTAATTACAGCAAAGGCTTATAATAAAGCATATGCTCATCCACAATCTGAAAAAATAGTACAGGAATATCTATTACCCGCAGTTTATGAGCAATAAATAATTAGTAATAAGTAATTAAAATAATATGGAAAGATGAAAGTTGATTAACTTCTCATCTTTTTTTTTGTGAAAATTTATTCGTCTTTTTTAGAAGAAACTAAAAAGACATCAATAAGACCTTCAGGAAGTA
>Ga0302167_10000545_pt1 | contig 18018 bp, 15 predicted proteins | sample I_Fen_N1_1_FD_193496 | JGI IMG/M metagenome (GOLD analysis project Ga0302167, IMG submission 193496) | Peat permafrost microbial communities from Stordalen Mire near Abisko, Sweden - I_Fen_N1_1 | ecosystem: Environmental > Terrestrial > Soil > Wetlands > Permafrost | place: Sweden: Abisko...
CGCAGATGGAAAAGTTATTGGAGAAGATTACCATCGTCATTTTGTAAAGGCATCGGTTACTCGGGATATATGAGTTTCGAATTATGCTATTCTCTCCCTGTCGTAAATGGCCAGAACGTTAGAATTGAGTTTGCACAAAAAAATGCAAAGATGGCTGCAGAATTCATGAAAGGGATAATTGAAGAGGTAATGAAAGCATAATCCTTTATTACCCTACAAACACCGTATATTGTAGAGACGCCCAAATTGGACGTCTCTACAGATGCTAACGTTGAGATTAATGAATTTCGAACTACTCCTTTACTTTATATTAGATCTGTATAAAGAAGTCCTTCCGGTAATGAAAAGTGTCTTCCCATCTTTTCCTCCAAAAGCTATTGTAGAGGGACGTTCAGGAACAGATATAATTCCGATTTGCGTTCCTTCTGTGTTAAAAACATATACTTCACCATCAGCAACATATACATTGCCCTGATAATCAGGCACACTACTGAATTCCCCTTTTTCAGCAAAGTACTTCAGATCTGATATATATCCTTTTGAATCTACAAGGAATCTTACCGAGCGTTTATCATATTCATCAGCCGCATAGAGAGGTTTTCCGGGAAATGCTTCAACGAGTGCACATGATCGTGCAAGATCATAACAAACAGGAATTATGGTTTTTCCGTCGGGAGCTATAAAACATTCTGTATCACGATTCACTGAAATAGTATTAAAATCATGATAATCGCGCCACCTGTTTGAAGGATAAAGTGCTTTGAAAATGTTGTCAACTGATCCCATTGCGACTTTTTCCAACTCTTTGATAGTCTCCTCCGGATTTTCAGGATTTATTGAATAAATAAGTGTCGCGAAGCCTGAATTTCCCCATCCGCTGAAGGAAGTTCCATTGGCGTCGGGCGGATTGGTATATGCTTCCTGTTTCCCTTTTATAAGCAGTCCGGGCTCTGGATTGTAACGGAATACAACAAGAAGGTTGTCCTTTGAATCACAGGAAAGTGAAAGCGGCTCCCATTGAAAATCCGCCAGGAGACTCAGGGAATTTGTTTCAACCGACCATTTATAAATCCTTTTCATCCGCTGCTCGGCAAAATATACATTGCCTTTGGAGTCGTGACATAATCCTAATGCAAATTCGAACCCTTTTGCGAGTAGCTGAACATTTTCATTTGTTTTTGAAGAACCCTGTCCGGGAGTATTGCCGCTTATGAACAGACGTGCCAATTCAACAGGCCGGACTTCAATACCGGTATTGATATCGTAAAGAGGATTGTCTGTTGTATATTTTATCTGGCTGTAATTGTGAATGTTAAGTATTTCAAGCTTTGAGCAATCCCAGGTCCTTATTGAATAGGGATACGGTACTTTAACACGGATAACTCGGAACATATATAAATTGGCAATCATCATATTACTGCATCTTTCAAGTTCAAGCGGCTGGCATTCCGAACCTTCACGACTCTCTTCCTCAAGCTGAAGAGCATAGATATTCCAGTTAGAAACGTTATTAAGCCGGACTTCATTTCTTACATGATGTTCAACCGACATCGCATAAATACGACCCCGGGTAGTTGTATTCGAAGCATAAAATCCCGATGTTGCGTATGTGCTTGCCGTCCATATATTCTTGAAGATGCCACCTCCGTTGCTGGTGACCCAGAGACTCCAGTATTGCGTATCCCAGGCTTGTTTTGAACCCGATTCATAAGTCTGGTCCTGTTCCGGATTAACTTCTTCCCATTTCCAGTTCAATCCTGGTCCCGGGATCATGGTTCCATGACCACCAATGAACTTCACATCATTTATCATTGATTTTTCACCAGCCATCCATTTACATGCAACAGCTCTGTAATTATTTTTGGCTGTATATAGTCCAATGCCGGTAATTATATTGGTTCCACCAACAGGGACTTCAACCATAGCTTTCGGACCTCCGAAACTGCCAAAAGCAGGGGAGTCCTCAATGAGTGTGAAATTCGTAGCCATGGGATGTAATCCGATCAGGTTTGTTGATGGTTTGAGTTTCAGTGTCTCACTCAACCTGTATGATCCCTGCGGAACGTAAATATTCGGATACTGATCAATTGCTGCCTGAATTGCTTTTGTATCATCTGTCGTTCCGTCACCTTTTGCACCCACTGTTTTAAGGTTAATCCATGTTCCCATGTCTGGAAGTTCAGGAATATCAGAAACAGATTCAGCTGGTATAGTTTTAAGAACTTCTGTCTCAAAGGTAGCTTTTATCGAAGCGTAAGAATCAAGATCATCCATCTGAAGACCGTAGACGAACTTTTTAACATTATACATCTTTGATGGAGCGACGGTATTTGTATTAAGCTTTGGATAGTGAACCAGTATGGGAACATTACTGCAGGTCAGGTTACGGATATTGACCTGCAAATGCGCATTATTTTCATTACTGACTTCAATAGCTGGTCCCGAAATATTTTCAAATCTGCAATCCTCCATATATAGTTTTTCCCAGAAATTCTGATCGACGAGTATTGCTGAAGGAACATTATTTACGTTCATCCTGACAATTGTAAATCCTGCCTCATGTGTTTTTATTGCAGCTTTCCTCTGACCTTCGAAATAAGTGTCGAGCATCATGAATTGCCAGCCTGGTGATGCTTTTGTGGTATAAATGCCATATTCGCCTCCAAAAAACCTGACATCTTCGATCATATTTCCGATATCGAAAAGACCGGCTTTACCGTTGCCTGTATGGATATCGCAATGTGAAACAAAACTATGCTGGGCAAAGTGTGTTCTCAGAGCTACAGCAAAAGGATTCCCGTCTTCAATTTTTAGATCGATGTTCGAGAGAGCACTATAGAAAGTACCGGCACCCGCGTCGTTGATCCCCTTACCAGGTTGAGCAATACTGCTTGTAAACCAGAACATATATGAAGCTTTGCCCTTATCGTCCTGGTTTGGTTCCTGAAAACCGGGGGAATTTTTTCTGAGAATGAATACCGGCCTGTTTTTCCCGTATCCGATAATGCGGATAGAAGCGGGTATGTAAATTGTTTTTGATATAGTATAACTCCCTTCAGGAATAAAAAGAATACCAAAATTTTTGTCAGTCTTTAATTGATTGATAGCATTTTGAAGCTGAACTGATACATCTGTTTTACCATCAGCGGTAATGGAGAAATTTCCAGGGGTGAAATAAACTGAGGCAGGATCGTCGGGTTTTTGAGTATAAAATGAAGTGCTTGTTTTGGGCGTTGTACCATATATATTTATAACTGTTGCGGTTAGAAAAGAGACAAAAAGAGAGAGACGCTTACGTTTCATAGTAATTTTTTTATGTAAAATAAACAAATAACATTGTTGACTACAATTATTCTTAATATGTATTTCAACCAATCCTGTAATATTGCCTAAATATTTCTTCATGTGTCTTTGTGATCCGGACAGCTATCTGTGCCTTTAAGTAGTTTTTTGTGAAATCGAGGTTTTAACTGCAAAGTAAGTACTGGCAACGAAAGGGATCACAAAGGAAGACACAAAGTAATGCAAAGTAAAGATGCGACAGATTCAGTTTGAAAGTAAAGTGTGTTAATAGTTGTTAAATAGTTCCTGCCGGAGGTTCCCTCAGATTATTTTTGATAATTTTGAGGTTCCTGCTATTTTGGAATATTATTACTTAAGTTGAGATGAAGAAAACACTGATCACTACAGGCATAATTGCTGTCGTTGCTTTTATTATTTTATTCGCATTAACAAGAATTGGGTCTAAAAAGAACCGGATAGAGCTTTATACCGAAGTAAAGAAAGGACAGTTCGAGATTTCTGTTACATCAGCAGGTGAATTAATTGCTGAAAAATCGGTAGATATTAAAGGACCCGAGATTGCAATGGGTCGCGATATCAGGTTTATGAACATTAAGATTCAGGACCTGATACCTGAAGGTACAGTGATTAAGAAAGGTGATTATGTGGCTACACTCGATCGGACAGATCTTAATAATAATTTAAAGGATGCACAGGAGTCCCTCACCACGCTAAAGACAAATCTTGAAGTAAAATTACTCGATACTGCGGTTGTCCTTAACAACTTGAGGGACGAGATTAAAAACCAGCAATTCACTGTTCAGGAAGCTGCGATGACGCTTCATAATTCAAAGTATGAACCTCCAACAACAATTCGGGAGGCTGAAATTCAACTGGATAAAGCCCAAAGAACACTTGAACAGCAGCAAAGAAGTTATACTCAGATATTTGCTCAGAACAAGACTGATATAGTTAATCAGAATTACTGGGTTAGAAAGGTATCTCAACGGGTTAAGGATATTGAAGAGGTATTAGCAGAATTTACGATAAAAGCGCCGGCATCAGGCATGGTTATTTATAAGAGGGAGTGGTCAGGTACAAAGCGAAAAGTCGGATCGATGATCAATCCCTTCGACAGGGTAGTGGCAACGCTTCCTGATCTGACTTCGATGATTTCAAAGACTTATATTAATGAGATCGATGTAAGTAAAATGAAAAATGGCCAGAACGTAAACATTACAATTGATGCCTTTCCAAAGAAAAGGTTTAACGGAATCGTTTCATTTGTAGCTAACGTTGGTGAAAAACTGCTGAATACCAATGATAAAGTATTTGAAGTACAGGTAAAAGTGGATGGGAACGATCCTGAACTCAGACCTTCAATGACAACAGGAAATAAAATAATTGTTACGACGGTTAAGGATGCTATTTATATTCCAATAGAATGTGTACAGGCGGGAACAGATAGTATCCCGTTTGTCTACACAAAGAGAGGGACTAAACAAATTGTTCTTCTTGGCGAATCGAATGAAAAACAGGTGTTGATTGAAAAGGGTTTGGAACCTGGCACGCTCATTTTCCTTAATAATCCGGAGAATCCTGAGAAATTCAGATTGGAAGGAAAAGATTTAATGAAAATCATAAAGGAGCGTGAAAAATCAAGAAGTGCTATGGCAGGTACATTTAGAAAGAAACCCGGAGGAGTTTTTTAACTGGGTTCAACATGAATTGTCACAGTCAGATTTTCATAGCTATTTCTAAGCTCTTTCTCTATTTTGTCGCAGTATTTATGGGCGTTACCTACTGTCACGTACTCGGGAATCTGAATATGAATATCGACAAAACGGTAATTTCCGGCAACTCTTGTCCTAAGATCATGATAACTGACATTCAGTCCGTTTAATCTTTTTTCAAGTTCCTCAATTTCATCATTGTTCCATGCTGTATCAAGCAATGGAGTGAAGGCTTTAACGAGAAGATGATATGCTTCTTTAATAATAAACAGTGCAACAAGTATTGCGATAACCGGATCTAACCAGTTAATGCCGGTAACCATTATCAGAGCAAGACCAATTGAAACTCCGAGAGAAGTGTAAATGTCAGTCTTAAGATGAAGAGCATCGGCCTCAAGTGCAACCGAGTTTGTTAAACGGGCTACCTTATATAATCTTCGTGATACATAAGTATTGACTATTGCTGAGATAAGCATAACAATTGATCCCAGAGCTATGGAATCAAGTTCAATTTTCTCTCCAAAGAGTTTTTTGAGAGCTTCAATGATGATCCAGATAGCAGCAATAAAGATAAGAAGTGATTCTATAACTCCTGAAATATTTTCAATTTTCCCATGACCATAGGGATGTCTCGAATCGGGCGGATTATCGGAGACTCTTACAGAGAAGAATGCAATTATCGCGGCAATAAGGTCCATTGAAGAATGGATTGCTTCAGACAGAATGCTCACCGACCCGCTGATAAGACCGGCTGCCAGCTTCATAAATATAAGCAGAGAGTTGGATAGTATCGAAAGACGGGCAATACTTATTTTAGCATTCATGAAAACCAGAGGTATATACGACAGTATTATTTTAAGTTTTTATTTATTAAACAGTTACTAACTCGTAATCCGTATTTCCAAGCCCTATCTTCACAGCATGTTCCAGTCCGGCTTTCCAGAATGTGTCCGGATGAGCCATTTTAAATTTATCTTCACCGGTCATGTCGTTATCGGTGTGGCCATCACAGATCCGGCTTCCTGGTAGAGCAGGTGCTGCCTTTACCATATCAGCGCATGCCTGATCAAGAGCTACCGGATCAAAAGAAGCTGCAATGCCCAGGTCAGGAACCAACGGATAATCATTGAACCCCCAGCAATCACAATCGGGTGATACATTCATAATAAAATTAATATGGAAAGATGGCTTATTCTTAACAACAGCCAACGAATATTCAGCTATCCTTTTACAGACCATTTCAGAAGAATCTTGCCATACAACTCTTGCTGAATCGTACTGGCATACTGCAACACACTGTCCGCAACCAACACATCTTTCATAATTGATATGTGCAATCTTGTCTTTACCGACAGCGATTGCATCGTGGGCACAGTATTTCTCACAAACCCTGCATCCTGTACAGTTTTCTTCAAATATCTCAGGTGAGGATCCGGAATGGAGAAAAAGCTTTCCACCTACAGATGCACAACCCATCCCCAGGTTCTTAAGAGCTCCGCCAAAACCTGTCATTTCGTGTCCTTTGAAATGGTTCATTGAAATAATTACATCTGAATCGGCTATTGCACTTCCTATCTTTGCGATATCACAATACTCTAAATTTAATTCAATTTCGCGGTAATCAGTTCCTTTTATCCCATCTCCAATAATTACCGGGCAATTTGTTGTAAGGGGGTTATATCCATTTTCAAACGCTGCCTCAAGATGCATAGGGGCATTTGAACGCTTTCCAAAATAAAGGGTATTGCAGTCGGTCAGAAAAGGGATGGCCTCTTTTGCTTTTAAGAACTTAACTATCTGTGCAGCATAGTTAGGCCTCAGGTAAGCCAGGTTTCCCGGCTCTCCGAAATGCAACTTTATTGCAACAATCTTCCTCTGGAAATCAATTGTATCAATTCCGGCTTTAACAATAAGTGCTTCAAGCTTTTTTAAAAGATTTTTTGATGGGTTTGCCCTCAGGTTGGTAAAATAGACTTTTGATGAAGACATACTGGGTTTTCTAAACAGATAATATTTTAGCTAATTCCACAAGGTTGCGGTTCACATCTTTATGAAGCTTTACAGCTTTGCGGAAAGGGACGAGCGTGATTTCCCCGTTCATAATACCAACCATTACGCTCTTCTGGTCATCAATAAGGGCCTCTACTGCTGCATGTCCAAGGCGACTGGCATTAACCCTGTCAATTGCTGACGGAGATCCTCCCCTCTGCAGATGTCCCAGTACTGATACCCGTACATCATAATCTTTGAATTCATCTTTCACCTTTTCAGCCATAGCAAATGCGCCTCCTTCCTTGTGACCTTCCGCAACAATGATAATATTGCTTGATTTCTTGCGTGTATTACCTGCCTCAATCATTGCTTTAAGGTCTTGTTCTGCTCCCTGGATTTCGGGAATAATAATTGCTTCAGCTCCGGTGGCAATTCCGCTGTAGAGAGCAATGAATCCTGCTTCTGCACCCATAACTTCAACAAAAAACATCCTGTTATGAGCACTGGCTGTATCTCTTATCTTATCAACAGCTTCTACAACTGTATTAAGTGCCGTATCATAACCAATTGTGTAATCAGTACCGTAAATATCATTGTCTATAGTCCCGGGGATCCCCACAAAAGGTATATCAAATTCTTCGTTAAAGATCCTTGCACCTGTAAATGAACCGTCTCCGCCGATTACCACCACTCCGTCGACCTGCGCTTCTTTCAAATTATTATAAGCTTTGAGTCTGCCTTCGGGAGATCTGAATTCCTCACATCTGGCAGTTTTCAATATCGTACCGCCTCTCTGAATAATGTCGCTGACACTGGATGACTGCATCGGTGTGAAATTGGCATCTATAAGACCCTGGTAACCCTGACGTATTCCGATCACATCCAGTCCGTTAAAAACTGCAGTTCGAACAACACCACGAATAGCTGCATTCATCCCCGGGGCATCTCCTCCGGATGTCAGTACCCCGATTCTCTTAATCTTTGCCATAAATAAATTGTGTAAAACAAGCCAACAAAGGTAATACAATTTTTTAAGCCTTACAAATAGCGGAACATTGCAACAGTCAGATATTTGAAATGATATCCCTTATGTTTTCTATAAGCCATTTAGGTGTTGAAGTAGCTCCACATATCCCTACAGAGTTTTTACCTTTGAACCATGATTTATCAATTTCTTCATAGCTTGAAACAAAGTGAGTATCAGCATTAATATTTTTGCAGACGGAATAAAGCATTTTCCCATTGGAACTTTCCCTTCCGCTGACAAAAATAATAATATCGTGTTTTTTTGCAAATGCTTTAAGATGTGGTTCACGATTTGAGACCTGTCCACAGATCGTTTTATTTATTATCAGGTTTCGGGACAGATCAGTAATCCCATTTTCTTCCATCTTTATCCTCAGAATATCTGTAAGATTTTTGTATTCTTTAACACTCATCGTGGTCTGAGCAAAAAGATAAACAGGCTTTAAAATATCGATTTTCCCGAAATCATCAGGTCCGGAGACAAGAATACCTTCATTATTAATCTGTCCAAGCAATCCAACCACCTCAGCATGACCCGGTTTACCAAAAATCACAACTTGACCGTCACCTTCTTTGGTTCTGATCCAGGTCTCCCTGATTTTAGATTGCAGTCTTTTTACAATCGGGCATGTGGCCTCAATTATCGTTAAATTGTTTTTATCAGCAGTTAAATATGTTTCCGGGGGTTCACCATGAGCCCGGATAAGAACTTTACAGTCCTTCAGCTTTCTGAACTCATCGTGATCTATTGATACCAGTCCCAGAGATGAAAGTCGGTCCACTTCTTTATCGTTATGAACGATTGGACCCAGTGAAAAAACCTTTTCCCCTTTAAGAAGCGCTTTTTCTGCTATTTCAACGGCATTTTGAACGCCAAAACAGAATCCCGACTGTTTATCAACCTCAACTACCATGTCTCTTCTTTTCAATGATCCCTTTTATCCATATCATCTGTTCATCGACAGTCATTCTGCTGTTATCCAGGATAATTGCATCATCTGCTCTTCTGAGGGGGCTTATATCCCTGTTTTCATCAGCTATATCACGGGCTATTATAGTTCTCTTAATCTCTTCGAAATCAATGATTACTCCTCTTTCCTTTAATTCATTGTGTCTTCTTTTGGCCCTGATATCGATCGATGCTGTCATAAAGATTTTTATATCTGCATCAGGAAAAACAACTGTTCCGATATCCCTGCCATCCATTACAATTCCTTTTGATGCTCCAATCTGTCTCTGTAACTCAACAAGTCGGGTACGCACCTCTTGAATCTGACTTATTCTTGTTACGTGAGCAGTCACTTCTATACTTCTTATCTCTTTTTCAACATTTTCAGAGTTCAGAAAGGTTTCATATTCGTTTAAGTCGGGATTAAAAACAAAATCAATATGAATATCTTTTAGTTCAGAGAGTACAGCAGGTGTATTTAACCCGGTAATACTGATATAATTTCTTCTCATGCAAAAGAGGGTTACAGCACGGTACATTGCTCCGCTATCAATAAAGATATAGTTCAGATCTTTTGCAATTAATCTTGCAAATGTGCTCTTTCCGCATGACGAATAACCGTCGATTGCTATAATAAGTCTCATAATTGTTTTTTTCCCCTTTTCTTATTTCTTTTTTTGTTGCTCAGGGCTCAGGGCTCGAGTGTTCGAAACGTTCCTTTTAATTTTAATCAACAATGATTTATTGAAAACTTAATGGTTTTCAACATTGAATCATGCTTGTTAACAGCAACTATTAAGACAAAAATAAGGATTTTTTAAAAACTAAGTGGTTATCAACAAAAATAAGATTAAGTGTTTGTAAATCAAATATATTACAAATATACTAATTTATATATATATTTATATTTGTCACAGCAATTAGCTGTGGACAAAGAATTAAAAAATATACATGCCAGAGATCTTCTGAAGTTGATTCCAGAAGATAAATTTGCTTCTATCATAAAGGATACCAATGTTGACTTCCAGGTAAAGAAGTTATTTGGCAGAACCATGTTCTTTTTACTTTTATACGGACTGCTTGATAGTAAAAGATCGAGTCTGCGAACCCTCGAACAATCCTTTAAGACACAGAAGTTTAAGGTGCTGTTTAAAATAGATCCTCTTCAACAAATCAAATACAACTCTCTTTCAGACAGATTAGCAACGATGAATGTTGACTTCTTCAAAGATGTTTATGAGATGCTCTATGATTTACTTTCAACTTATTATAATGAGACGGATCGTCTCTCATACAACATAATAAGGGTAGACTCAACAATGGTAGCAGAAGCAGCTAATAAATTGGAAAAGGGTATGATAATAGGTAATCAGACCGATAAAAAGTCAAAACAGGTAAAATATACCTTCAGCATGACCAATCTTTTTCCTAGTAGTGCAGAGCTATTTACTGATCAAAGTGACCTTAATGAGGGTGTTACAATACCGCAAGTAATTAAAAACTATATAGATAAAAGAGATAACAATGTTTTTGTTTTTGACCGTGGAGTAAAAAGCAGAAAAGTATACAACGAGCTTGATCAAGAGTTGTGGTTTGTTACCCGAATCAACCCGGGAGCAATCTATGAAGTAGTAGGGTCATTTGAATTGGAGAAGAATCTTGTTATCGGCAACCTTACCATAAAGGCAGATGAAAAAGTAATACTATTTGATAAACGTCATAATAAATCCAACCCATTTCGTCTTATTCAGACCGAAGATCAAAAGGGTAAAGCTTTATGGTTCGTTACTAATCTTTTGGAAGATAAGGTTGAAACAATAATTGAAATCTATAAAAAGCGGTGGGATATTGAAGTCTTCTTCAGATTCCTTAAACAGGAATTAAACTTCAAACATATATTCTCAACTAAGATCAACGGATTACAGATCATGTTGTACATGACTATGATTGTTTCAATGCTTATTCTTGTGTACAAAAAAGCTAATAACCTTGGATACAAGCTTGCAATGTTCCAACTTTTTTACCAACTCGATGATATCTATGGTGAAATGCTGGTGGAAAGATTAGGAGGTGATCCCAACCTCGTTTTTCGATAGCTGCTTTATAAGTAAGCTATCACACTAAATATCAATGATAAACAAAATTATAAAAAAGTTCTTTTACACATTAATTAAGGTTTCGAACACTCGAGATGGTCGCCCACTGCCACACGCCATACGTCGCATGCCGCACACCATTTCAAAAAAGAAAACTTATTTTTGTAAACAATCTCATTGATCTATTTACGAAAACGAAATGAAAAACATTCTTTTATTAACTGTTTTGATTGCCTCCCTCTCCAGATCAGGCAGCCAATTTAGAATACAGGTTGAGGGCTGCATAAACGACAAATCTGACAGAGCGGATGTAAATGTTGTGACTGGCAGAACATATTCAACCACTTTTCCCCTGACTGAAAGTCCGATTTCTGAAGGAGGTAAATGGATCAATGGCAGCAAAGAAGGTCTCGACTGGGGTTATATCTCTACAACAGCCGGACAAACCCATACGCATCCCGGAACTGCACCCTATGCTGATGCAACAGCTTTGCTGACCGGAGGATGGGGTCCTGACCAGATAGCATTGGCTACCGTCGGAAATATCTCAAATGCATGCCAGAGCGATACATGCTATCCTGAGGTGGAACTTCGTTTGCGTTCTACGCTATCGGCTCATGTATGCAATGGATATGAAATCACATTTTCATTAAAACCTAATGGCAAAGCCTATCTTATCATTGTCAGATGGAACGGACCCATTGGAGACTTCACTTATCTTCTCAACCAGCAGGGCTCGCAGTACCAGGCAAAAACCGGTGATGTAATCAAAGCAACGATAGTCGGAAATGTTATCTCAGCATATTTGAATGGGGTACTGATGGGGCAGGCGACCGATAATGTATTTACGTCAGGGAATCCTGGCATGGGGTTCAATGAGAAAACATATAACGGCGATTATGGTTTTTCAAGCTTTTCGGCATCAGATATGCCTTGATATTTTCATTTCTTTTGCTCCTCCAAAAGAACCGAGCAGAAAATAATTTGGTTTTTCTAATGAGCTTATCCTGCGAGTTCGCCATAGGCAAATGAAACAAAGAAAAGGAGTCTCGAACCGAGCAGAACGAGAGGCACGGATTACAAATCCGCGCCATCTCTGCGAGTTCGGCGAAGCCAAAGTAACTGCATAAAGGCATAAAGGCGAAGGACTTTGCGACTTTGCGTCTTTGCGAGAATTCATTTACCCCAGAGTAACTCGGAGTTTGTATCGGAGTAACACAGAGTTTATTAAAGCAAGCAAAACCCACCCCTTACCCCTCCAGGGAGGGGAATTGTTTCTTTGCGTCCAAGAACCCAGTTACATAACGAATTTAGTCCCCCTTTAGGTGGATAGCCGCAAAGCGGCAGGGGGTCGGCTACTTTGTGTGTATTGCGGTTAAAATTTTCCCGCAGATTGCACAGATTATAGCGAATCACACCGGAAAATAGTCTTGCGGTCAACTGGCACCAATTATCATATCACTCATTCTGATTGCCGGATTATGATATTGGGGCAGATCTATATCGAAATTCGGGTGACGTATTGCAAAATTTGGACACCACTGGATACATGCATGGCAGAGTTCACAATTGTGGCGGAACACAGGCCTTCCGTTTTCGATTTTAATATTACCGCGTGGACAAAGTTTTGCACAGTTTCCACATCCTTTGCAGGTATCCCTGATAATAAAATTTGTATCGGCTGAAGGGAATGATTTAAGTCCCATTTCATGAAACAGAGAACCGAAAATATTAGCTGGCCAGGAACTTGTCTCAGGTTTATTCTTTAACAGATTTTTTATTGCCAAAACTAATTCATTTAATCTTACATTGTCAGTTTTGATTTTTTTTCTCTGAGAATCGAGAATCTTGATAATCTTATCAAGCATATTTAATTTCATTAAGCTGGAACGTCCCGACCGGACAGCAAATGAAGCATCAAGATTTACCTTCTTTTGTTTCAGTAGTTTTTTTAGTTCTGTAAGCGTGTTCCCCGGGATGGCAACGCATGTTGCTATTGCGAATATGTATTGCTTATTTTTCAGGAATAAATTCAGGAATGAATCCTTTATTCTTCAATGAAAAACAATCCGGATAAAGTAAGATTGTAGATAAGGTTTTTGAAATTATTTAATGCTAGTTAGACAGTAATATTAGGATATTCTTAGGTTTGGACGGATTACGGGAAGAATATGAAATGGAAATGATTGGAGACGTAAGAGAAAAGTGTGTATAAAGATACTACTGCAAATGAAGATGTTACTATTACTCCAAATACTGTGATAATTGGATTTATCACGCTTTTAAGTGATATTGCATTTTATCACGGAATTAAGTGATATCTTTGATTTGGTAAATCTGAAGATATGATAAGTGTTATTACAGGCGATATTATTAATTCACGTAAAAGCAGTCCTGACCTGTGGCTCAGACTCCTTAAAGCCGAGCTGAATGCCTCTGGTAAAACTCCGGATTTTTGGGAAATCTATGGAGGCGATACTTTTCAGCTACGTGTAGATGATCCGCTAAAAGCTCTTACTGCAGCCATACGGCTGAAAGCAGTTATTAAGCTGCAGAAACCTCTTGATGTGAGGCTCGCAATAGGGATCGGCGATATTACCTACAAGAGCAAAAAGATCACAGAATGTAATGGCCCGGCATTCATTTACTCGGGTGAAAAATTTAAAACACTTAAAAAAGAGAAACAGAAGCTTGCTGTTAAAAGCGAATGGACTGACTTTGATACAACTATAAACCTTTGCCTGAAACTTGGCCTGATAGCTATGGATAAGTGGTCCGTCAATTCTGCCGAAATGGTTGCGCTTGCTTTATCGTATCCTCAGGATTCCCAGGCCGATCTGGGTAAAATGCTCAAAATAAAGCAAAATGCAGTGAGTACCCGGTTCTCGAGGGCTCATTATGATGAGTTGATGGAACTCAACGAATTATATAAAAACAAGTTAAGTGCCTTATTATGATCATACTTGTAAAACTTATCCTGGCCCATCTGCTGGGCGATTTCCTGGTGCAACCCGATTCCTGGGTTGATGCCAAAGAGAAGAAAAAACTATCTGCCTGGCAATTGTACATACACACCGTGATCCATTTTATACTGATAATGCTGCTGGTAGCTGATATTGCATTCTGGAAATGGGCATTGCTGCTTGCTCTGGTCCATCTGGGTATCGATATTGCCAAAATATACCTTCAGACCAATGAGACAAGACGCAGATATTTTTTTGTTGATCAGATGGCGCATTTCCTGTTCATCTTATTTATCTGGATATTGTATTGCAATAAACCACTTTCGCTCGAGGGTCATTCAGGAGAATACTACATTGCGCTGGCAACTTTCATCTATGCTTTAACCCAGCCTGTTTCTGTGCTCGTCAGAAAATTCATATCACAATGGTCACCTGAGGCTGAAGGGAAGGACTCTGATTCACTTGAGAAAGCCGGTAATTACATAGGTATATTTGAAAGGCTTTTCGTATTCACATTTGTACTTGCCGGCCAATGGGAAGCTGTCGGATTCCTTCTGGCTGCAAAATCGGTTTTCCGTTTTGGAGATCTGAAAGAATCGAAAGACAGGAAACTTACTGAATATGTGCTTATTGGTACACTTTTAAGTTTCGGTATCGCAATGCTTGCCGGTGTAATATTTTTGAAACTGAAAATAACCTTCTGATCCCCTGATTCCACATAAAAATGCCCTGGCAGGGGAAAATCAGATGCCGTCACCTGCCGACGGATATATTGTAAATGATTATATCGGAGAATTTGCAGAATCCCGGCTAAAGAAAATGGTTTATGTTCATTTTTGCCACAAATGCGCTAAGGCGCAAAGTTTAACTATTCTCTTCATCCCTAACTCCCTTAGTCTCTGCATCTTATTTTCCCCCGCAGATCCCGCAGATAAAATTCTCTAGGTTTTACGCTTCTTCCCCTGTGCTCAGTGCACCGTGCTCTGTGCTTCTTGCTCTACGCTCTACACTCTACACTTCCTTTCATCACAGCTATCTGATTGTTCGTCAAAATTTAAACAAAATCAGCAACATTCCGCAACAAGTCACGTACTAATGATAAAGTCACACTATTAAAGAACGCAACTTAAGCAAGCCATGAAACCGGAAAAAGGAGAGTACTGGAAGACCAGGAAAGAAAAACTCCTTAAAATGCACAAGAGTCTTTCCCAAAAAGACCTCGATTTTGAAGTAGGTGAAGAAAATGCCATGCTGGCAACTCTAAGCAGTAAACTAGGGAAAAGCAGGGAGGAGTTGCTTAAGATGATTATAATGTTGTAGGGTTGTAAATCTGTTAAAGCTATTTTTATTTCTAGACTTTTTTTACCACAAAGGAACTCAAAGGTTAACACTAAGGAGCATAAAGGTTTTTAACGATTGTGATCTGTGCCCTGAGCTCTACACTCTTCCAATCCCACCTGACGGTCGTCGTCTCATATCTTTTTAAACAATTTGTCTGTCTGAATGTTGTACAATCCAAACGTGTTTATCGGAACAAACCACTCAGAATATTCAACCATTAAAAATAGCCTTATGAAATACGTATTACTACTTGTGGCACTTTATGCTTCACTGAATGCATATTCCCAGAACTGTACCCAGGCATCAGCTTCACAAAAACCAGGTACATGGAAGGAGGGTATGAAAGGCTCTGTATCGGGCATCCCGCCAACTGACCTTGAAAAAGAGCGAAAAGTTGTTGCAGAAATACATCTACTGGTAAAATCAAAATACTCGCCAACCGGAGTTGAGGCTGATTATAATGGTTCATATGACAGACCCGATGCAGAAGTACCAGTTAATCTTTACAACTATAACATTTATTTTTTGCACTATTACTGCGAAGGCAATGTCATTAAAACAGATCATGAAACATCAACAAGTTTAACTGTTTCCGTAAACAGATTTGATCCTAAAATTTATGAGAAACCAGATGAGAATAATCTGCCCGGCGAGGGATTTTACAGCATAAAAAAAATGCCGATCGAAAAGGACGGGAATTTCTTTTTTGAAGAGGATGCGGGTCTTGGTTTGGGGGTAACAGGTAAAAGCAGGACGTGGCTGATTACCCGCGATAATAAACTTCCCTTTGTATATGTGACCAAAAAAGAATTCCTGGAAAAACAGAAAAATATGTTGATACTGACAATGCCGAAAGCAATAGAAGGTTCAAGAGAAAACCTGAAAGCCAAAATAGAACAGGAATTTAAGAATGCACTGGCGAAGATTGAAACCCTGTTGAAAATGCCATCCGGGGAATCTGACCAGCCGGCTATTGTAAAGCAGGACACTCATGATTATTTATCTTTTCTATTTACATCGAATGACGACGCATTCGGCAAGATTCTTATCAAACCAAATCCGGGGTATTTCAACAGCAAACTTCCACGATCATCTCCTCAATTTATTGTTGTTAATGTAACAGGTAATAATAATGAACCTGTTGCAGCAAAAGTTATGACGGATGTTCTAAAGGATATGGATTTTGCTGCATTAAGAAATATGCTGGGGAAGTAAAGACGCAAAGGTGCAACGCCACCTCCGCTGAAGCTTTGGTGGCCAAAGGGCGCAATGGTGGTAGACTAAGGGACTTAGAGACGAAGAGAACTTAGAGAGATGCATTTCAAGTGTCCAATTGTATTGAGAGAAAACATCGGATGGCGTGCCTGACGCCTGACGCGTAATAGAAATCCTTTTTACCATAACACGAAGCGCCACTGACCGGTTCCTGCCCACCACTTGCCTATTTTATTCTATTTCCTGCAACATTTCCTCACCAGGGTGCGTCTTTGTAGTAAAGGTCTTAATATTAAAGAATAAAACTACAGAGTCATGAAACCGGCAAAAGGAGGATACTGGAAAACCAGGAAAGAAAAACTCCTGAAATTGTATAAGAATCTTTCGCAGAAAGATCTGGATTTCAAATTAGGGGAAGAAAATGCTATGCTGGCATCTCTTAGTGATAAACTTGGAAAGACTAACCAGGAGTTGCTTAATCTGATAATAACTTTATAATATTATTTGTTCATTTTTTGCTCGCCCAAAAAACGAACCAAAAAAGATTTGATGGCATTCGAAACCCAACTTGCTGTTTTTTCATATCACAAACCATTCCTGACGCCTGACGCTTTCCACTTATCTGAGGCCATTTGAAACCTCAAAAAGGTCTGATGACATAGAGAATGCATAAAAACACGGAAATGATACAATTATCCTTAATATTAAAAGAAATATCTATGTATTGGTCACCCCTCTTTGCCAAGCCTACTCTCTATACATATCTTTTCATTTTAGCTTTTTAATACTCACCCCCCTGACCCCCTCTCTACTTCGTAAAGAGGGGGCAATTCATTGATATGTTGAAATTTATGAATCATCCCCAAGAAGTCAAAAAGTACTTTTACACTATTGTTTCAGGATGGAAACACCCCCAGTCCTAAATGGTAGAATCTTAATCATCATTTTTGAAACTTTATCACGTGCACGCCCCTCTTTACGAAGTAGAGAGGGGATGGGGGTGAGTACTTCTAATATCTGCTGCCAACACAACGAGACACAAAATTATTCAGGAGTGGCAGAGGGGTAAAAAGAATGTAACGAAAAGGCGGGAAATGAGTTAGCAAGGATAAAGAAGCAAACCTCTTCCGGGAGATATTCAATTAAAAAAAAACCCGCAAGATCTGTGATCTGCGGGGTTTACGAAGAATATATCTTAACTTTATTTAGTTATCTCCACAACTGCATATTTTGAAATTTTCCAGAACTGAGCAGGATCTGTTATCTCTAAGGATTCAATTTTCTTGTCTTTGTCGCGTATAAACTGATAAGAATTTGCGGGATGCTCAGAGATAAGCCTGGCACTTTTTGAATTTACAGGAATCGATTTCATAACTGTGATATCGATTTGCTTAAATGAGCTATCGGGAAAGCTTGCGGCT
>Ga0302167_10000547_pt1 | contig 17986 bp, 15 predicted proteins | sample I_Fen_N1_1_FD_193496 | JGI IMG/M metagenome (GOLD analysis project Ga0302167, IMG submission 193496) | Peat permafrost microbial communities from Stordalen Mire near Abisko, Sweden - I_Fen_N1_1 | ecosystem: Environmental > Terrestrial > Soil > Wetlands > Permafrost | place: Sweden: Abisko...
GCGTAGCACGGTACTGTCAGTCAGGTCGCGTTGCAAGCGTGAAACAGGCAATTTGCCTGCCAGAAATTCAAACGAAGCATTAGCAATAGCCAAATTTCCTTCCGCATTCTCAAAGTCAATCGGGTTCACTTTATGCGGCATGGCCGAAGAGCCTACTTCGCCTGCTTTGATACGTTGCTTGAAGTATTCCATCGACACATAAGTCCATATATCACGACAGAAATCAATCAAAATCGTGTTGATACGTTTCATGGCATCAAACTGCGAAGCCAGGTTATCGTAGTTGGAAATCTGAGTTGTCCATTGCTCGCGGTCCAGCCCAAGTTTGTCGTTCACAAAATGATTCCCGAAATTTTTCCAGTCAATCAGCGGATAAGCCACCGTATGTGCATTGAAATTTCCGGTAGCTCCCCCGAATTTTGCCGAATTTGGAGTTTCTTTCAATATGGCCAGTTGTTTATTCAGTCTATTCACAAAAACCATAATTTCCTTACCCAGGCGGGTAGGTGAGGCAGGTTGTCCGTGCGTTTTAGCCAGCATCGACACATCGCGCCACTCTTCCACCTGATGGTTCAGCAACACCAGCAAAGCATCCATTTCAGGATAATACACATTGTTCAAAGCATCTTTTATCGAGTAGGGAACAGCTGTGTTATTAATATCCTGCGAGGTAAGTCCGAAGTGAATAAACTCTTTAAAAGCTTCCAGTCCCAGCAAATCGAATTTTTCTTTGATAAAGTATTCTATCGCTTTGACATCATGATTGGTTACGCTTTCAATTTCTTTTACCTTGAGCGCATCGGCTTCAGAAAATTCGGTATAAATGGCGCGCAGCTTCGGGAAAACCGATACCGGAACCTGTTCAAGTTGCTTCAGCGGAATTTCGCACAAGGCAATAAAATATTCAATTTCAACTAAAACGCGGTAACGCATCAGGGCATACTCCGAAAAGTAAGCTGCATAAGCTTCGGTTTTAGTACGATAACGACCATCAACGGGTGAAATAGCAGTGAGAAGAGATAAATTCATAAGAACGTGTTTTTGTAGTTTTCCGGATTATGTACATGCCGGTATATACTTTATTTTAAGCCGCAAAGTTAATCAATTCTATCGGATTATAAAAGTTTGGCTACTCCCTTGCAGCACTGATTCTTTTTCTTTACTTTTGTTTCACAAAATAAAACTAATAACATACATAAAGCCGATTTGCAATTTTACAAACAGGCAAGTCTGCAAACAACCCAACACATTCATGAGATACGTTAGAATTCATAAAGAAGGAAGATTGATTTTAATAACACTGACACTGGTTATCTTTTTCCTGAATTTATACATCTGCACGCATTTTACCTTTGGCGTAGTGCCTATTATCAACATCATTGTTTCGGCTTTGTTGCTGTCTTTCTTTGCATATTTCTTCCGCAATCCGCCCCGCAAGGTGTATATCGACGATCCGAGCCTGGTAGTTGCACCTGCCGATGGAACCATAGTGGTGGTTGAACCGACTGATGAACTGGAGTATTTTGGCGACAAACGTATTCAGGTTTCTATCTTTATGTCTGTTTTCAACGTACATGCCAACTGGTATCCGGTGAAGGGAACCGTGCTGAAATCAACTCACCATAGCGGACGCCACATGGCGGCTTTTTTGCCAAAATCAAGCACCGAAAATGAACGTTCGACGGTAATTATCGAATCCGAAGGGAAAACGCAAATTTTGGTTCGCCAGATTGCAGGAGCTTTGGCGCGCCGTATTGTAACCTATGCACATGCCGGAAAAAAATGTCATCTCAACGAACACCTCGGATTTATCAAGTTCGGTTCGCGTGTTGACTTATATTTTCCATTGGACACCGAAATTTTTGTAACTGTAGGCGAATCGACTACCGGAAACGAAACGATTATAGCCCGTCTAAACGAAGATTAAATGACTATCGAAGAAGCTCAGAAACAAGTCGACGACTGGATAAAAACCTACGGTGTTCGTTACTTTAGCGAACTGACCAACATGGTAATTCTGACCGAAGAAGTTGGCGAGCTGGCACGTATCATTGCCCGTAAATACGGTGAACAGTCTTTCAAAAAATCTGATGAAAACAGGAATCTGGGCGACGAAATGGCCGACATCCTGTGGGTACTTATTTGCCTGGCCAACCAGACCGGCGTAAACCTTACCGAAGCATTCGAAAAAAACATGCTAAAGAAAACAGAGCGAGACAGCACGCGACATCTGGAAAACGATAAACTGTTGTAAGTCTCCTGTCTCAAGTCACCAGACAACACTACTATTACAACCCATTGACTAACCAAGTCTGAAGACCGGAGACCGGTGTCAGACAAAAAGAAAACAATATGAGCAAATTTGACGACCTTTTTAAACAATACAACTGCAACATCAGCGACGAAAGCGTAAAACAAGATATAGACAAAATTCTGGCTGCGCATTATGCCGAAAATGACAACGTGGCTGTGTACAAACAATGTCTGAATCAGATTGACCTGACTTCACTAAACGGCTCCGATACCGATACTGAAATTATTGCCATGGTAGAAAAAGTGAATAATTTCAACAATGTCTATCCGATATTGCCTAACGTGGCTGCCATTTGTGTCTATCCGGCATTGGTTCCGATTGTAAAAGAGTATCTGACCGAGAACGTAGGCATTGCTTCGGTAGCTGCAGGATTTCCTGCTTCGCAAACTTTTATTGAGGTAAAAGTGGCTGAAACAGCCATGGCCGTGATGGAAGGTGCCACCGAAATAGATGTGGTTATTTCTATCGGAAAATTTCTGGAAGGCAACTATGAAGAAGTTTTTGAAGAGTTGACGGAAATCAAATCGTCTTGTCGCGGAGCGCATCTGAAAGTGATTCTGGAAACTGGAGCTTTAAAATCAGCTTCGAATATTATGAAAGCTTCCATTCTGGCAATGTCAGCCGGAGCCGATTTTATTAAGACTTCTACCGGCAAAATTCCTGTTGCGGCTACACTTGAAGCTACTTACGTAATGTGTCAGGCAATAAAAGCGTGGAACAAGAAAAACAGTGTGAAAGTAAGCTACAAACCGGCCGGAGGAATTGTTACCACCGAAGATGCCGTGAAACATTACACGCTGGTAAAAGAAATTTTGGGTGAAGAATGGTTGAATAACACCATGTTCAGATTCGGTGCCAGCCGCTTAGCCAACAACTTACTGAGCTCAATAGAAGGGCAAGAAGTCAAGTATTTTTAATGAATTTCTGATACTCTTTTTCCTGATTTTAGGGAATGTAGATATTAGAAATCCCTGTTAGCAGCGTATTCTGCACATCGTATAAGTGATGTTTTCACATCGCTGTCAGCAAAGCCATTGAGTTCATCGATGGCTTTGTTTTTATACGCTTCCATTTGTTTTGCCGCGTAAGCCACCCCACCGTTATCCTGTGTAAAGCGAATGATAGTATGAATATTATCAGGCGTAAAATCTTTCTCCTCAATAATTTTCACCACCTTGTTTTTTTCATCGCCTTCCGAATTTTTAAGGGCAAAAATCAGAGGTAAAGTAATTTTACCATCCCTCACATCATTGGCTGTGGGTTTTCCTATGGATATATTTTCTGAGTAGTCAAAAATATCGTCTTTTATCTGGAAGCAGATACCCAGGTATTCTCCGAAATTACGTAAGCGGATTAAAATATCCTCCGTAGCATTCACTGATAGTCCGCCCACCTCGGTACAGGTAGAAAATAATAACGCCGTTTTTTTGCGTATAATGGTAAGGTAGTTTTTTTCGGAAGCATTCAATACCTGCACGTTGTTCAGCTGGAGCAACTCACCATCTGAAAGCTGCATACCGATATTAGCAATAGATTTCAATACGGGCAGGCTATTGGTTTTAGTAGCACATACCAATGCTTTAGATAAAATATAATCACCAGAGAGAATGGCTATTTTATTCGTCCAGCGAGCGTTTATTGATGGTTTACCTCTGCGCTCCAGCGTGTCATCCACCACATCGTCGTGAATCAGGCTGGCGGTATGAAGTAGCTCCAGCGCAAGGGCACCATCTACCGTATTCTGATTTACATGTCCGCACAACTTAGCCGATAACAACACCAACATGGGTCGCAGCTGCTTTCCACTTTTCTGAAGTACATATTCATGCACGGTCTCAAGCATAGGGTTGTCCGTTTGGAGAGCTTCTGCAAATGTCTCTCTGAACAATTGCATTTCCTGAAGAATCGGCTGTTTAATGGTTTCTATTAAATTCATATGAATGCTCATATTGGTATGAACTACAAAAGTAAACAATTTTGTCGTTTGTTTAACTGTCTTGGATTATTTCTGTGTATATTTTAATTACTTTTACAGTCAGAAAAGTTTATTGTAAGAACAGTTTCACTATTCTGATTGTTTTTCCAACACCTTTAATGCCATTTTAAAATATACATTGAATGAAAAAGCTATTCCTTGTCGATGCTTACGCTATCATATACAGAGCTTATTACGCTTTTATCCGCAACCCCAGAGTAAATTCAAAAGGGCTGAACACTTCTGCCATTTTCGGATTTGTGAATACGCTTGAAGACGTACTTAAACGTGAAAAACCCACCCATATTGCTGTAGCTTTCGACCCCAAAGGTAAAACTTTTCGCCACGAAGCTTACGAGCAATACAAAGCGCAACGCGAAGCTACACCCGAGGACATCCGACTGGCGGTACCAATTATAAAAAACCTTATCAAAGCTTACAATATTCCGGCGTTGGAAGTGCCTGGATACGAAGCCGACGACGTAATCGGTACTATGGCAAAAAAAGCCGAACAGGCAGGATTTGAAGTTTTCATGCTTACACCCGACAAAGACTACGGACAGTTGGTATCTGACCACATTTTTATGTACCGCCCAAAACATACAGGCGGTTTCGAAACTATGGGTCCGGCCGAAGTAAAAGCAAAATACGATCTGGACAGCCATGAACAGGTTATCGATTTGCTCGGACTTATGGGTGATGCTTCGGACAATATCCCCGGCTGCCCCGGTGTGGGCGAAAAAACGGCCGTGAAACTGCTGAAAGAATTCGGGAGTATCGACACCCTGCTTTCACGAACCGATGAACTGAAAGGGGCACTGAAAACAAAAATAGAAGAGAACAAAGAACAAATCATTTTCTCCCGTTTTCTGGCTACCATCAAAGTGGATGTGCCTGTTGATTTTGATGAAAAGAGTCTGGAAATAGAGCCCCGTAACGAAACGGAACTGCGTGCTTTGTTTGATGAACTCGAATTCCGTACCATGTCGGCTAAACTGGCTACTCCTTTTAGCTCATTTCCTCCCGATCAACCATTGCCAAGTATCAGACAGGTAAAGCCAAAAGCTGCCGGACAAATGTCTTTGTTTGATGAGGTTGAAAATGTTGAAACAAAACCGACTGAAAAACAACCTGGCATCGCACCGGCAGACGAACAGCAGGTGGTTATTTCAACCTCCGGTATGAAGGCACTCGAAAATATTCCTCATAAGTACGTGCTGATCGATACTAAAGTGAAGCGCTCGAACCTTATTTCGCAGCTTTTTATCCAGAAATCAGTTTGTTTCGATACAGAAACTACCGGCTTGGACATGTTCACGTCCGATTTGGTAGGACTTTCATTTTGTTATGCTGAAGGCGAAGCATATTATGTTTCACTTCCCGAAGACAAAGCGGAGTCGAAGGAAGTGTTGCGTGAATTCAAAGCTTTTTTTGAAAATGACAGAATCGAGAAAATCGGTCAGAACATGAAGTTCGATTTGCTGATGCTCTGGCAATATGGTATCGAACTTCAGGGAAAACTCTTTGACACCATGATTGCCCACTACCTGGTTCAACCGGAATTGCGTCACGGCATGGATTACTTGGCTGAAATTTACCTGAATTACCGAACCATCCATTTCGAAGATTTAGTTGGAGCAAAAGGGAAAAATCAGGCGGATATACGTACGGTGGACATCAATAAATTGTGCGACTATGCAGCCGAAGATGCCGATGTGACTTTCAGGCTGAAACAAATATTAGAAAAGGAATTGAAGGAGAATGCGCTTGAAAATCTTTTCTACGAAATAGAAATGCCACTGATGCAGGTCCTGGCCACCATGGAGCATACCGGAGTTCGCATCGACAGCGAAGCTCTGCGCCAGAGTTCGGTGATTCTGACTGATGAAATGCTGAATCTGGAAAAAGAAATTCACGACATGGCCGGATACGAATTTAATGTCAGCTCGCCCATGCAGGTTGGCGAAATACTTTTCGACCGACTGAAACTGGATGATAAAGCCAAGAAAACCAAAACCGGACAATACTCTACGTCGGAAGACATTCTGGAGAAACTACAATCGAAGCATCCGATTATTGGCAAAATTCTTGACTATCGCGGTTTAAAAAAACTGCTGAGCACGTATATCGATGCCTTGCCTCAGTTAATCAGTCCGGTCACAGGCAAAGTTCATACTTCGTACAATCAGACGGTAGCGGCTACCGGTCGACTCAGTTCCACGAATCCGAATCTTCAGAATATTCCGATTCGCGATGCGCAGGGCAAGGAAATTCGTAAGGCCTTTATTCCCGATGATGGTTGCTTGTTTTTCAGTGCCGATTATTCGCAAATCGAACTTCGCATTATGGCGCACCTGAGTGGAGATATAAACATGTTGGAAGCCTTCAACAGCGGACACGATATTCATACCGCCACAGCGGCTAAGATCTACAAAATTCCAATTGAAGAAGTGACATCGGATATGCGCCGCAAGGCAAAGACGGCCAACTTTGGGATTATCTATGGTATCTCTGTTTTTGGTTTGTCGGACCGATTGAGTATTCCGCGTGCCGAAGCCAAGGAGCTTATTGAGGGTTATTTTGCGACCTATCCCGACGTGAAAAAATACATGGATAACGCCATTCAGAAAGCCAAAGAGATGGGCTACGTGGAAACACTGCTGGGGCGCAAACGCTTTTTGCCGGATATCAACTCGCAAAACAGTATTGTACGCGGTTTCGCTGAGCGTAACGCCATCAATGCACCCATTCAAGGAACGGCAGCCGATATCATCAAAATAGCCATGGTGCGCATTCAAAAGGGACTGGAACAAGAAAATCTGCAAGCCAAAATGACTATGCAGGTTCATGATGAGTTGAACTTTACGGTGCCAAACTCCGAAATAGAGGTGGTAAAAAAAGTGGTAGTAGACGAAATGGAAAACGCTATCAAGCTTCAGGTGCCGCTTATTGCCGATTGTGGTGTAGGATCCAACTGGCTGGAAGCGCATTGAGATAGACAATATAAACTTTGCAACAAAAAATATACAATGATATGGATATAATCAAAGATTTAGATGAATTTTTAGGAGGTCACTTTATTTACACCTACGCCAATGGTTGGAACTACGAGATGTATGTAAAAAATGAAGATACCATTGACTATCGGATCCATACCGGGATGGTGGGTGGACGATGGGTGCGCAACCAAAAAGTTCATATTGTGAAGTTAGTGGATGGTGTTTTCAAAATAGCCTGGACCGAACCTACCGGTACCGATGTAAGCCTGGACTTTATACCTAATGAAAATAAGTTACATGGTATCATTTTCTTCCCCAAATGGGTACACGAGCATCCCGAAATAACGGTGTGTTATCAGAATGACTTTATCGGTGTAATGGAAGAATCGCGCCTGAAATACGAAACCTATCCTAAATATGTAGTTCCTGAGTTTGGAAAAATATTTTTCAAAAAGAACGAGGGGCAAAACAACGAGAAAGTGATTTCGGAACCCCCATACGAGGGTATGATTGAGAAAATAGTAAGCGGGGAATTGACATTTTAAGCCTCCATATACTCCACTTCGAAAGAAACGACTATCGTTTCTTTCGAAGTGGAGTATAAACCACAATACTAAATTGAGATATCAAGATTGCTGCCAATGCAATGGATAGCAAGTACAAACGGCAGTTATTGAACGTCGCTTTTTCGCGAAACAAAAACCAATAGAAAACAACCATTAAAGCGGCAGCTAAAATGTACTTCCCGATGGGTAAACCTAAGGCTAACAATTCTTGTGTCATAGTATTTTTGTGTTATTTAGTTCTTGCCGTTTTTAGTGGAATCAGGTAATCTCACTAATTCTATTCCTAAATTTTCGCATTAATGCTTCATTATTTTTGATTAATGATGATTTTCCTTGATTCTTTTCAATGATCTAAGAGCAGCCAATCTCACTTCTGGACTATCATCAAAATTTGCCACCTGTTTAAGTGCTTCTAAATCGTTTAGTTTAGTTGTTGCTTGTTTGCGAATTTCGGCAACCTTATCGAATAGTGCAACAGATTTAAGACCATTCTGATCAGTCAATAAGGCAACGGCAGATAAGCGAATGTCTGAATTCTTATCAAATAAAGCTACCTGCTTAATCGCGTTTTGGTCTTTCAATAAACCCACCGCTTCTTTACGAACTTCGTCATTCTCATCGAAAAGTGCTACTGTATTTAGCGAATTATCATCGTCCAAATTATCTTGAACTTTAGTTTTTTGATTGCCTTTTGTTTTAGATGTTGTTAGCTCAAAATCAGAAATAGTAGTTGTTGGTTGCATTCCTGCATTCGAAGGGAGTGTGCTAACTGATTCGTTGATAATTTTGGAAATCAACTTATCTTGCATTAGTTGTCCTACGATGTTACGAAACAATTTTGTTTTTCTATACATATTGGGCTCACGTCTTAACATGTATATTTCTTTTTTTGTCTTCAGTAGATATTGAAATGAAATTTCAATATCTTTCTTTGTGATTGACGATAGGAAATCAGCACTATAAAAAGCTTTATCAAGACTTATATTGGCAAATTTAATGTCTAATAAATTTACCATCTGGTTAATGTCTTTACTCGTTAGCGTTGTATTATTGTCATAGGCAAATTCATGCAGTATATTTATGACCTGAACTAAATGTTTTGAAAAATCATTTATAGGTTTCATTGCAACCTCTCTTGTGACGTTTTGATTTGGTAAAGAATCTATTGCATAACCTGAAACCACACCAGTTACTGAATCTACCACATATCCAAGTGTATCTACAATCTGAGATTTTTCGGTTAAAGAGTCATTCTCAACTGGATTCTTCACATTGTACTTCACCTCACTTTTACCTGTTGTAAAACACAGCAACGAAAAAATTCCAATAAAAAAAGGCAAAATCAACGTCCGGCGTAGCAATACATGACGAGTTTGATAGTTATTTTTCATTATAATAAATCTTTTTTTAGTAAATGAATTATTGAAACCATTGGCGAGGTAAGGATTGTTCTCCATCACTTCTTCCAGAATTACTGTTTGATATTTGTATAAATTATGCCCATCGTCCAGCACGCTGCGGTCGGCATGAAACTCGCTAACGTTGCGCAGTTCTCGGCGCACCCACCACAGCACGGGGTTAAACCACAGTAGACGGACAAGGATTTCTATGATAAATACATCCACATAATGGCGGTGTTTAATGTGCCATTGCTCGTGTTTGAGGATCATCTCCAGTTTGGCGCCCGTAAGGTTCGGACTCAGAAATATAGTTTTATAAAACGAAAACGGGGTCGGTATTTCGTCGCTTTCAATCACCTCAAATCCATCCTTCGTTGTCAACCGGCCTCTGCGTTTGAGCCCCAGTATTTTAAAGAACTGAACAAACAGCAACACAAACAACACGGTAGTAACTGCAATATAAACGCTCAGTACGATGTTCTTCACTGTCAATAACGCAAGATACTTGCTGGGTTCAGCATGCTTTTCCAACGGTTTTGAAGCCGCTATTGAAACCGTAGCGGGAGCAGTTGTCTGAGGCGGCATTGCGCTGCTAGGCTGATTCGACATTACCGATACAGCAGGCGTTGCCACTATTTCTACCACCTGAGCAGGTGGTGTGTAAACCACTATGCTAAATTGCGAAATAAGTATGGCCACCAGCGCAATGGACAATAAATACAAGCGGCAGTTATTGAACGTCGCTTTCTCGCGAAACAAAAACCAATAGAAAATAACCATTAAAGTGGCAGCTAGAATATACTTCCCCACCGGAAGTGCTAAGGCTAACAATTCTTGTATCATAGTATTATTTTTTATTTATCGAAATTAGCAACGAGTATCATAAAAATGCTTTATCGAAACGATAAGCATCACTTTGGAAAACGATAGGTATCTTTTGAGTAAACGATAAGTATCTTTTAGATAAACGATACCTATCGTTTTAGAAGTCAATTAGCAGCATTTAGCTATCGATACACTTTACCGGAATTTTTATTAGAATAATCTGATATTACAATATTTCTAAATTCAGTATCCTTACCACGATTACCCATTATTATGCCAGGAAATTCGCTTGTCAATGTCAATATGTCAACTGTTTCCACAGATCCTTTAAGTGGTGGGAATATCAGTGTAATTTCAACCATTTTATGTGTCGAGTTTGTAACAACCAATATTTCATTCAAAGGCAATCCATTTTCAGACCGTCGAACAATATATCGATCTTTCGTTTTTTTATCCACAATTGTTAATCCGGCACTTAAATAAATCCACCATTCCTTTTCAAAAATTGGTATTGCAAGAGTTACTTTGGTTTCATTTCGACCTTTCTCAATGCTCACGAGTTTTTCGTCATTTGAATTTGTAAATGGAATATCACTTATTTTAAATTCATGAGGCATTAATCTGCGAGCTTCACGCCATATTTTGTCATCTAATTCTTTACGCTCTTTTTGTTCTTGGCTTAACTCTTGAGAAGGTATTATCCTGGTAGTAGTACTAGTAGAACCGTCGTCATAAACCTTAGTAATAGAGTTGCCGTCAATTTTAGTAGAAAAAAGTTTACGACTCTGCGGTTTTGAATCAAATTTAGGCATGCTCATTTGCATTGCTTCAGAGAAGATTTTTGAAAAAAGTTGATTCTGAAATAACGACATTACTTGTTGAGATAATCCCTCTATTTTAGTTTGGCTTGAACTCTCTTTTTTTAGTTTATCAACATTTACTTTTAAATTGTATAAATTTGCCTGGAAACTTTTCAAATCATCCTTCGTTATTGAGGACAAAAATTTGTCAGAAAATGGAAGTTGACCAAGATTTTTTCCACCTCCATTCACATCAAGATTTTTAAAAATAAGGCTAATATCTTCATTTTTTATCGATTTTGAGTTGTTACGAATGATTTTATCCAACTCCTTCAGTGCTAAAGCAGTTTGAGCGGAACAATCATTCAATGCTTTGTCTATTTGCTGTTTATCCAAATTGCCAGCGCCAAGACTAAGCGTATTGTTATTGGGCAAAATCATTTTAATAGAATCCGGAGTAAAAGCAGCATTAAAGTGCATTGAATTAACTGTATCCACCATTACAGCCAATGAATCTTTTAAATAAGATTCTGCTTGTTGATTAGTTTTAGTTGAAGTTTTGGTCTTATACTTCACCTGGCTTTGGCCTGTTGTAAAACACAGCAACGAGAAAACACCGATAAGGAAAGGGAGAATCAACGCCCGGCGAAGCGTTGTAAAACGGATGTGACATTTGTTTTTCATCATAATAAATCTTTTTCTGGTAAATGAATTATTGAAACCGTTGGCCAGGTAAGGGTTGTTTTCCATCACCTCTTCCAGTATAACTGTTTGGTATTTGTACAAATCTTGCCCTTCGTCCAACACGCTGCGGTCGGCATGAAACTCGCTCACGTTACGCAGTTCGCGGCGCACCCACCACAGTACCGGGTTAAACCACAGCAGACGTACTAGGACTTCTATGATAAACACATCCACGTAATGACGGTGTTTAATGTGCCATTGCTCGTGTTTGAGGATCATGTCCAGTTTAGCTCCCGTGAGGTTCGGACTCAGAAATATGATTTTATAAAACGAAAACGGGGTCGGTATTTCATCGCTTTCAATCACCTCAAATCCATCCCTTGTTGTCAACCGGCCTCTACGTTTGAGCCCCAGTATTTTGAAGAACTGAACAAACAGCAACATAAACAACACGGTAGTAACTGCAATATAAACGCTCAGTACAATGTTCTTCACTGTCAATAACGCAAGATACTTGTTGGGTTCAGCATGCTTTTCCACCGGTTTTGAAGTCGTTATAGAAACCGTAGTGGGAGTAGTTGTCTGAGGCGGCGTTGCGCTGCTAAGTTGATTCGACATTACCGATACGGCAGGTGCAGCCTCTATTTCTACAACGTGAGCAGGTGGTGTGTAAACCACTATGCTAAACTGCGAAATAAGTATGGCCACCAGCGCAATGGACAACAAATACATGCGACTGTTATTGAACGACGTTTTTTCGCGAAACAAAAACCAATAGAAAATAACCATTAAAATGGCGGCTAGAATATACTTCCCCACCGGAAGTGCTAAGGCTAACAATTCTTGTATCATGGCATATCGTTTTTATTTTCGTTTAAAATCTTGATAATACTTTCAATTTCTTTGTTCGACAACTTTTCTTTTTGAGCAAAAAAGGAAATCATAGAACGTAATGAACCGCTGAAAAATGTATTTTTCACTCCGGTCATAAAATTCTCCATATAAACCTCTCTCGAAATGAGAGGATAATACTGATGACTTTTCCCAAAACTCTTATATCCTACAAATCCTTTGGTAACAAGTATTCGCATAAAGGTAGATACTGTGTTATATGCAGGCTTTGGTTCGGGTAACTCAGCCAGAATGTCGTTTACAAATCCTTGCTGCTTGTCCCACAACACATTCATCAGTTGCAGTTCTACTTTTGTAAGTTCTTTTATTTCCATGATGATTTATTTATTAAGCAATTCAATGCTGCAAACATAAAACTAATATTTTAATTACACAACTAAATCTTTAGTTATACAGGATATTTAACTTTATTCTGTTGCTTCAGAAGTTAGAAAATATTATAATACGTTGATATTAAGAATAATAAACCGGTTAGTCTATTCTATAAAAAAGAAGGAAATTTTATCCGAAGGAAATGAAGGGCAAAAGGGCGGGCGGGAGTGTAATAACGATGACAAAAAAGCCCTTTTCCAATTGGAAAAGGGCTTCTGTATATTTTACAAGAAGCAAATTATGCTAGTTTGTTCACGTAAACCGCTAACTTTGATTTCAAGTTGCTGGCTTTGTTTTTGTGAATAATATTACGTTTAGCCAACTTGTCTAACATTGCACTGATTTTTGGTAACATTTCAGTTGCAACAGTTTTATCTGCAGTGGTACGCAATTTACGAACAGCATTACGAGCTGTTTTAGCGTAATAGCGGTTGTGCAGTTTTTTCTTGTCAGTTTGACGTATTCTTTTAATCGATGATTTATGATTTGCCATCTCAATCTTTATTTTAGTCTTTATTTTTTTATTTTTAGTAGTCCCTAGGGGAGTCGAACCCCTCTTTCCAGGATGAAAACCTGGCGTCCTAACCGATAGACGAAGGGACCATTACTGGTCTTTGCAACTATGAGTTGTTTGTCTCAATTGCGGGTGCAAATATACGGCACTTTTTTGAATTGGCAAAGCCTTTCTGATAAATATTTCTTCTTTTTTGTAAATGCTTATTTATCAATATGTATAAATCTCAGCCCATCTTATTTTTCCTTGCTGCAGGATGTGTAAGCCCTGATATTTTTGCTACTTTTGCATTTAAAACATGCTTTTATGCTAAGTAAAACCACCGGAATTATACTTCACTCGATAAAATATACGGATTCTGCATCCATTGTTACGGTATATACGCAGCAGTTCGGACGGGTTTCGTACATGGTACATGGTGTAAATAAAAAAAAATCGATGTGCAGAGCAGCGCTTCTTCAACCGCTCTCAATGGTGGAAATGGATGTTTTTCATATTCCCGGAAAAGACATTCAACGTATAAAAGACATGAGAATGAATTACCAGTTTACAGGGATTCCGTTTCATCCAGTAAAAAATTCATTGGCTCTTTTCCTGTCCGAAGTGCTTTTCAAAAGCCTGCGCCAGACCGAACCTGACGAAAATCTATACCTGTTTTTAGAGAACTCGATACAGCAGCTCGATTGCAGTGAGGAGGGGATAGCCAACTTTCATTTGGTGTTTCTGATAAAAATGTCGCGTTACCTGGGGTTTGCTCCAAATACAGAAGAAGGCAGCGGGAAATATTTTGATCTGATAAACGGAGTTTTCACAGAGCAGAAACCACTCCATATTCATTTTTTACTACCCGAAACAACGGCAGACTTCAATTCGTTGTTGCAAGCGGATTATGCGAGCATGCATAAACTTATTTTGACGAGGGACAGACGCACTAACTTGCTCAAAGGATTAGTTGAGTACTATTTATTGCATATACCCGAATTTCACAGCCTGCATTCGCTGGCTGTACTTCAGAGTTTGTTTGATTAAAAATAAAGTGGGATTTGATCAATTAGCATTTGCGTGAACAACAATCTTATCGCCGGGTTTAATCTTAGTTCCGGTTTTTTTGTTCCATTCTTTCAAATCATCAACCGTGCAACCGTAATCTTTGGCAATGGAATAATAAGATTCTCCGGATTTTACCTTGTGCTCAATAGTCTTAGACTCGGCGTGGTTTTTAGTGTTTTTTGATTTTTCGGCAGACTGAGTCAGCTTAAGTTCTTGGCCGGCTTTGATTTTTGAATCACTCAAGTTGTTCAGTTTTTTCAATTCTTCTACCGTTATATTATTGTCATTGGCTATTGTAATAAGACTTTCGCCTTTCTTTACTTTATAGTTTACGGTATTGGCGCTTGTTTCGTTTTTAGTCGATGGCTTGTTATCCGTCTTTTCAGCCACTACACTCTTATTGTTGTCAGCATCATCTGTTAGCTTAAGTTCCTGTCCGGGGTGTATTTTTCCTGTTGGGATATTATTAATACGCTTAAGCTCATCGACTGTGATGCCATGCATTTTGGCAATGCTGAACAAAGATTCGCCAGAAGTCACTTTATGTGTTACAGATTTTGAAGATGATTCTGCTTTGGCCACTTCTACGTTTTTAGCGGGGCGATCTGGCTGCTGTTGCGACACTTTCAACTCCTGTCCGGGACGTATCTTGCCATTGGGGATATCATTGATTTTTTTCAATTCGTCAACCGAGAGGTTATACTGGCGGGCTATACTGTAAAGCGTCTCGCCCTTCTTTACTTTATGAGAAATATCTCCTGATTTAGATGAAGACTCTGTATTTGACTTTTGAGCATCCGCTTTGCCTGAAGTGTTTTTGCTTTCGGCTATCTGTGGAGCATTGGTAGTCGGTTGGTTAACGGTTTCTACGACGGTTTCTTCATCTTTGACTTTTATTTTCTGTTTCAGCTTTAGCTTGTTGCCTTTTATTTTATTCTTTTTTTTGAGTTCTTCAATTGTTAACCCGTACTTGAGGGCTATGGACGAAAGCGTTTCGCCCGATTTTACGGTGTGATATTCAGCCGGTATTTTTCTTGTTTTCTTTACAGGATTTGTAGTCTGTAAAGCGGTCTGATTAGCGGCAAAATTCTGAACCTGACTTTTAGCAGGGGTTTGTTTGGCAGCGGGTTCGTCATTGCTGAAAGTCTTGGTGAATAATTTATGCACGGCCGTCAGAATAGGAGTTGCTCCGATTACCCTACTGGCTTTCAAAAATCGTTTGGTGTAATAAGCTTCTTTAGAGTTTGAAATAGTTACGCCGTTGTGTACTGCTGCATGAATGAAATTAAATTCGCCATTATTATTGGCAGATACTACTATACCCACATGACCTACATTTTTGCTTCGGCGACGACCGGAGAAGAACACCAAATCACCGGCCTTAAGCTCACTTTTGTCGATCTGACTAAACTGCTTGGACTGGTCGACGGATGAGCGGCCTAAATCGTAACCAAAATTACGGTAAACGTACGACGTAAAACCTGAGCAGTCGAAAGAAGAGACTCCGGTTGACCCGTAGCGATATGGTGTATTTAAGAAAAGTTTACCGTAGTTGATAATAGAGTCGGCAACTTCGGAGCCGTTTTTTGATAAATAATCCACTCTGGTAGAGTCGGATGCAAAGTATTCACTTGTTCTGGCTTGCAGGTTTGCAAAAGGGAACAAAGCTATGATAAACAGAGAGATAATGATATATGTGTGTTTTTGTGAAGGCATAAGAATGACGCAATTGTTGACTGACTCCTTGCAAAGATAGGATATTCGGTCAACAAAAAGGAACACGTTTTCTCTTTTTAATAAAAAAAGAGATTCTTTTTAAAGCTGAACTTATGTTTTTTTTATACAATATTCTGGCCTAGTATCCTAAAGTTGCTCCATCGGATGTTACGTTGAGATGAACCAATGTACCTAACACTAAGGGTAAATTATAGTCCACATGTCCGGCTGGAAAATCGAAGCAAACCGGGTAATCGTACTCCGAAACAGCATCGTATATAATTTCAACAATGGATCTATTCATCAACGGATCTTCGCTGGTTTCGCTAAACTGACCCACAACAAGCCCGGAGAGCTGCGCCAATGCACCGCTTAACCGCAAGCTTTGCATCATTCTATCGATTTGGTAAGGTTTCTCGCCAACATCTTCGAGAAAGAGGATGTTGTTCTGCAACTGCATATCGAATTTGCTTCCACGCAAGCCCAACAGCACCGAAATATTTCCACCGATAAGTTTTCCGGTAGCTTGTCCTGCTCGGTTGAGCGGCTGTGGCGGAAGAGTATAGGTCGGCAACCGGCCGAACAGAATATCTTTTATGAGCTGAAGCTGTTCAGCCTCGGGCGGCAATTCGGTAAAATACTTGGACATAACACCATGGATGGAAGCAATGCCCAAATTGGTGATGGCATTGTGCAGTATGCTGATGTCGCTGAATCCGATGAGCCATTTGGGCGATTTCTGAAAACCAGAGAAATCCAGTTTGTCGATAATCGGTGCCAGCCCGTAGCCTCCTCTGCTACACAGAATAGCTTTTACAGCGGGGTCATCGAGTGCTTGCTGCACATCGGCTACACGTTGGTTGTGGGTTCCGGCAAAGCGCCCGTATTCAGCGCGGGCATAGTGACCTTCGGAGGGCTGTAACCCCCAACTAGCAAGCATTTTTTTAGCCCCAACAATATAGTCGGGGTTTATGACACCCGAAGGGGAAATGATGCGAATTTGATCGTTGTATTTTAGCGTATTTGGAGTCATGGTGATGTGATAATGTGGTAATGTGATGATACTTTAATGTGGTGATATGGTGATTTCTGATGTGTTGATTATGTCTTTAGTTGGCTTTTTATCTTAGAGATGATGCTTGAAAGTAGTTTTTTTATGCTGATTAATTTCGACATCAAAATGGGATCAAAGGGATAACCCGATGAATGCTGGCATAAAAGTAACCAATATTCTGTCTCCTCGGCCTCCTTGGAAGCAATTTTTAATTTATGGATAAAATCAGCTTTGCTTTCACTGTTTTGAGCTTCTCTTACATTGGCTCCGATAGATGTGCCGGATTTTAGTAGTTGTCTGGTAATAACATATTTCTTTTGCTCTTCAAGCAGTTCCGAGAACCGGATAATATCAATTGCAAACTCAATTCCAGTATCTCATTCCTCTTCTCCATAGTAAATCTATTATTCAAACAATAAATTAATCTTCAAATCAAGAATCGTCACATTACCACATTATCACATCAATCACATCTTTCCCTCATCAGCAAAACTATAATATTGTCCTTTGGCAATGATGATATGATCGAGAAGGGTGATTCCAATGGCTTCGCAGCCGGCATGGATGCGACGGGTAATTTGTTCGTCTTCGTGACTTGGGCGGTTTTGCCCCGAGGGATGATTGTGTGCAACCACCACCGCCTGTGCTGATTTCTCCAATGCCATTTTAAGCAATATCGGTATATCCACCACCGTTTGACGGCTGCCGCCCTGTGTCAATCGTTTGATCTCAATTACTTTATTGGCCCCGTTGAGTAGGCCAATCCAAAATTCTTCGTGCGGCAGGTCTACCAGTTGCGGTTCAA
>Ga0302167_10000548_pt1 | contig 17953 bp, 27 predicted proteins | sample I_Fen_N1_1_FD_193496 | JGI IMG/M metagenome (GOLD analysis project Ga0302167, IMG submission 193496) | Peat permafrost microbial communities from Stordalen Mire near Abisko, Sweden - I_Fen_N1_1 | ecosystem: Environmental > Terrestrial > Soil > Wetlands > Permafrost | place: Sweden: Abisko...
ATATTAATACAGCCCCCCCCAAATACGAACATTCCCTACCCTAAAATAGTGTTAACGTTCGTATTTTTTGTATTCCATTCTATTTACATTTATTGTATATTATATCCATCGTTGCCTTTGTCGAATAATGTTATTATTTGTTATACGATATAACTAGACACGTGAGGGAAAAGGTGGTATATTTATATTAAGGACATGGTATAAAAAAAATAATAATTAAGGAGTGATTGAATATGAATAAGATAATTGAAAGCAAAATAAAACAGACAATTGCAAAAGAAATGGGTGTAAAAACAAATCAAGTAATGTTATTAGAAAGTGAAATAATAGATACTACAATTTATTGTAATCAATCTTTTGCATTTAATATAAGATATAACATGTATACAAATGAAGAGTACAAAGGTGATTTAGTGCAGTATAGTAAAGATACTACAATGTTTGTGTCAAATATTAAAACAATGACTCAATATAAAGAAGAATTTTAATGAAAGGCTGAAAAGCCTTTCTAATATAAATAAGGAGTGGTAAAAATGAAAGTAAAAAATAAATATGATGGTGAAACATACTATGCAAACATAGACCCTTACGGGTGGCATGTTTGGACATCTGGATATAGCAGAATTTGTAGTGAAGAAGAGTTTACAAAAGATTATATAATTTTACTATAGAAAAGGAAGGTTAATACCTTCCTTTTCTATGTTGTCTTTATAAAGTTAGCCATTTGTCTCGCTATTAAAGGTTGTCCAAATGCATTGTTAGGGTGCAACCCATCATCTGTATAATAAGATAACGTTTTTAAAGTTATCCCACTTCTTCTATACAAATCTAAGACTGGTATTGCATATAGTTCACACATTTCTATTATAGCATCTGCATATTGTCTTAAGTGTATACCTAACGAGTTTACTAATCCAACCGCTTCACCTTGGATATGAAAATCTCTTTGCAAAGGTGTAAAGAATACAATTCTTGCTTTACGGTTTTTATTTAGTAAACCTTCAATTAACACTCTCAATGCACCATAAAATGTAACTCTTGTTGTATCATTTATAGTTCCTAATGGTACATTGTAACTAAAATCATTTGTACCCCCGAACACTGTTACTAAATCAGCTGTGTTATCAGATGTTATATAAGAAACACTTAGAGAGTTATTATTATTCAAGTTAGGGTCAGCTATCATAGCCCCTGATATTCCATAATTAGTGTAACTACCTATTTGCAAATAAGCTTTAACTAATGGTTGATATATGTTTCTGTATGTTATACTATCACCAATACTATTCCACTTTACGTAAAAAGGAGGTATAGAATTGTTATTGCTATTTGTACTAACGCTAAGTAATGCTTTTGCACTATCACTAGTATAATTAACCATTAGTTCACGGACATATCCATCGCTTAAATTATTTGAAGCAAACAATATGAAACCCATATTAAAGATACTATTTGTAACGTGGTAAGCTGTTGGATAATCAGAATCCATGATAGTCATATATGGTGCAAATACTCCTACTCCATTTTTAACATAAAATACAAATCCATCTGAATGTCTTTCTATTGCCAGAACATCGTATTTAACTGGGTGGTAAGAAGGTGTTGCTGATGATAGTTGAGTGTTTATTTGGGCATTATCATTAAATATAGTACCCGTTCCTCCACCTGTTATGGATACCATTGTAAATTGATTGTATAGACCTCCCATCATAAACCATATATCTGTATCAATAACTTTAAATTCTATTCGATTGATTGTATCTTTAAGTATTACAGGTGCAAATGGGTAAGTGTTGTCTCTAGTTTGGGTAATATTAGCACTACTATCAATAACCAAATCAACTCCATATTTAGCTTTTATATGTGTCTTGGAAAACATATATTGACCTATCAGTGAACTAATATTTCCGATTAAGTTTTGTTGAGATGTAATGACACTGTCTGTTTTTACATCAACACTAGTTATTTTTCCGTCAACTATGACGATTTTATCATCTGCTTCTTTGTTAAAATATATCCATTGTCCTCCTACATATTTATAATGCTTTCCATCTGACTTTTGAAATGTCCACAAGCCTTCATACGGCAACTCTACATCAGCTAAATTTTCTACACTTGACCTTATATCTAAAGGCTTCTTTATTCTTAAATCATAGTTATCTAAATTCTTCTTTGCCATCTCAATACCTCCTTAATTAAATATGAATTCTATATTTATATTATCTAGATAAATTAGGTTAGGGAGATAATAAACATTATAATTTTCACCTAATATAGAAACTATGTTTACTACAAAAGAATCAATCATTTCTTCATCATCTGTCATTATTGATTTTAAATCGCCATAACTTGAGGGATAAGCAAACACTATATATTCACCATTTGGTGATACTACATATTTTTTATTTGACCTTGTGCTCACATCTTCAATCATTGATGTAACATTCGTTGAATTTGGTAAAGTAGACATAACACCATGGAAAAAAGGATTAACAAAGAATAAATCTACTGTGTCGGAAACCACTGTTTCCTTACTATCATTTACACTAATTTTGTAACTTGTTGATGTCGTGATGTTAGCACCATCAATAAAACTATCATTAGTTGTAGAACTATTAAATGTTTTTGTTTGGATTACTTGATTATTTTTAAAATATTTTATTTCCTTCACAAATTCGCTTTTATTTGTGATTAACGCATTAAGCATTAATCCATTTAAAACATCACTTTTTTTATATACATACTTATTAGGTTGTATAGAAAATTCAATAATTGGTTTTTCATAGCTTATACCATTTACAATAGATTCAATGTCTATTACTTTTTGATTAATACTGTTTAACAGCGTTTGATTTATCAAATTACTTAATGAACCATCAGTTATATAATCATTAATTAAGTTTGTAACATCAGTCTTTATTTTACTATCATAAGCAGTTAATTCATTTAAAATATATGACTCAAATCCTTTGAGTGCTAAACCCATATCATTAGTTACTTTTATAACATCATTTACATGCTGTGAAGCTTGTCCTATTTGTTCATAAAATGAAAACGACTTTTCATAAACATAGGGTTTAATTTTAAATGGTTGAAAAAACATAGGTGTAAGTGCATCAGGACTATAAGGTGTATAACTCATTTTAATCTCTCCTTTTATTTAATATATTCCTATAAATAAATCGCTTAATTTTTCCACTATTTCCATAGGAATGTTTACCATAATTTTTCGCCATTCTTTTATATTTTGTGTGAATAAGTAACCCGCAGAACTACCTTCCTGTTTTCTAACATACGTTTCTGTTCTGTTGTTACTATTAACTGCAGTAGAATCATTGGTATTATTTATTTCATTTTCATTGGTGTTGTCAACAACATTTTCATTTGTAACTTTACCTAAATTAGCACTATTTACATTTTCAGTTTCTGTTCCTGTGGTAGTATTAACATCATGTTTCGCTCTACTGGCAAATCCATGGGTCTTTATATCTTCAAATGTTAAATCTTGCTCAGCTGTATCCATTTCAACACCAACATTTTCATTTGTAAGGGTAGGTGTTCTAGTACTATTATTAGTTGTGTTACTATCAACATTTTGTTCAAGATTTTCTTCTCTTTTACTGCTACCATTTTCTATAGTTTTACCTATAGCATTCATAGTAGAGTTTCCTGTATCTTCTACATTATGTGTATAAGTTTCCGTTAAGTCAACGTTCCATAAAGGGTTAAATTCAATATCAATAGATTCAAAATGTTGGTTAAAAAAGGGCATAATCTCCTTCATTCTTCTTTCTAGGTAAAAACCAAATCTGTGAGCAGTTTCACAACCTATTTCTTGAAAGTAATAGTGTTCATAAATTTTATTGTTTAGGTAATCTCTAAAATTTGTTATTTGTTCTCCTTTATAATTTTTACCAAAATCACTATCATTTTGAAATAATTTTTTAAATGTATATAATGGGTAATTTTGCATATAAGAGTTTATATCTACATTGCTATTATCTAGTAACTCTTTTAATTCAATTGTGTATATCGCCATCGTCATCACCTCCATTCGATTCTGGTTCTTTTGCATTTCTTAAAGATACTTTTATATTCAAGCCCCATCTTTTATTTATTCTTTCCACCGCCAATTGTCTTTCTGCAAGTAGAACATCAGCCGACAATTCTATCAATTGATTATTTGCGTTTGCTTCATCAGTAATCAACCTTTCCTTTTTAGAAGTATTAGCTGAATTAATTCCCAACATATTCAGAAGTTCATTCCATTTGCGGTCTTTGATATCCTCTAATTTGTCAGCTATGAAAGGAATGTCGAATGACAATTTATCAATATTATCTTTCAATTCTAAATCTTTCTTACCGTACGCAATAAAATTATTTTGGTCATACTGTTGCATTAAGTTTTTATTAGTCATAATTGTTTCATCTGTACTTTTTATGATTGCCAAATTTCTTTGATACCATAAATTTTTATCTATAGTTCTATCCAAGTTGCATATTCTTTCCAATCCATGTCTAATTAGAAATAATGTTGCAATTTCATGTTTATTGTTTCTTATTATTTCTATATCTTCTGTATTATAATCTTGCATGTACATATTGTCAGAATAACATAACCATTTAATGGGTTCATCATATAAATTTAATTCGGAATAACCTTCACATTTTAAAATTGAAAAACCTGTAGAATCTTCATTATTTACAAATGCTAGCTTTCCGTTTGTGAATAATGACTTTTCAATGTAACGTTCAGGAATACCCTCAGGGAGGTTTTCCCATTTAATTAATGATGTACACATTAACATTAATCTTGTAAAGTAATGAATGTATGACTCACTATTCATCATGTTACCATTGTCTGTTTCTTGTATTTTTAGGACTTGCGACGGATACTGTTTAGACATTTTTCTCACCTCCTAATATTGCCTAAAATTATTTGATTTCCAAATTGTAACACCTTTATTAAATAGGTTCTGAATTTCTATTAATTCATCTTGTGGAAAATTACCAGTTATATTACAACCAACTGTTTTTATAAATTCATAATCTAATCCTTTTGGACTAGGACTTTCTAATGTCTTTACAGGATAACCGTACATTGTCCAGTAACTATTAGCTGTATTTAAATGGTCTACGTCCATAATCATTAACATAATTTTTATTCCATTTTGAAGTAATATTCTTTCCATAGCACCATCACTAATAGATGATAATTGGTTGGGTTGTCTCTGTGCTTGTTGTTCTTGCAACATTACGTTTGTAATAGACTCGAAAGAACTATACGCCCCCATTGCAGACCCACTCGCAACACTTCCAATCATTCCTACTGCTCCACCTAACATTTTTAGATTATTTGTATCTTGGTTATTCATTAAATACTTGGCGTAAGTATTATTTGCAAGGGGTAGAGTAGTATTACATTTTACAACTAAACTATCACCATACGATTTTCCTTGACCCTGATAATTTGTAGGTACAACCCTGTAGCTTGGAGTTTCAGAAATACTAGTTTGTATCTCAAAAGTTGCTTTACTATTAGTAAATTTATTTGGCTCTAATTCTATTTGTTGACCTGTTGTTAAATCTTGTACTATTATTTTTGCGTAAGGACTAGTTAATGCTTTTAAATGTGTTAGTGTTAATGACGAAAAATCAAATTCAATAGCGCTCTTAATAAAAGAATCTATATTATTATTATCCACACCACTACAAACTGGGACGGTTTGTCCTGTAATATCACTAGCTATTTCGTTAATATTAAACATCTCTACATTATCTATGCAAGGAACAAAAACACAAGAATTTATTCTATCACCAACACCCATGTTGGAAAGTGTTTGTAAGTCTGCATTTAGCAAATTTTCTTGTCCTGTTTTATAACACAAAACCATGCAAGGTACTTGATAGTTACCCATTGAAAAATTATGTATTGTTGCATTAGCTAAATCTAGATGTGTGACATCTGCATTACAAAATACCAAATAAACTCCAGTAAAATTTATAATTGTTTCACGTGAAACAATTAGGTTTCCACTACTCACATTATCACTCATAGAATTTAAATTGTCTGTCATTACATGTCTTCTTTCTACAAATGATGCATGATATGATATATCAAATTGATAAGTTTGAAAAACATCTGTTTTTAGGATTATTTTTGTAGTTCTATCATTAACATAAACAATGTCTTGAATAAAACAAAAGAACCACTTGTTATTAACATATGTGTTTTGAAATACTAAATAATTGTATTTTAGAACCTCATAATAATTTAAAGGAACTGTTATAAATCCCTCATTTCTAACGTAATTATAGTTTATATAGATGTTAGTTAGCGAATTAAAATAAGTTTGTTGGTCTTCTTTATTATTGAATTTAATTTGGTGTTCATTATCTTGTGTAAGTGGAGATTTACACAACATCAATGTGGAACGGGGAGGGTTCAAACCCTCACCTTACACTATTGTAGATACAAAGAAAGTATCTGTATTTGAAAGTCCTGTTAATTCTCCACTTGCATTAGTTGTCTTATCTACTGGTTCTTCACCGTTGACACTAACATTATAATGTGTAGTAGCCGTTAGTCCTGTTATCTTACCATCACCTAAAATTCCTAAACTACCTGTTGCTAATGTTACCGATTCAGGTAAATAAGTAAATGCAATACTATTTGCTAAAACACTATAACCATATGTTTGCCAATGATGTAACCAATATGTCATTTTCATCGTTTCACCATTATCAAATGACTTTGTCCATCTTCCATTTTCTCTAATTTGGAAACATGCTTCATCTGCTAGTAGTGCTAGAATTGGAGAACCATTAAAACTATCTAATGTTAATGTTCTTGTCTTAACTTCTGCTTTATCCATTTGGAAAACATATGCTAATACCTCTAATTCCATATTTACTTTTACATTTACAGGTAGAACAACGACTTGTTTATCTAATGGTGACCATGTTACAACTGGTTTTACGTTACCACCTTTTGTGAATGCGAATTTATTGTATTCAGATGATGGAAGTGCCATTAATTCTGAAAATGTTTTTAATTGTTTTACAAGCCAATTAGATACAAATTCATCAGGTTTTGGCAATGCATTAATTTGCGCCCATGTCATATTAGTATCAGTGTTTATATTAATTTCTTTTATTGTTCCTCTTTCATATGCCATTGACATAAGCTGTTTAGTCAATCTGAATTGGTCAATTTCATCCCCTGATTGCATTGAAGTCATAATAGAACTTAAAAAAGTATCAAAGGCATTGGTACTAGTAAAAGCTTGTGCTAATTGCGCTTGACTTATTGTTACTTTGTATTTATCTTGTCTATTTAATCTATAATAAGCAACTTTTACGTCGGGTTTGAATTCTCTTAATAATTCTGTGCTTGTTCCATCATATGTTTGTGCTGTTGCAGGATTTGTGTAAATTTCTTGTACATCTTGTCCTAGTGGAATGTCACCCTTATTAAGTACAGATAAAGGGTTTTTAAATTGCCTATTGTTAACAACTGTTAACGCGATTCTGTTCATTAAGGTGTCTATAAATTCATTTGAATCTAAAGAATAAGTTAATATTTGTGAACCAACTGTTGCAAAATTTTCTCTAGTTGCTTCTGGAACTGCTTTTATATAATCACCTGTTGCATATTTTCTGATTTCATTTAAAATTGATATTACATTAGCCATTCTACTTCAACTCCCCATTTTCATTATATAATGAAGAATATGGTACTTCATTATCATTTTGATTTTGATTTTGATTTTGATTTTGATTTTTATTTTGATTGTCTGTTAAAAATGATAAATCACCTAATTGTTTCATCATTTTATTATTTACACCTCTTAAATTTTCATTTAGTGTTCCTAGTTCTGTTTTTTCAGTGTTGAGTGTTTCAACATCTGTTAAGGTTGTTGTATAATCTGCTCTAAAATCATTTAATATTTCAGATATTTTTCCTTGGTCTCCTAAATTAGCAAGAATATCTAAAATCATTTGATTGGTTTGTTCACCGTTGTACATTTTCTATTCCTCCTTTTAAAATTGTTTCACGTGAAACATATATAATAAATTGTCTCTAGTGTGCTATCACCTACAGTAAAAACAATCTGATTATCTCAAAAAATACATTTTTCAAATTTATATCTTCAAAATATACGTTACCTAATTGATAATTACGTATAAATTCCTTTATCCTTCTGTCCTTTGTACCTTTTGTTAAAAAAGTGTTAGGACTATGGTCGGATTGAGTCAGACAATAAATGCTTGTTCTAGTAGGGTCTTTATCCTTAGATACAAAATATTTACCTTCACTAAAATCTATCCAAATGTGATATAATCTATCATAATATTTGAATGAAAAATAGTGAATGGATTTCCCAGTTTTAGTCTCAATAAATGTTTTATCATCTCTAAGAAAATTATTTTCTATAGCGTAGTTACCATAGCTTGTCCCATCTATTATTTTACCGAATCTAGTCTGTTTCTTTAACTCGATAAAATCTCTATTAGCAACTAGTTCTACAAGTAAATCGTCACTGCTTCCAAAATGTTGGAATCTTTTGGAAGGGTTTATTTTCATATTAAAATAAAGGAAATATGGATTTGAAACCGTTATAGCATTACTTAGAAAATACACTTTAACTACATTATTCTCTTTCATAGTATCAACATCAATTCTCATTCTAGAAATGGTTTCATATAAGTCTAAGAAATTTGTAACTTCATCTGTTAAATAATGATAGAAACCTTTATCTAAAATAAACTCATCAAATATGATTTTGTTAACTCTAGGGTAAGCATTAGACTTATTAATTTTTGCTGTTGATAGTGACATAAACACACCCGCAATTTCATCATCTATCAAAATGTTGTTACCTTTTACAGCAAAAGTATGTCCCTCAAATTTATGTGCAATATCATCAAAGAATTTAGATTTACTCTTTAACTCTTCTTTAAATCTTCTTACGTACACAAATTGATTTTTATTCTTTATAAAGTCTTTTATTGACCACTCTTTAGACCAGTATGTTTTACCCGCTCCACGATTTCCTACTATGAAGTTAAATAATTTGTTGTGTGTTAATGATTCATTTCCATTGTAATACATAAGCCTGTTTCCTTTCTTTTAAGTTGGTGTCTACTCTTTATTATGTAAAGATAATAGACACCTTTTAAATAATTTTGAGAAAATAAATGGAAGGTGGCTCGCTTCCAACTCAATATTTTACATTTAACGCTCATCACGCTTGGACAAAATGTAAAATTCCACACTAAGTACATTTATCCCTCATAGATATAATAACACTATTTAAGACATAATGCAACATAATTATCCTAAATTCTCCTTTATTTTATAAGTTGTATTAATTAATAGCACACCACCCCTTACTTTCTTGTTTTGTAACTTTCCGTCAAATTGTGCACCAAATGAAAAGTTATCAATGTTTACATTTTTATAAACACCTTTTGGCATGCCCGCACAAGTTATTTTCCATTCTAAAGTATCATCACTACCAGGTTCTTTTCCATATTCCATATAACATTTTTGTCTTAAATATTTAGCTTTTTCAAATTCAAGTTCATTTTTCCATGCACCCAGTTTAGTTTTATGAACCTCTAAATTGGAGGGCATCTCTTTACCTGTTATGTGAATACTATCAGTGTCTGCATAGCAAAACCTAGGATATACAGATTGGGCAGACCTTATAGTCTTTTCCCTTGCATAAGCTGTAATAAAGCAAGCCATAGGAATGTATATAGGGTCTCTAGTTTCCTTGTCATCATCAACTAAATGAACAATATCATTTATAGAATCATATTCTACTTTCTTGGATTGACACTTAGGATTAAGACCAAATTTACCATATAAACTGTTAAGCATTAATTTAGCTATTTGACGCATAGCCTTATTTTTATTAAGTTCACTCTGTATTTTAACTTGCACCCATTCGTCAATATATTGGTTGAATATATTATTTGAACTCTTAAACTTATAACCATCAAGATATTCCATGTTGTATACATCGTAATGCTCCAAAAACAACTTGAGGTCTACAGACGTTAAGGTTAATGGTACTATTTCATCTTCACCATCTTTGTTCACGGAACTAAACAAGTATTCAGACTCATTAAATTTTCTATAATTCCCTTTTTTCTGTACTGTAGGTAGACGGTCTTTTTTTAATCTAAATTGACATTCAAATCTTTGTACATAAAGGTCATAAAAGTTATCTTCTTTGTATTGACCTTTAAAAAATACAGGTGTTCCAACTGGTAATCTACAATAACGCATAACCCAAGGGTAAAGAGAATTAACATCAAAGACCAAACCTTCTCCAATAACTCTATTAGAGAACCTTTTGTCACAATATGTCCAACCACCTTTGTAAGCGTTCCTTATCGATTCATCTGTAAACATATCTAGTTGAGGAAAATGGTAATCAAATTCACCTTTTTTATTAGTCGATTTATAATATGATAATGCACAACTTGCAATAGTGTTTTTTGTCATTTTCTGTGACTTTAAAACCTCTAATGCTCTCGCAACAACTTCAACATCATTTCTCATGTACTTTATTTCTTCTTCTGTAAGTTCATGATTCGTCTTTCTATATTTCTTATAGAATTCTTCTTCTTGGGCTATTTTTAATACTTTTAAACCAAAATTCTTACCTATAACGTCTACACTAAAATTAAGTAATTTCATGCTATCTAAAAATGTAACTTTGTTAATCTTTTTACCTTTCTTTTTAAAACACACCTCAAGGGCATAATAAACTCCTGTATTGGTTATGAGCGTTGTGTAGGTGTTGTCTTCATAATCTTTTTTATCTTTTACCCACCTAAAATTATTACGTTCAAGCCAGTAAATAATATAAAAACCATCAAAAGCTAAATTGTGAAAATAATGTGTGTCATTTTCAAATGAATTTTTGCATGATTGCATGAAACCTTCTATATTATTACCATAAGTAAAATTATCATAGTTTCCAATTTCTATAGAAGCATAGCCCCATACTCTTACCTCATTTTCTATGTTGTAGTTTTCTGTACTAGTCGTTTCAAAGTCACTACAATATACACCCATTCTTACACCTTATTTCTTTTTAGATTTCTTTGTTTTCCTTTTATTCTTTTCTTTTTTCTCTTCTTCTTTTATATATTCTTTATATATGTTTGTCCATTCTGTATGAATTGTCTTAAATCTGTTCTCATAGTCATCTACACTGTACACGAAGTCGAACATTGTTCGTTCGTTAAAAAGTGCATTTGATGCAATTACATCTTCGGGAAGTTGTTCCATTAAACCTTTTAATGCAAGAGCATTGACATTGTTTTTACTTCCTATTTCATTTTCAATAGCCTTAAAGTAACCTTCTGTAGTCGCTTTATTTTTAGCTTCATTCGTTCTATTAAAATCGTTAAAAGTTTCTATAAACATGTCAAAATCTCTTTGACTCTTATTTTCAAAATTCAATTTTCTTACCCTTGTTTGGTCAGGATTTAATCCTTGTTTTTCTTTTATTTTTGTTATTTCTTCATTTTGTTTTTTAAACTCTTTTGCACCTTTATTTATGTCTTTTAAAATTACTTTTTCTATTGTGTCTTTTTCCCATTTTGGCACTGATAACCCTTTTTTGTTGCTGATTATATCTAGACTATTTTTCTCTAAAAATATATCTATTGTTTTAATCTGATTATTGAATTCACGTCTTGAATAATCTTTTTCACTTAAAATATTATCTAAGCGTTCTTTGTAATTTATTTTCAAAGGTAGTTCACCATTATATCCTTCTTTTTCTGCTCTTTCTATCTTCTTATTAAATCTGTTTATTTTCCTTATATACTCTTCATGCTCTCCAGTTCTCCATCTAAAAAGTGACATATTATACACCTCCTACTTTATATCATAGCTTGCTTTAATCGTTAAATCTTTTACGCTGTTTATCTTATTCAAATGTGAAGTTACAATTTGGAAACCCCTTTTCTCAATTTTACAATATTCTTTAATATCTTCTATAATTGTTACATCGTAAATTATTCCAATAACTTTTAATTTTTTATCAACCTTTTTATTTAAAGTGTTCATGATAAATTTATTCTTATAAAGTTCCGATGAAAATTTGTATGTTAAAATAATTCCGTTATATTTTTTCATAATCTCATAAGGTGTAATATTAAAATCATATTCTATACCGTCTTTTGTCATAATTATCTCCTTTCTAAATTGTTTCACGTGAAACAATTCTAATTTTATGTAAAGAAAAAGGAAGTAAACAACACTTCCCTTCTTCTCTTGATGATACCTTTTATTTTTACACTCTTGTCATTGTTCTTAAACTACTGATTTATAATTTAACTAAAGCTTTTTTTATTTAAAAATTTGTTTGGAATACTAAAGCATTGTAACCCTTATTAGTCTTTACATTCTTAAACATTATTGGAATAGCTGTACTCCATGTGCTAGGTTGTCCAACTTCTGCTACTAATTGTGCTAACTTTTTTAAGAAAGTTGGTGAACTACATGTATAAGCTTCACCCTTATCATCTATTAACACAATTCTAGGTAATTCTTTAGGCTCTCCAGTTTGTAGATCAACAACTGTTACTACCTCCATATAAATGTCTTTTAAATTTATTCCAGTGTTTACAAGGTCTTTTATTGCTTTTGCTTCACCATTAATAAGATTAAAGTATTTTGCTTTTTCTTCAAAAGTCATTTTAGATTTATCTATTGATGAATAAGAAACTTGTCTTGCTCCGTTTAATGCTGTTACATACTTTTGTCCATCATCTGTTACCATTGTTATTACCGGTGCAGTCTCATTATTTACTAAAACTGTGTCATCTTCTCCAACCATTACTAACCCCTCTGTTTTTTCTAATTCATTTTTCTTCATTTTAAAATTCCACCTTCATTATTTTATTTTGATTATTTATATTAACTTAGTTTGGGGAAACTATGTTATATTTCTTCTGCTGTTTTTACTTCTTTTTTCATTTCTTCTGCTCTTTCTGAGTCTAACTTTTCAGCTAGTTTTATAAATTCATCTGTTGGTACTTCATACTTTTTCTCTTCAATCTTTATAGATATAATGTAAGCTTGTTCACCTTCTAATAATTGAGGTGTGAACATCTTTTGAGCCTTTAACTCGTCCACTTTTTCAGATGTAATTAATCTTTCTAAACTTCTTGATTCTAATACACCCTCTACAAATTTTACTGCTTTTCCTGTAATTTCATACTTTTCGATTGTTCTAGTTATTGATTTCATTTATTTTACACTCCTTTTACATATTTTTTCTTTTCTTGGTTTGTTCCTCCTTACAAGTATTATATTACACTATAGTAAAACTAAAGTCAACATAATTTTTCACTTTTCTTCATTATTTTATTATATTTTTCTTATTTATAATTCTTTGTTGTATTCCGTCCAGTATTGTCGCTTTATTACCATTAGTTTTAATTAGTGTAAAAGATGTATTGTTTGTTATAAATTTTCTTCCGAATAATGAATCTTCCTCACTGTAAAAGTATTTGTTCTTTAGTTTAAATTCGCCCGGAAGTGGAGGATTTAGGGGAGGGTCTATAGGGTCATATGGAGGTGGATTTATAGGGTCTGTAGGATGTGTTCCTGTATAGGTTGCGTAATATGTGTTTGCACTTGCTTGACGCCTTGCGAGGTGTGCTACCTCAGGGTCAGGACGCTCCCAACAAAAACAAAAAGCAGAAGTTAATTCATTTAATGTACCGTTCCCTATCATAAAATTGGAATGTTTTATATAGATACCTTTGTCATACCACTGCATGTCTGCTCCTGTACCCTGTCCTCCGCCTGTTAATTCAGCCCATAGAAAGTTAAACTGATGTGGAAGGTCTGTTCCATAAGCTTCTAACTGTGTTCTACGTCCAAAACTCCATTGACACAAACCAAAGCCTATAGAATTACCACTTTCAACTTGTGTAGGGTCAAAGTCAGATTCAGCTTCTATATTACCCATAACAGCAGATGTTGACAATTCACTTAAACCCTTACTTCTTAAAAAGTTCCATGTTGCTCTTTCGATTTCTTCTCTTGTCATTAATAATTCCTCCTATTATAAAAGCACCCTTACGAGTGCTTAATTTTATTCTTTGTTTCTTACGTCCATTTCTGTTTTCATCATTTGAATCATCTCTTTTAAAGAGTCTAGACTAGACCTGAAATCTTTCATAGTTGTATTGTCTTTATATATGAAGTAACATAGCATTATCCCCATCGCACCATATTGCAGTAATCCATCTGTATTCATTAAACAATCCTCCAATCTTCTGTAAGTAAGTCTTCTTGAGAAGGCAACCATCCAGGTTGCATATTACCCTCAGGGGTCTTAAGTGCTAAACAATCTTGTATATTACTTCCTTGGTACACTGCCCTTCTTGCAGGTATTAACGTTACATACATATCTTTACCATTCCAACCTTTCCTTTCAACCATCCCACCAACTTTTATTATGTCCAATGCTTCTCCAAATTTTAAATATGTCTTTTCCATAATTATTCCACCTACATTCCTAATAATTTTGACCATGTCTTTTTACCAACTATTCCATCACCCTCAAGAGACATGTTCTCCTGATATATAATTACAGCTTGTCTTGTCTGCTCTCCGAAGATACCATCCCATAAAACTTGAACGGGTAAAACATTAGATTGAACCCACATTGTAATATTACCTTGTGAACCCATATTTAAAGTGGGGCAAGCCGATAAAGTTAAATCACCACTTATTCCATCTTCCACAAGTTTATTATTATTTTTGTCTCTAAAACCTTGTTTATTTAATTCTTTTTGCAAAATTAAAATGTTTTTACCTGAATTATCTATATCATTAATATCTTCTATATAAGGTAGTTTATTTTCAATAAAAAATTGTGATTCATCTACTAAAATATTTACATCTAAATCCTTTATAGTGAAAGCGTAACTTCTGTCATCTTCTGTAAACTGCCAAGCTACAATTTGACAACCTACCACTTCTGGTGTTTCATTCGCTGAATAATCGGCTACCCACCATTGATTGTTTTGTCTAAACTCTAAAGAAAAATATTCCTCTATGTAGCATCTATTGCTATAGATAATTACATCTTGTCCACTTATTTCTCTAAAATGTTGAATGAATTCTTTTGCGTAGGGTTCTGATAAATGTTCTAAAGGTGCTTTTTCATTTCTCTCTACATCGAGTACAGATACTATCTGAAAATTTTTATCTTTTATTTGATTCCAGAAATTTAACGCTTGGGTTTTTGGTTCACTAGTTGCTGACAAGAAATGATAAAAACCTATGGGAATTTGACCTTTTAAAGCTTCATAGTTTATGTCTACAATACTATCTTGATATGATGCACCTTCTGTAGCTTTCATGATTACACCACATAATCCACTGGTAGGAATAGCTTTTAAAGACAGTATTGTATTATGTTCAGATATGTCAATAAATTTGTTACTCATTGTTATTTCCTCCTTTTATTCTTTATTTCTACTTTATTATACTTTATTATGTAATTTTATGCAAGAAAAAAGAAGCAATTTCTTGCTTCTTTTTTAATGATGATAGTATTCTATTTCTTTGTTTATTGATTTAGCGTATTCTATTTCTTCTATTGTATCCTCTCCTAAATAGTTGTTGTAGTTATTTACTATAACTTTGTCACACATTTTTATCTTTTCTTTGTGCAAAAGTTTTAATCCTTCTTTACAAAACCTTTCGCTAAATTCACCATTTAAATCAACAGGTATTAGAACAATATCACCTAAAACTGAATAATTCCTATATATCTTCATACATTGTTCAATATGTCGTATTGGACTTATTATTGTTATTATCATAACTTAACTCCTTTAATGTTCATTTTACCGTATTTAGAATTTAAGTATTCTTTTTTATATTTTAAATTTCTATTTCAAATTTGCATAAATTCTTAGGAAATTCTAACCATTCACCATTTTCTAATATAGTTATGGATAACTCATATTCATTTATTTTAGTTACGTTTTTAAACGTTTTCCCAATCTGATTAATTAATGTAACTCTTACTTTCATTATAACTTAACTCCTTTCACATTCAATATTTTCTCTACACCTAAAGGTGTTAATAGTGTTGGTTGTCTAGAACCTAATTTAATATAATCAACTCCTTCTATTAGGTGTTTAAGCCTGTAATCTAAAGTACGTCTATCTATTTTATAAATTTTTGATATTTCTGATAAGGTCTGCACATCTTTTAACTGAAAGTATCCTCTTTCTTTTATTTGTCTGTTGATTGTTTGTTGAAGTTTACCATACTCAGAATTCAGCATTGCTTTTGCAAGTCTTTTTGTAACTTTTACATCATTCTTACAATAATTTTTTATTTCTTCTGGTGTGTCTGTGTCTACATATGTTACATTTTTATCTTCTATTAATTTATCAAATTCATTTTTACTTATTGTTTTAGTTCCATTATGAAACCCACCTCGATACATATCCTTAATATTCGTAGGTGCTATTACACCTTTGACTGAACTTTGACACTTTTCAAATCTTGGACAGTCTGTACATAGCAAGTAACTTTCTGTACAATAGTTATATTCTATTTCTTTATCCATTTATAATCTCCTCTAATAGTCTTTTTATTGTAGTTTGTAATTCTATTAATGTAAAATCTTTTGATAATTTTGGTTCTATCTCTATCATTTCAATATAGTCTTTACTTAATCTTTCCTCTTTGTATTCGTCATCATCAACAAATATAAAATTAGTTGATAATGGTTGGCAAGCTATTTGTTTTGGATAAAATAATATCCAACCTTTGGCACAACTTTCTTTACCTCTCTTTTTTATTTGTCGTGCTAAGTAATATGTCATTTGTTTTGTTATCTTCATTGATTTACCTCCTTATTATCTTTAATTGATGATGTACAAATTAAATCGTAAGCACAAAATTTACATATTATTTTAGCTCTACATATTCCACTTGCAATTTCACTTATTTTTTCTAGCTTAACTTTATTTCTAATCATATCTTTATATGAAGTGAATTTTTGATTGTTATTCATTGATTATCAAGCCTTTCTTTTAACTCTTCAATTAACAACTCAAGTTGTTCATCGTTAAAAACCGACCTTGCGATTCTTACTAATCCACCTTTTCTTAATTTTTCGAAATTGTAAATATTTAGTTTTAATTGATGTTGGTTCATCTTTATAAATAAATCATTTGGAAAGTGTATAAACAACTCATGTTCTTCCATATAGCTATCGCAAATTGTGACATCACCTGACATTGATTTTAATACTTTCATTGTTGCGCCTCCTTTATGACATCTACAATAATTTTTATAGTATTTATACATACCCAATTTAATAAAAATTGTTGTATTAAAGTTACTTTGTCTTTATCATTAATCTTGTTATTAATTATAAAATTTATTACTACTAATTGTTCTGAACCGTTACAATCTTGTGAAAACTTAAAACCTTTGTTTTCTATTAACATAATGATAAGATTGTTATTCATTGATGTACCTCCACCTCCAAAATGCAAATTAAGTTTTGGTACATCTTTTAAATTTCCGTCTTTGTCACATAAATTGAATTTATCATCATTATTTGACAATATTAGATTAGCTTCATCTAATGAGGCGTAATTTGCAATTATATCATTTCCTTTTCTTACGCATAAATGTTTTTGTCCGTTAACTAATGATTTAGTTTCAAACCAACCTGTACCACCTAATTTATTAACTACTTGATTCATAATGTTTTCTTTCATTTTAATTCCTTCTTTCAATTAATATTTGTTGCCTTGTCCTTAATATAAATATACCACCTTTTCCCTCACGTGTCTAGTTATATCGTATAACAAATAATAACATTATTCGACAAAGGCAACGATGGATATAATATACAATAAATGTAAATAGAA
>Ga0302167_10000554_pt1 | contig 17876 bp, 19 predicted proteins | sample I_Fen_N1_1_FD_193496 | JGI IMG/M metagenome (GOLD analysis project Ga0302167, IMG submission 193496) | Peat permafrost microbial communities from Stordalen Mire near Abisko, Sweden - I_Fen_N1_1 | ecosystem: Environmental > Terrestrial > Soil > Wetlands > Permafrost | place: Sweden: Abisko...
TCGGAATAGGTTCAACTAGCTAGGAATTTTATTCTGATTGGATATAACTAATTAACAAAACTTATCAAAGATGAATACCGAAAATACCAAAGCGCAAATGCGAAAAGGAATTCTGGAATTCTGTATTTTAAGTCTCATCAATCTTCGTGAAATGTATGTTTCCGACCTAATAGATGAACTGAAAAAAGGAAAGCTGGATGTAGTAGAAGGAACCCTCTACCCTCTTTTAACAAGACTGAAAAACGGAGAGTTTCTCTCTTACAGATGGGAAGAATCTACAGGAGGGCCACCCAGAAAATATTACCAAATAACAGAAAAAGGCAAATTGTTTTTGGACGAACTTCAAAATACCTGGAAAGAATTAACAGATTCTGTAAACCAAATCACTCAAAAAATTTAAAAACAAAGCTATGAACAAGACACTCTCAATAGGACTCGCAGGTTTCTCTTTTACAATAGAAGAACACGCATATATAAAGCTTAGCGATTATCTTAATGCACTGAGAAGCTCTTTGGATGCTTCAGAAGCAGATGAGGTAATGCATGACATAGAAATAAGAATGGTTGAAATTTTCAGAGATTCTTTAGGAAAACGTGAAGTGGTAAATGATACTGATGTTGAAAGAGTAATCGCTCAGATCGGTACTCCGGAAAAGATCGAAGAACAGGAAGAAGCTTATTATTCTGAAAAAAATACTAAGAAAGCAAGCGCTTCAGGAACTGAATACACAGACAAAAAACAATTATTCCGTGATCCTGAAAGACAAAAAATTGCAGGTGTTTGCGCAGGTTTAGCTCATTATGTTGGAATGGACATTACGGCGATGAGAGCAATCTGGTTAGGAATTTTCATCCTTGGGATCTTTACAGCAGCAATTTCTTCTTCATTAGTGGTATTACTTTACATCATTCTTTGGATCGTTTTGCCAACTGCAGAAACTGCAGCAGATTTCCTGAAAATGAAGGGAAAGCCTATGAACTTCGACAATCTTAAGAATGAGTCTAATAAATTAGTACAATTCGCTAATGAATCTACTCAGAGAGTCGGAGAAATCTATATCGAAAGCAAGCCTTACATCAACAATGCCGGAAGCGGAATCTGGAATGTAATAAGATATATTTTAGGAGGAATCTTCGCCTTAATGGCTTTTGGTTGCCTTATCGGTTCATTTGTAGGTTTCGGATTTATGGGAAACAGTGATTTCCCTCCAATCAGCCAAATGAATTACTATTTCGATAATGACGGAATGAAATATGTGATCATGGCAATGATCGTTCTGGGAAGCTTAATCCCTGCAATGATATTCGCATTGTTAAGTATCAAATTAATTTCTCCAAAAACGAAATTAAGAAATACAGGATGGGTTTTAGGAGCATTATTCCTTGGATTGATCGCAATTTCTACTTACTTCGGAATCAGCATGGCTAAAAAAGAAATGTTCTTAAAAGGTCACAAAGAAGATACAGAAGAGGTTTCTATCAATACAACTTCAGACAGTATTTATGTAGATTTCAAGCAAATAACGATCCCTCAGAACTTCACAGGATATGATGATGATCTTTATTCTGACAAAGTATCTGTTTATGAAAAAGACTGGATTCATGTAGATGTAACAAGAAAAGCAGACATTAAAACTCCTTATTTAATCATTAAAAAAGAAGCTAAAGGATATAATCTTCCACTTAATGTAAGCGTTCCTGTAGAAATTGTTAATAATAAAGTTATTCTTCCAAATTACATCAAGTTCCCTTACGAACACAGATTTAGAGATTATAGTATCAATTATGAATTGGTAGTTCCTCAAAATACAATCGTAATCCCTGTAAAGAAAGACGGAATTGATTTTAACGGAGATCTAAACGCAGACGGAATGAATGACGACGATCAGGATAATGACTATAACAATGGAAACATCAAAATCGAGAAAAACAAGATCTCTGTAAACGGTTCTACCATTGAATACAGTTCTGATGATAAAGACAGCATCATCGTAAACGGAAAAAAAGTTCCTGCAAACCAGGCTGACAAAGTAATTGATTCAATGAAAACAAACATCAAAAAGATGAAAGGTGACGTTGATATCAAAGTAAACGACGGAAAAAACGAAATTTCTATCAAAACCAAATAATAAACTGAAGAGAGTGGCTGAAGGTGTGAATGGAAAGCAACAGTTTGAAATTCACACTCTTCTTCTCTCAAAAACAACAAAAAAACTAAATTTAAGTTCTGCATATCAAGAAATTATCTTATCTTCGTAAACAATTAATAACCCAAATCAAACACACTTACAAATGGTACAATTGGCACTAGAAATAGTAATGAAAATCGTAGATTTAATCAGCGGTTTGTTTTAAGAGCGATAATATTTCAATATATTTGTAAAGTATAACTATTTGGTTGTACTTTTTTTGTTTTTAAATCAAAGTATATGAAAAAACTGATTGGCAAATTGATGTTAAAAATGTTAGGTTGGAAGGTCGTTCTACAAGGCGATGTAAACAGTCTGGACAGATGTATTCTCGTTGTAGCACCACACACCCACAACATGGAATATTTATTAGGAAATCTTGCCTATTGGTCTTTGGGGAAACCTCTAAAAATAATCATTAAAGATGCCCACACAAAAGCTTGGTACGGAAGCGTAGTAAGAGGTTTGGGAGGAATCGGCATCGACAGAAGCCAGAAAAATGATTTGGTGAAATTTGTTGCAGATCAGTTTGCAAAAGAAGATTTCAGTCTTGTTATTACTCCGGAAGGTACAAGAAGCTGGGTTCCGAAATGGAGAAAAGGTTTTTATCATATGGCTTTAGCTGCAAAAGTTCCGATTGTTCTTGCTGCAGGAGATTTTAAAAGAAATATTGTATACCTAGGTTATACAATTCCTTATGAAAGATTGGCAAGCGCTCCCTTTTCAGAAATAATGAAAGAAATCCAAGATTATTATATCAAAAATGACATCGGTCCAAAAATTCCCGAAAACTGGAATCCGAATATTATGGGAAATGATTTAGAAACTAGAAACTAGAAACTAGAAACTAGAAACTAGAAACTAGAAACTAGAAACTAGAAACTAGAAGCAAAATTACTTACTCGAGTATCATTTATCACTTATCATTTATAAAAATGTCAAAAACTAAAGAAGAGATATTACAGTTTTTAAACAGTTGGGGCAACGATGTTACTTTAGCTAAAACGTTGGAAATCCAATTCACCGACATCGATCTGGAAAATGAAACCTTAACCGCAACAATGCCTGTTCAGCCAAAAGTTCACCAGCCTTTTGGGATTCTTCACGGTGGCGCAAGCTGTGTTTTAGCTGAAACAATGGGATCTAGTTTGTCTAATATCTTCATTGATGGCAGTAAATATTATGGTGTTGGAACTAATATTAATTCCAACCACTTAAAAAGCAAAAAAGACGGTCTCGTAACTGCAGTCGCAAGATTCATCCGAAAAGGAAAAACAATGCACGTTTCAGAAATTGAAATTCGAGATGAAAAAGGTGTATTGATTAATCATACAACAATGACCAACAATATCCTTTTAAAATAAGATCTATTTAAAATTAAAATACAAGACTCAAAAAAAATTGGGTCTTTTTTTATATACTTGCTGCAACCTTTTTTCTTTTCTGCATCTTATAAGAAAATAACGACCATGAAAACTTTAATTTTACCTTTTTTATTTTTAATGACGCTGTTCGTGTCCTGTACAAATGACAGTTTAGATTCGGAATCTTTGGAAAAGAAAGTCAACTCATACGATGTATATGTTGCCGGAATGGAAAACTACAAAGCATGCTACTGGAAAAACAATGTGAAAACAGCTTTATTTTCTCCAGACAGCACTACTGCTACAAAAATTATTGTAGAAAATAATAACACTCATGTTCTGGGAAATACCCGCATGAATTTTAACAGAACCTATTATTATTGGAAAAATAATGTAAGACAAAATCTTGCTCAATATTTAGGAATTCCTTCAGTCGTGCAATATCAAATTTTGGATATGGCCATTGATAACGGAGATGATTATTTTGTTGGATATTATGATACAAGCTCACCTATAGCCAATCAACGATATGCATTGTGCATTTGGAAAAATGGAGTGAGAACAATTCTGAACAGATACGACAATATTATTTATTCAAGCTCGAAACTTAATATTTTTAATCATCAGCCTTATGTTTCAGCGATCGTTAATGATGGAGGTATAAATTCAGGATACTATATTAATACAACTTTCCACCCTGTTCCTGGTATTAGCTGGGTAAGTAATTTCAGTGAAAATACAAATGGTATTAATTTTTTATATATTAAAAATCAGAAATATTATTACAGACAATTATCAACCAACACCGAAGTTCTGGTAGATAATACTGTAATTCCTAATTTGAACGAAGGCAAAATAGTCAGTGAAGCAACTTCCACTGATCTTTATGTGATTGGACATACATTTACTGATAATTATTATTACAAAAACAATGTTCAGACCACGTTTCCTTTAGATCCAACTTATACATCAATTAAAGATATGTTTGTTCTTGATAATAATATGTATGTGGTCAAGCAGCAAACCGTACCTTATGCAAGTAAAGTGTATATCAATAATGTAGAAACGCAAAGTATTACCAATAGTTCAGGACAATTTGTAAACGCATATAACTCCATTTTTGCAGTTGAGAATTAAAGCAATATGAATGAAAAAAACAGCATAGATTGGCAATATGTCTACGGTAATTACTCCCCAAACCTCTTGGGGATTTGCCGCAGATATATACAGGATATTTACACTGCGGAAGATATTGTTCAGGACAGTTTCATCGCAGCGATACAGAATAAACATCAGCTTAGAGATGAAAAACTCCTCTTTGCTTGGTTAAAAAAAATCGTGGTGAATAATGCTTTACAATACATCCGAAAAAGCAGTAAAGAAATCTTCACTTCAACCGAAATTTCAGAAATCCCAGATACCCTTTCAGAGATGAGCGATCCTGTTTCAGAAGAAAAAAAACACATTTTTATATATGATTTCACGAGGGAAGAACTGTTGTTGTCGATAGACCATCTGCCTTCTCATCACAAATCGGTTTTCAATTTATTTTGTATTGAAAATTATTCTCATGCAGAGATCTCAAGTGTGCTCGGGATCTCTGTTAACACCTCAAAATCTCATTTATTAAGAGCGAAAAAATCTATTCAAACCTTTCTGCTTAATAATATCGTAGACGAAAACACTCCAAAAAATAAAAAGAAAACAGTTCAATTGCTAGTATTTTTGGGCTTTGGAGGATTATTATGGGCGCAAACTTTCAGAAGTAAATTTTCGGATTTCAATATTGCTCCTTCAAAAGAGTTTAAGATTGCAGAAAAAGGGATTATTAATTTTGCATCTTTTTCTCCAACTTCAAATCAGGCCTGGAAAAAGAAAGTAGTCATCAGTTCTACAATTTTACTGATTATTACTGCTTCAATTTTTATATTAAAACCTAAAAATAATTTACTTACAAAAGAAAATATTAGCATTACATCTGATGAAATTTCAAAAGATGAAAGCAATAATAATGAAAATATTTCTCAAAAAAAGACTGATATTTTAGATGTAAATAATTCCAGTGATGAAAATTTAGATCAGACCAATACACAGACAACAACTTCCGAAGCGCAACTGATTTCAAAAGAAAAAAATACAGAAGAAAATAAGAAAGTAAAGAAAATTATTTTGAAAGACTCAGCGATTGAAGCTCCCAAAAAAGTAATCGTTGTCAAAAAAATCATCCAAAGGGATACGATATTTGTAGAAAGATAAAATCATTAATTCACCATGTTCTTGAAAAAACTAATTTTCATTTTATTGCTTATCATCGCTAATTTTTCTATTGCCCAAAAGAGAAAAAAGATTGACACGGTGTATGTTTATGAAAAAGTGATTGTTTATGATACGATATATTTGGAAAAGCCCATAAAATTAAGACAAAAAGAAATTTCCCTTTCGCAATTAAGTATACAGGAAAAAGAAATTAAAGATATTATTAAAGAAAAGAAAATTGCTAAAAAGAAAATTGACAACCAAAAAACCAATCAGCTTAACACTAATTTTCAATACGGAATTGAAGCAGGAATTGGACTAAAAAATAGTAGCTGGGGCAAAGAACTTTCAACTAAAAAACAACAGTTTGGAGAAAATTTGGGAATTTGGGTCTCAAAAAATATCATCACTCCAAGGTTATCATTAATGCTTTCCGCTAATGTTTATTATTGGAATTCTTCATTCGATCTGGATGCGAATAAAGAAGAAACTTATCTCAACGGATATTATTTTACAACAGATCATCAACCTTTACTTTTCCAAAGATTTAATAATAGACATTTTGAATATGCGCTTCAGTTAAAATTATTCTACGAATGGAAAAAAATTCGCCCGTTTGTTGGATTTTTAGTAAATAGAAACATGTATAAGATGCAATTTTTAGTTCCTGAAAACAATGTTTTAGATAAACTCGATGATTTTAAAACCACTCAAAACAATTACGGATTCACTTTTGGAGTTCAATATCGAATTTTGAAGCGTTTTTTACTGTCATTAGATTATCAGCAATACCAAATGAAGAATCTTTCCTTAAAAAACTCGTCATTTGATTTTGAGATTTTTAAGACTAGTAATACCTTTGCAGAAAGAAAAATCAATCTTGGAATCTCTTATACGATTTCCAAATAATGATTTTCGAAAAGTATTCAATCAATGATTTATTTCAAATTTCTTTTTGACGAAAAACTGTATTCAACGGATGAAAAAACAGGTAAAAATTCAATCAATTTTCATTCTTTTGATGGTTTAAGGCAAATCAGTTTTGATGGAAATATTATTGAGATTGATCAGGAAAATTTTGATAAAGAAATTATTACAAACGACTCTTTACCAGAAGATAAAAGTAATTTCATCGCTGAAACCAAGGATGAATATTTACAAAAATTAGAAGAAGTCATTGAAGTTATTAATAAAAATGATCTTCCAAAATTAGTCCTTTCAAGAAGGAAAATTTTTAATGATTTTAATCAAATTGATTTAAAAGAAAGCTTCAACAATTTATGTAAAACATATCCGAACGCTTTCAGATACATTTTCAATAATGGTGAAAACGCTTGGATGGGCGCTTTTTCAGAGGTCTTAGGGAAATTCAACAAAACGACTCATGAGTTTGAAACAATGAGCCTTGCGGGTACTCTACCGGTCTCAGAGGAGTGGTCTGAGAAAGAAATTGAGGAACAAAAGCCGGTTTCAAACTATATTAAAAATATCTTAACCAAATATGTCACTCTGAGCGGAGTCGAAGAGTCAAAAACGCACGATCATATTTCAGGTAATATCAAACATTTAAGAACAGATTTTAAAGCTAAAATACAACCTGAAGATTTGGATCGTCTTATTCAGGAATTACATCCTACTCCGGCTGTCTGCGGGATTCCGAAGGATTTTTGTAAAGAAAATATTCAAAAAATAGAAAAATTCCCGCGCGAATTTTATGCGGGTTATATAAAGATTGAAACAGAAGATACGGTTCAGTTTTTCGTTAATCTTCGTTGTGCAAAATTATATCAAAATGCCGTTCATCTCTTTGTTGGCGGCGGAATTACCGCTCAAAGCAATCCTGAAAAAGAGTGGATTGAAACGGAGTTGAAGTCTGAAGCAGTTTTGAAGAATTTGGTTGTTTCTTAGATTGGGTGGTGGCTTCGAGAACCTCAGCCACCAATAGACTTTCTAACATTATTCAGACTAAATATCAAGCAAACAAAAAACCTCTTAAATTAGATTTAAGAGGTTTATATATTTTAATAATGTAAAGATTATTTTTTCAATCCAATCTTACTCCATGTGTTTAACACAAAAAGTAAAACAAGCCCGATAACGGCCGAAGCAATTGAAAATACAAACTTCAGATTATCCTCAGATAAAACATCCGACTGCCAGTCTAAAGCATAAAGATTTATGACGATAAACACGATGAATAGTACTAAAAATACTTTATAAAACTTCTGCATGATTCTTAAAAATTAATATAGTTCTGCACCAATTGTGCAAAGTTTGCTGTAAATAATTTAATTGAAATCGCCAAAAGGATGATCCCGAAAACTTTCTGTAAGATAGACAAAGTAGCCTCTCCCATTTTCCTTTCCAGCCATTTTGCTGATTTCAGCACCAAATATACGAAAATTGTGTTGAGAACGATTCCCAAAATAATATTAATATCATGAAATTCAGCTCTCAGCGATAACGTAGTTGTTAAAGTTCCGGCACCTGCAACAAGCGGAAACGCAATAGGGACAATGGATGCAGCCTTTGCTTCCGTCGTTTTATTGATCTCAATTCCTAAAATCATTTCCAGTGCTATGATAAAAATCACAAAAGCTCCGGCAATGGCGAAGGAATTTACATCTACTCCGATCAATTTTAGAATCTTATTTCCAACAAATAAAAATATGATCATGATAACTCCGGCAGTAATAGAAGCCCTTCCTGCTTCAATTTGCCCGAACTTCTGTTGTAAGCTTACAACAATGGGAACAGAACCGATAATATCGATCACAGCGAAAAGAACCATAAAACAGGTAACAATCTCTTTTATAGAAAAATCATTAAAAACTTCCATCTTTTTGTAATTAAAAATTTCGCAAAAATATGAAAAAAAATTGATTATTTGCTAATCTGAGAATACAAATTAACAATTGCCTTCAAAAGTTCATCCATTCCTTCGGAAGATTTTACAGGAGCATACTTCTCTATCTGTATCTTCTGAGAAAGAGTTCTGTATTCTTCGGCAACTGCAGAACCTTTGTCCCTTTCCAGAAACTTTCTGAAATCTTCCGCTGAGCTTTGGAAATACTGATTTCTAACCTCAGAATCCATCTCATCTACGGTTTGAAAGAACTTTTGATAATCTTCATTATCTTTAAGATTTTCTAAATAACTGAAATAATCATTAATATCAGTTTTTAAGCTTTGTCTTATTTCATTTTCGGTTTCTGCTACAGAACCTAAAGATTTTGAAGGTACAGTTTCTTTAACTAATGTACGTTTTTTTTGCCAAGTCTTAAATAAAAGATAAGTAATAAATAATCCTAGTAAAATGGCAGTATTGGTTAAAAGTACACCCCAATTGAATTTACTTTTTTCTTTAACTTTAAATGAAGTTGTCTTTAAAACCGGAGTATTCACCGTTTCCAAAAAGCTGTTGGTGTATTCATTTACTTTTTCAACCGTGGTTTTAGCTTCCATGATCTGATCATGCGAAAACGCATTCACTGCCAACGTTTCCTGACCAAGATCCGTATATTCTTTACTCGCCGGATTAAAGAAAGCGAACTGTTCTGTTTTAATAAGAATATCACCTGCCTTTTTCGGAATTACAACATAATTTGCTAGTATCTCGCCTTTGATTCCGGTAGTTCCCGGAGCTACATTTGAAGTAATTTTAGGAGCAAAAATCTCATAATCCGGAGATTCTACAATCTTAGGAAGTTCCATATCAGACAAGTTTCCTTCCCCTGAAACTTTTATTACGACGTTGATCGGTTTTTTAACCTCAACCTTTTCTTTTGAAGCATTATAAACGCTTACATTAAAGTTTCCGACAGCATTTTTGAAACATTCCGGAGAACCTTCAGGAAGCTTTCTTACATTAAGTTTAACCTTATTGGAAACTATTTTATTTTTATTAGAATAAGTACTAACAGAAGCCGAAACAGAAGGCACCTCAACATATCCTGCCTCATTTGGAAATACCATGAATACGGCCAAAACCTGTGAAGCCATATTACCGTAACTAGACGAAGGATCAATCTCAGATTTAGTAAAGTTTACTGGATGAACATTGATGTTATCCTGCTCAGGAAGACGGATATTCTTCACTTTTCTGAAGTTATCCATATTTTTAGAATATACTTTCAGAACAGCAACAGTTGGCTGATCCTGATAAACATCCCTGTCTTCGATTTCCATGTTCAGATAAACATCATTGGAAGCACTTGCAATAGCTTTCTTTTCAACATCTTTTACCAAAATATCGAAAGGTTCTGTTTTATAAATTTTATTGTTAACCGTAACCAAAACGGAACCGATCTTGATCTTACCTTTTTGCTTAGGTTCAAGCGCAAGTTGGGAAACTCGTTGTGTAATTACAGTATTTGTAGCAGGATCAATGTACGTATTATTTACAGATCCGGAACCAATGATATTGAATTTTGACAGATCCGGAAGACGAATTGGCGTTTGCTGATTATACTCACTACCATTCATTTCCAGCGTGATTGTAAGGTTTACAACATCTTTTCCTGAATAATCATTTTTATCAGGATTTACATTAATACTTACCTGTCCGTAAGAAATTACGGAAGAAAGGATAAATAATATGTAAATAATTTTTTGTTGCATCACCAATCTTTCTCGTTGCTTTGAGGCATCGAATAAGAATTTTTATTTAAAATCCTTTTGGCGGTTTCTTTCTCTTTATCGCTTACTTTATCTAATATTGCGTTTTCAAGATCTTTTGGCATTTTACCTTCATTATTCTGCTTTTGGTTCGGATCATTTCCTTGCTGACTTTCCCCCTGATTTTGCTGGCCTTTACCCTGATCCTGTTTTTGATCTTTGGTATCGCCTTTCTGATCATCATTTTTCTGTTGGTCTTTACCCCCGCCGCCTTTGCCTGACTTATTTTGCTGGTCTTTTTTCTGTTGGTTTTCTTTTTCCTTTAACTTGGCAATTCCATAGTTTTTTCTTGTTGCTTCGTTGTAAGGATCCTGTTTTAGGGATTGCTTATAATAATCTGCTGCTTTGTCCGGCTTCTTCATCTGCATATAAGTATTTCCCAAATTATGAAGAGCGGCTGCCTTGTCAGGAATTGTCTGAGAAAGTTTTTGTGCTTTTTCAAACTCAGCTTTTGCTTCATCATATTTTTTATTTTTATACAAAGCGTTTCCTAAATTATAGTGTGCCGTAAAATCTTTTTCGTTAGATTTTATCGCTTCCATATACTTAGAAGACGCTCCATCATAGTTTTTACCATTAAATTTCTGATTGCCCTCATAGACCAAAGTCCTGTAGCTTTCCTGCCCGAAAACGGAGCCTGAAAACGAAAAAGCAATTATAAACGATAAAAAAATGATTTTAGTATTCATTATATGCAAAATTATCCCTTTATATGTTAATAAACAGTGTCTTAATTGTTAAAGTTGGGTTAAAGTGGTATCGAAACTTTTCAAAGACAATTATGAGTATTAAACATTAAAATCTCTTTTAGGATTAAAAATATAAATTAAAAAGAAGAAAAGTATTGAAACAGCTAAAAAATATTGATAATAATGATTAGCATTTTGAGATTTAACCAATGTCTCAGAAGAAGACATTTTCTTACTCAGAGCATCCGTAATTCTATTTGGCGCTTCATTAATATTATTTCCATCAATATAGCTTCCGCCTGTGGATTCAGCCATTTTTTTGAGCGCTTCGGTTTGTCTTTTAGAAATAACCGTTTCCCCAGCTTGGTCGGTTTTATAGCCCATTAATTGTCCAAAAACATATTCTGGAACAGGTGCTCCTTCATCCGAGCCAATTCCTACGGAAGTGATCATTATTCCTTCTTTATTCGCCAATTTTATTGCTGCATTGTCGTTTCCTTCATTGTCTTCACCATCACTCAATAAAACGATCTTTCTTGAACCTTTGCTTACATTTTTAAATTTTTCAACCGCAACCTGCATTCCTTTTAAGAAATCAGTTCCCTGAATCTGCATAGAATTGGTTTCAATAGCATTGACGTACGTTTCGGCCGAACTATAATCTGTTGTTAACGGCATGATAGAAACAGATTCTCCTGCAAATATCACAATCCCAACTTTGTCGCTTTTCATTTTCTGCATGGTGTTGATCATCAGATTTTTTGCTTCCGTCAAACGACTCGGATTAATATCCTCCGCATTCATAGAGTTGGAAACATCAAGCATAAAGATCACATTATTCATCCTTTGATTGCTTTTTACTTCTTCCGAACCGTTTAATAAATCAATAATTGAAAATATTAAAAACAATGTTCCCAAAAGATAGAGAACAGGAAATATTTTCACAAAACCTGATCTTTTTTCAAACAATTCTTCGTGAAACTGACTGTCCGCAAAAATATTTCTTCTTTTATCCTTCCATTTCAAAAAACGAATCAATAAAATAGCTAACAGCGGCAAAAGCAACAGTAACAATAAATACCAATAATTACCTAAATACCACTCCATCAGCTTAAAAATTTATAAAATACCCATCTCAGCAAAGCATCGATAATTAACATTCCTAAAGCGATCCAAAGGAAAATCTTAAAATATTCCTGATAATTGTAAAGCTTGGAAACTTTTATGTCAGATTTCTCCAATTGATTAATTTCATTATAAACCTCCTCCAGACTACTGTTTGAGGTAGCTCTAAAATATCTTCCGTTTGTCGTTTGCGCCACTTCTCTTAAAAGTTCTTCATCAATTCTCACTTCCGTTTCTGTAAACACTAAATCACCGAAAATGTCCTGTTGAGTAGGCATTAATGCATATCCGTTTGTCCCAATTCCGATGGAATAAACTTTGATATCATTGTTTTTAGCCAATTCAGCAGCAACTTGAGCAGGCATCGCATTTTCAATTGTATTGACACCATCTGTCATTAAAATAATGATCTTACTTTTTGCTTTGCTATTTCTGAGGTGATTTACAGCAACAGAAAGTCCTTCGCCAATCGCAGTTCCGGGTTGAAGTTCTAATGGATTTAGATTTTTTAATTCATCAATTACAACCTGATGATCGGACGTTACAGGAACTTTCGTAAAAGCTTCACCTGAATAAGTCACCAAACCCAGTCGGTCATTCGGACGTTGATTAACAAATTTTATAGCAATATCTTTCAATGCAGTCAGACGATCGGGCGTTAAATCTTTCGCCAACATACTCAACGATACATCGACAGCCAGCATGATATCAATTCCTTTTGTATCATCTCTGTCTTGAGAAATGGTGAATGTTCTTGGTCTCGCCATCGCGATGATCAATGCAGAAAGAATAAGATATTTGGAGATTTTCAGTAAAAAAAGTATGGCTACGATTCCATTGCTTCCTTCCATATTTTTTACGGTAGGAACTTTTATACCTTTCTTTTTCTGTTTGCTTATATCTCTGATAAAAAGAGGAATAAACAACACAAAAAGCAGTAAAAACCACGGACTATAAAATTCAAAATTAAACATCCTTTCTCAAGTTTTCGAATTCTAAATCCTTTGATGATCTCTTCACAAATTCTCTGACGTTTGCAAAATCCTTTTCCATAGCGTCTTTATCAGGGAAAGTTTTGGCAAATTTCACCAAGTCTCCTCTTAAAAATACATCTTCCACCACTTTTTCGTTTTCCTGAGAGATCGTATTATTCTTTTTCATTAAATCTATTAAATCATCAGTCAACAAAACATCTGCAGGCAAATGATACTGTTTAGTGATAAATTTTCTTGAAATCTCGATCAATTCAACATAAAATGAACGGTAATTTCCTTCTTCAATATATTTTTTCTTTTTAAGAGAATCTAATTCTTTTAAAGTCTGATTGGTTGCCACAGCAGGAGAACTTTTCGATTTTCTACCCCATTTCATATACATCACAATAGCGATAATAAGAGCAATAACCGCCAAAGCTGCTAAAATATAAAATTTGTAAAGCTCCCAATAATCTTTCGCTTCAAGTTTTACTTCCTTATTGTTCATGATATCGTTGATCTGATCTGCTTTTTGGGCAGTATTCATGACATCAATTTCATAAGGAATTGTTTTTAAAACTTGGTTTCCTACTTTAAATTCCAGTTCGGGAATAGTGAATTTTCCTTCTTCATAAACTGCAAATTCAATTTTTCTGTAATAAATATCGGGATTCTGTGCTATACTATCTTTAATTTCTTCAAAATGGAAAGGTAATAGTTCGTTTTTGGGAGCTGCTACAACCGTTTCATTGTGAAGATTATTTATCGTCACAACAATATAATTCACCTCTCCCAAAGCAAGCGTTTTCTTCTCAAGACTAGAAGAAAGTATCTGTGAAAAAGCATTAGCACAGACTAAAAAACATAATATAAATAGTAATTTCTTCAATTTTATCATTTAATTCAATGATTATTTAAAAGCATTTTGTCATTCCGACGAAAGAAGGAATCTACAACTTAATATTCTTAATACCTTAAATAGATCTTAACGTTTTTAAATTAATTATTTAGATTCTTCTCTTCGCTTTCGCTATGTTCTGAATGACAAACTTACTGTGTAATTTCTTTATTTCTTTTGAAAATAACTGTACAATAATTTTGAATAATCTGCACCGGTATTTACATTCATAAAACTGGCCGAACTGTTGGCAAAATCGTCTTCCAATGCTCTTACTTTTTGTTTCTGAGCTTCTGCAAAAGTATATCTCCATCTTGCGCTTGAAGTATTTGCCCAAACCTGTTTTCCTGTTTCAGCATCGTATAACAAAGCGTATCCAACATCTGGAATTTCGTTGTCTTTTTCATCATAAATTCTCATTCCAAGCAAATGGTGTTTTTTTGAAGCGACACGAAGCATTTTAGAATCGTATTCATCTTCAAAATCTGAGAATAGGAAAACCAAAGATTTTCTCTTGAAAATTCCCATCATATATTCCATTGCTTTATCTATTTTGGACACTGCCGGAACATAATCTGCCGTTAAAATATTGCTGATGATCGACAAAATATGCTTCCTACCCTTTTGTGGCGGAATTACTTTATACACTTTATCAGCAAATAGAATCAGTCCAACTTTATCATTATTTCCCGCTGCCGAAAAGCCTAAACTTGCTACAATTTCTGCAACATATTCTCTTTTAAGCTGAGTTTTTGTTCCATAATCCATTGATGCAGAAATATCAACCAAAATCATCATGGTCAATTCCCTCTCCTCTTCCATTACTTTTACGAATGGTTCACGGAAACGGGCGGTTTTATTCCAATCAATTCTACGAATTTCATCGCCAAACTGATATGGACGAACTTCTGAAAAAGTCATTCCCTGCCCTTTAAAAGCACTGTGATATTGTCCCATCAAAGTAGCTTCCGTCTTCCTGCGAGTACGGATTTCTATTTGCTTTACTTTTTTTACAATATCTTTTATCTGCATTTTTCGTGTTTGAGTGTGTTAGAATTTGAGTGTTTTTGTGTTGTTAAAACTTCCATCACCCTGCTTCCTTCTTCCATCTATTTGAACTCAATTGAAACATTAAACCATTCATCATCAAACTTCGGACTGTATTTTTTGTAGAAATTGATAGCTGATTCATTCCAGTTCAATACCTGGAAAACCATTCCGCTGTATTGATTTGACTTTCCGTGTTCTAAGGTTGCTTCAAATAGTTTTTTACCAATTTGTTTTCCTCTTAGTTTTTCTGTCACCACTAAATCTTCAAGATATAATCTTCTCCCTTTCCAAGTCGAGTATCGATCATAATACAATGAAATTCCTACAATTTGTTCTTCAAACTCAGCAACAAAAGCGCTCCAAACTGGCGATTTACCAAAGCCATCTTGCGTAAATTGCTCTAACGTTAAAGTAACTTCATGCAAAGCTTTTTCATATTCAGCCAATTCTTTGATCAACTCCAACATCGGAGCACAATCTTCCTGAACCGCTTTTCTGATGATAATTTCTTCCATTAAAAATTAAGGAGCTTGAATTTTTGCTAAAATTCTGTTAACAATTTCTTCTGTAGAGATTTCTTCAGCCTCAGCTTCAAATGTTAATCCAATTCTGTGTCTTAATACATCTTTTGCCAATTCTTTTACATCTTCAGGAATTACAAAAGCTCTTCCTTTTAAGAATGCATAGGCTCTTGAAGCAATTGCCAAGTTAATTGACGCTCTCGGAGACGCACCGAAACTGATATAATTTTTAAGTTCAGACAGACCGTAATTCTCAGGATAACGGGTTGCAAATACCATATCCAGAATATATTTTTCGATCTTTTCGTCTAGATAAATCTGATTGATTAATTCTTTGGCGTCCACAATATTTTGCAGAGAAACCACAGGTTTTACTATTGGCTGATGAGAAGTTGAAACCATTCTCATTACCGTTCTTTCATCCTCAAATTTTGGATAATCGATCGTGCATTTCAGCATAAAACGGTCGCTTTGCGCTTCAGGCAAAAGATAAGTTCCTTCCTGATCGATAGGGTTTTGCGTTGCCAATACCAAAAACGGTTTTGGAAGCTTCATCGTTTCATCACCAATTGTCACCTGCTTTTCCTGCATCACCTCCAAAAGAGCAGACTGCACCTTTGCAGGCGCACGGTTAATCTCATCCGCAAGCACAAAATTGGCGAAAACAGGTCCTCTTTTTATAGAAAAATCATTCTCTTTAATATTATAGATCATCGTTCCTACAACATCTGCAGGCAATAAATCCGGCGTAAACTGAATCCTTGAAAATTCACCATGAACAGCATCCGCCAACGTTTTAATAGCTAACGTTTTGGCCAATCCGGGAACTCCTTCCAAAAGAACGTGTCCACCTCCTAACAGACCCACCAAAAGGCGGTCTATCATATATTCCTGACCAATGATAACCTTGTTGATTTCCTGTCTCAGAAGTGAAAATAAATAGTTTTGTTCTTTTATCTTTTCCGTCAACTGACGAATGTCTTCTGCTTGATATGTTGTATCTGACATAGTTTAAATTAAAATAAGTTGTAAATTTCTAATAAATACTTGCATTAATCAACACAATAAATGCCATTTTTGAGTTAAAGTTTGTTAAATATTCCGAGGATTTATGAGAACTTCAGCTAAGCGACTGAGATTTAATTTATATGATTCATTTGAGAGGTCAATTATTGATATGACAAAACGTTATAACTCGACAGAAAAAAACACCATAAAATTCTTAGTTATAAAAATTTCATGGTGCTTTTTATTTTATTTAATTAAAACCTAAATATAACGTTCTATTAAAGCTTAGTAATTGTAATAGTAAATACATCTTCCGGAACGTCAATTGTTTCTTCGTAAGAACCTACATTTATATAATATTCCGTTCCTGCTGTTGTCGGAATAGTAATCGTTTCCGTAGCAGCAGCACCGCCATTATCCATTGTACCAACACATCCCAAAGCACTACAAGTACCACTGTATACATCTACCTGAGGATCAAAAGTACTTCCGGCAGTCATGGTCACTTTAATAGTATACTGACTTCCATCTCCTATTAATTTAAACCAAGTTCCATCATTCATTGCATCAGGGCAAACTGCTATATTTCCTGCGTTATTAGTTGTTGACACAGCATCACTTTGCGTATACGAATAAGGAAAAGCAGAAGCCAACAAAGCACCTGAACATGCATCATTTACCGGTACAGGAGGAATAGTTTTAAAAATAACCTCTGTACAACCTGAAGATTCAACACCAGCAGAAACTGCGGTAACTTTTAAATAGTAATTAGTGTTCGGGTTAAGAGGAGTTGATGGAGTAAAATCAGTTCCTGTTACTACCTGTTGGTTAATAACATTCGTGCTTCCTGAGCTTGTTCCGACTGAAATTTTATAAGAATCTGCCCCTGAAACTGGGAACCATTTAATATTAGGAGATAATGAAACAAGTTGGGCGTTATTTGTTGGATAAGCAACGAAAGGACACGCAGGAGTAGATCTAGGCGTTAATCCTAAAATTGTTACTGATGATTTGTAATCTGCTCTTATTCCACCGGGTGGAGTTGCTGGATCAACTACCGCATTGTCACCTTTGTAATAAAGAGTTGAATATGGAAGATGTGAATAAACTTTAAATGCTTCATCA
>Ga0302167_10000557_pt1 | contig 17843 bp, 14 predicted proteins | sample I_Fen_N1_1_FD_193496 | JGI IMG/M metagenome (GOLD analysis project Ga0302167, IMG submission 193496) | Peat permafrost microbial communities from Stordalen Mire near Abisko, Sweden - I_Fen_N1_1 | ecosystem: Environmental > Terrestrial > Soil > Wetlands > Permafrost | place: Sweden: Abisko...
AGGAAAGCAATATTTAAACCTTCAGCACCTTTGCGTGGTGTTTTGTCAATTAAGGCTACGCCACGTTCTGCAGCTAAATCTAATTTTGCTTGTAAACCTTCAACAGCAAATGCAATATGGTGAACGCCTTCGCCTTTCTTTTCAAGAAATTTTCCAACTGGTCCTTCAGGATCGGTTGATTCCAATAGTTCAATTTTGGTTTGACCTACCTTAAAGAAAGCGGTTTTTACTTTTTGCTCCGGTACTTCTTCTACTGCGTAACATGTTAATCCTAAAACATTTTCGTAATAAGGGATAGCAGCTTCGAGACTTTTTACTGCAATGCCTAAATGCTCAATATGAGTCGGTTTCATAATAAATATAGTTATAATAGTTTGATAATTCTGAACAACGAAACAAACTTGAAGCAACAGTAAAATCAGGGTGTTTTATAAACTGATTACTGAAATTTTTCCGTATTTCAAATTTTGTGCAAATTTACACTAATTATTCTTCATTATCAACGAAATAGACGAATAATTTTCATCTTTTTTCTTATTATTGATTATCAGAAAGATAGAATGAATATACAAAATCGGCAAGTTTCGATAGAGTATAACGAAAAAGTCTACCTGTATAGGTAGACTTTGCTTTCAATTTTTATTTTTTGGATATTATATTATTCAATTTCTAAATGAGCCGGTCAGATTTTAGTCAATATTGTAAGCGATTTTGTATCGGTTAATACCGACTGAAGGCTTGTTGATGTTTAAATTCTCAGCAATCCCCGAAAACCCCGGACAGCATAATATGATTCGGCGCCATTGTGATACACAAAAACCTGATTGTACCGACGGTCGCAGAATAACGCTCCGCCAAGTGTTCTTATCTCTTTTGGAGTCACTATCCAGCTCGAGGTTTTGCTGTCGAAAATTCCGAACTCTTGCAATTCACGGTATTCTTTTTCCGAGAGTATCTTTATTCCCATTGCATTGGCCATGTCTACGACGCTGTTTGCCGGTGCATATTCCTTGCGCGATTCAAGCGCTTCCCGGTCATAGCATAGGCTTCTGCGTCCCTTGGGACTTTCGGCTGAGCAATCGTAGAAAACAAATTCTCCGGTTTCCGGGTCTTTTTTCAGCACATCGGGTTCTCCTCCGGTTCTTTCCATTTCGTTTAATGACCAAAGCTTTTCGCTATGTGCGCTGAGTTTCAGTTCTACCGCATCCCATGCCAGGTCTGTATGTCGGTTCATGTTTTTTACGAAACGGCTTTTGAGTATTTTAAGCAGTTCCTGCTGTTCTGCTTCTGAAAGTTTGGTGGTGGTATTTGTTGTCATACGAGCTGAGTTTTAAATATAAAAATTGCACCTGCAGGGAGTTTGTTTAATGATAAACTCCTTGCAACTGCAACATATTTAGTGCCGAAAATGTTTTTACGGCATACTCATTACATTCTCTTTTTTATCCCCCTGTAGGGGCCAGGGGCGATTTTCACCTGCACATTCATCGGTAATCGCTAATCCCGAAGTGACGAGAGTTATTTTATAATTCTAATTTGTATCCGATAAATTAATCGGAACAATAAACTCACGACCTACCGAATAAGGAATCAGTTCTAAAAACTGTAGCCTTCCAATAATTATTGCCGGGTGCGTATTAAACTCTTTTGCGTAGCATACAATATCTTTGGGCGAGATTGAATCGGGGTGCTCTTGCATTAGCTTTTCTTCCTGCTCCTTCGAAAAAGTTTGTTTCACGGCAAAGTCATGTGCTTCCTGCTCTTTTTGAGCATCGGCGGCTGCAAAGTCAATGTTTTCGAGAGAAATATATTTTTTGCCATGTAGGATGATATGACCTAATTCGTGAAAGAAAGTAAACCAAAAACGGTCATTTTGACCATAACGGGCTGTCAGTTGAATGAGCGGGGTATCGTTTATCCAACGTGTGGAACCACTGAGCGGAACTTTGGGTAGTTTTGGGGTAAACAGCAGAATCACACCTGCATCAAAACAAAGTTTACGGAGTTGAGTGAAAAAATCCTGTGGTTGTTCCACCATTAATTTTCGCATGGCAGGAATATTCTCTTTCAGTAATTTACTGTCAAACGGAGGTGTTTCTGTTTTTTTTGCCTGCAGTTCACCCTGACGAAGCCATGCCGAAACGGAATGTGCTTCGTGCGTATGTTTCAATGAGGTGTAAGCAGCTACTTTTAACTCACTTTGCATATACAGGTTTTCCCAGGCTGCTGCCGAAGCCACTCCAAAGAACGAAAGCAGATGATGAGTTTTTTCTTCGGGCTTGCGGGTAGGTGGTACCCAGTTGTTTTTGACCATTTCGGCATAGGGAAACTGTTTAGCCCATTCATGGGAACTGATTAAAGCTTCTTCCTGCTTGATACGTGCCACATATTCGTTATAACGTGCCTGCTTGTTAATCCAGAAGGAAGCCGGTATCTGAGTCACGTTTTCAAACAGTACTGCCATTTCAGGAGTAAGCGAGCTTTCTTCATTCAAAACGGCAATAATCGTTTTTTCGGGTTTTCCGGTCCTCAATGCAAATTCTTTTATACTCATGCCCATTTCTGCAAGCTTTTCGCGCAGGGTTTCGGCAGGGTGAAAAACAACGGTGGGGGTAAATTGATTAGTTGCCATAACGCTATCTTTTGTTTTTCTTTTCGTGGTAATCAGTAATCTCTAAAACGGTTAGTTCCTTTAGCTCTTTCAGCTCTATTGAACCTTTATTTACTCCTTCGAGTATAGGGGCATAAACCAATCGGGTTGGCTGTTCTAGACTACAAGCCCATTCTCCCGATCTGTTTTCAGAAAGTGAATGATGATTTCCCGGTAAATGAGGTAAGACCTCAAAGCTCTCAGCATCGTACAGGTCATTCAGTCGTTTATGTAGCAACTCCGCCTGTATGTTTCCTAACTTGCGCTGAGCCAATTTATAATCATTGGCATATTTTTCCAGCTTTCGGTCTGCAAAGATAATATTCATTTTTCAATAATCAAAATTTGAATTACACTTTCTGTTAGTTATTTTTATTTTTTTTCTACTCTCCATATAGTTCTACCGGCTCCCCACCATTATTCAACTCCATTCTTCTTCTCTTTCTTATCCCCCTGTAGGGGCTAGGGGTGATTTTCACTTACTAATCTGTACCAGATCAAGTCTTTCAAAATACCGGTTATTGACAGACAGTCTTATTATCCCATTGTCGTTTACATAAGGGATAGTTATTACCCGATTAGCATTCTTAAAAATGATATTCTTACCCGTTAGCTCGTATGTAAAAATGGAATCACCAAAGACCTCTTTTCCTACCCGGGCATGAATCCTCACGATGTTGTCCGCTTGAAAGACAAAAGGCGTTTTCCCCCAATCATAAACTTTACTGTTTCTTAGTGAATCCGTATCGATATGCTTGTTCATTATAAAACTGCCTACAGCATATTTACCGTTTACATTCCGGACTTGAGAAGTGCTGCTCAACGTTATTAATAACAGGCAGCAAATAAGTAATAATGGATTCTTCATTTTGTTTGAGTATATAGTTGTTCGATTAAATAAAACAATTGTATCTATTTTAAGTGGTATTGATATTAATTCGTAGCGCTCCAATACTCTTCTAATTGCCAGAATTTTTCAAATTGTAACGTTCTAAGCTTGGTAATCAGTTCAAAATACTGACTCTCGTTCAGTTCTGTCCAATTTGTTTTCTCTGCTACTATTCCAGTAAAGTTTTTTCGGAGATTAGTGAGCAGTATTCTGTCAATAGGTGGGTGTGCGATTTCGGCCAGCTTACCTTCACCGGAATATCGGACAATAACAGATGTTTTCAAGTATATAGCTATTATTTTTGCCGCACGACCATAGGTTGCTTCTATGTTACATTCCGTTTTGAGATAGTCAATCAATTGATTGCAACATTTACGGTGAAATACATCATATTCTTCAGAACTATTCACCTTAAGACTATCTAATTGCATCAAAGCCGTTGCCTCAATTGCTTTGATAATGTTAGGTGTATTGGTAAAATTCCGTTGTACTGCCCGGGCAGCCGTCCAGCAAGCGTAATTGTGTAAATGTTTCTCAAATGTATAAGCCATATATGGTTGGATTTAAATGAGTAATTTTTCCATACGATTTTATTTGAGAGCATTTAAAAATGGAATTTTCAAAAAATTGGAGTTTCCGTACTTATTCTTTTCTAACAAACCAATATATTCATCATGTGACTTTCCGTAATTCATTTCTGCTATATATTGTTCTTCATAATATGCTTGCATTTCTTCTGTACAGCATTCCGCTTTGTAGTTTTCCTTTATGCCGAAAATCCTATCCCATGATTCTACTTCTTCTTGAAATCCAACACAATTAAGGTCAATGTCAATGTGCTCTGGCTCAATTGTAGCGTTATAAGGTCTATTAAATTTCAAATCAATCTGAATATCATAAGCCTCACGACTATATGGATAAAACACCTTAACTCTCTTCTTTGATTCATTGCTTTTACCCTTGTTTTCTGTCTTATAAAGCGTATCCTCGCTTAATTTATATTTTGAATTACAAATGTCACATATAGGAATAAGATTTCTAAAGTTTATAGAGTTAAAAGGGTAATGTTTTCTCGGTAAATAGTGATCAAGAGCACTTCTGTGAGTATGATATTTGGTCAGTACTTTATTTATTCCACAACAACGGCAGACTGATGACCGCCCAACAATATTTTTATAATGCGCATCTACTGTACCATAAATATTATAAAATGGTGCACGATTTATTGATTTATCATAAAGAAAATCACAAAATATTTTCAAAGCTAATGCCAAATCCTTATTAATAAGCTGAATGTCTGAATAACTTACAGGTTGAATTCCATCTTTGCATTTGCATAAATCATCAATTTGATTATTGTTATGCACAGCAGTTTTTAGTAATTTTAAATCTTCTCGACCTAAACTTTTACAAATCTGATATACTTTTGATAGGGGGGATAGAATATATTCATTATTTATATTATCAATTATATTTTGATATTTGGGTAAAACTAAAGCGGAACTAAAAGCAGGAGCTGCAATTTTAGGCGCTCTAAAAATAACGTCTAACATCACATGATTTACAAATGATTGAGTGCTTACGATTTTAGTATATGAAAACGTATATGGTCTTAACATATAAATTACTTTTTATCAGTCACCTCTTTAATTAACATCAATTTTTCAATTGAATCACCGAATTCACTATTTAGTTCTTCAATAAGTGCTTCCGTCTTGTTGCTTGTATCAAATCGTTTTTTGAACTCATTGAGTTTTGACAAAGCATAAGTTCCAATAGTTTCTTTGTTTTTAAAGATTCTATTTGTCAGTAGATTTACAGACGTTCCATAAGTATCAATCCCCAATTCACTTGCTTTCTTAGCAGTAGTATTACCCTCTTCGTCTTTTTCAAAAAGCAGAACATTATCCGGCAAACAATCAGAAATGATAAAAGGTGAATGAGAAGTCAAAAGAACATCCTTCAATAGATGTACAGGAATATAACTACCATATGGCATATCTCTTTTATATCCTGCTAATATACTATCATTCAAAATCTTTACAAATTTAGCTCTCCAACTCGGATTAAAATGTGTTTCGGGTTCGTCAAGTAATAAAATAGAGCATTTGTCTTTTAGTAATAAACAAATACCCATTGTATGAATAAACTGATGCTCACCATCCGAAAAACTTCTTAGAAGTAAATCCTTAAACTCATCCTTCTTCACTTCTTTGGTTATGTAGAAATCAAGAAAATGAAATACATCTTGTGAAGGACTTGGAGTAGGTAATTTCCCATCTGTGTAAACACCTTTGGAGCGATAAACATCTGTTTTAGTACGTTCTTCAACAAAATAGTTATTAAGTTCATACAATAATCTGAAGAATTGAAAACATTCCAAGGAGCTGTAATGAAAATATTCTCGAAATGCAGTTTTCGTAGACTCATCAACATAAAAATCAAGCCATAGCGTATTTGTTTTATAATCCAAAAACCATGAGGTTGAACATCTTTTTAAATTTTCAATTTGATTTTTCTCAATAAGTTTCAATATTGGGATTTTTGTCTGTTTCTTTGTTTCCTTATCTATAAACTCAAAGTCGTGCAAATGAATATTCATTCGGAAACTTTTAAGTCCCAAAATTCCTGTATTATCTATTTTTCGTAGTGGTGACAGGGCTTTGTCATTTTCAAAAAGTAAACAAGACAACAAAACTGCCTGACTCATATTATTGTCAATATAAATCAAACTATTTTCAGGTTCTTCAAATGAAGGGTGCCCATTTTTTGTTGCCTGTTTGTATTCATCTAAGTGAATTAAACGACTCTTTATGAAGGGCAAACTTAAAATTTCATTTTCTCCTGAGGAATAGCCAACAATATGTGCAGGGAGATACATTTTATCTTGTGATTCAAAAATTTTACCTGATGAATTGATAAAACCTTTCTTTATATCTTCTTTAGACGTATCGGGATTTGGAATGATTATATTGCCTTCATTAAAAGGATACCCATAAACTTTAATTCCAGGCTCTTCACCTTGCTTTTTAGTGATTACAATTTTATCAAAATAATGGAGTGCATAGTATTTTCGATTATGTTGCCCAATCAAATATTCCAACGTAAAAGCATCGGGAGTACATTCAGTTCGTTTAAAATTATCTGGGTCTTTAATGCTATCAGGCAAATATTTAGCTACACAAAGTTCTAAATGATAGAAAATACTAGCCAAAGCTTCTAATACATTTGATTTTCCGCTGCCATTTAAACCTGCAAAGCAGAACGGACGAAATTCTTCCATTGCATCGGTGTCAGCCAAAGTATGAAAATTAATTTCAAAGCCTTTTTGTAAGCTTCTGAAACCTTCTTCGTTCTCAATTTTGAGTTTAAGTAGCTTCATTAAATAATCAATTTTATTGTATTTGTATTTTCATCAAAGACTTGTTTTACTTTTCCTTCTTTCAATAACTCAAAAACAAAGCCTTTGGCCTTATCGTATATTTCCTGCTCATAAAACTTCTTTTCATTCAATTCATCTTTATCTAGCCTTTCAAGCAATAGTTCAATAGATTTGGTGTTGCTATTCTTTGTAAAAAACGTATAATCATTTTCAAGCAATACTTCTAATTCAACAGCAGTATTAAAAGCAAGTTTACCTTCAAAAGCAAGTTTTGAAACACATAATAGTAAAGTCTCAGCCTTAATCTTCGATTTATTTTGAATAGATATTAAATTATCAATACAGACTATAACTTTTTCAAATTCATTCTGCATATGAATAGGCGGAATGGGGATTTTGATTTCCTTAATATTTGTCAGACTTAGGAAAGTTCTACCTGCATCGGTAATGATTGACTTTAATTGATGTTGAACTATATTTGAGTTAAAACAATGCTCGAAATAAGTCGGATTGATTAAATTTGTATTACAAGTTACTTTGTTGAAATTCTGGGAGATAATCGCTCTTAATAGTGAATACGGAATTTTCAAGGCCTTACCCGATGAACCGACAGCAACAATTACAATATCATTTGGTTTTATTTGGCTTCTTTTTAATTCAATGGCCTTTTCTTCAGAAACATATTTAATATCAGATAAATCAAGCTTGCCAGAAGTAATATTTTTACCTCTTAAAATCATTACTCCAGCTTCTTCAACATAGTCTTTAGATGTAAGATTAGAGCCAAATGGACCGCTTGATAATGAGTATTGTTCATCTGAAGCAATATCCTCAACATTTTTTTCTTCTAAACTAGGCCAGTTTTTGAATTTAGTGTAAAATTGAGACCACTTTAAGTTTTCATATTTTTCAATAATTTGAATCCTTTTATTGATTACTAGATGAGTTTTATCTAAAATTGCAACTATTTTATTTTGAATTTCAACTTCAGGAATAGGGATTTCAATATCTTCAATATATTTCTTTGAGATATGCTTTAAACCAGCACCTTTGAATCCTCTTTCAAGAATATAGATATTACTTAAAAGATAATAAAAAACGAATTTTGTTTTAATATAATCTTTCCGATTTATGGTCACGATACAATCTGTTGACGTGGAAAATGATTCATTTACATAATGAATGCTTGCACTTCCTCCAGTTCCGAAAATTAAAGCTTCATCAAAATACTGTTCAGTTTCAATCCACTTAGAAAGTGTTTGACTTGAGGTGTAAAAAGGGAAACGCCCTTCGTCAAGCCCTTCACCAGCTTTTGTTTTCGACTTTGGAGCAAACCAGAATATATCCTTAAAACGTTCCTTTCTCATCCTATTAGGTTTTTAAGTTCTTCCATATCCTTACGGATTTCATCTTCTAATTGAAATAGTGATATAAGGATTTCTTTAGGTGGTTCATAGATTTGTTCTTTATATTCAAACTTTTTGTACTTATTATAACTCAAATCTAACCCGTTATCTTGAATTTCAGATAATGGTACAAAAAAATGTTCCGTTCTTTCTATAGGTGTATTCGTAAACCGATTTTTATATGCATCAATTGCTATCGGTAAAGGGTTTTCCGCTAATTTTTTCCTATTGTCATCAAGGCTATAGCCGTCATTTTTCAACTCATAAAACCACACTTTTTCTGTATGCCAAGTTTGACTTTCTTCTTCGGCTTTGGTAAATATCAAGATGGCAGTTTTAACTCCTGTGTAAGGTTTGAATGCTCCACTTGGTAGAGAAATTACAGCTTCTAACTGATTGTCTCTAAGTAATATTTCTCTTGTTTTTCTTTCTTTTGCCCCTCCTTTAAACAGTACTCCTTCTGGAATAATTATGGCTGCCTTTCCACCTGATCTAAGCATTTTTGAAATGCGAACTAAAAAAAGCAATTCACTTTGGGTGCCATCTATTTTTAATTGATCACTCATTCCACCTTTATCAATTCTGCCGGTAAATGGCGGATTTGCCATAATTACGGAGTATTCTCCGTCTTGGTGGAGTTGGTCGTATTTCTTTGAAAGCGTATCGGTATTTTCAATTTGAGGAATTTTAATACCGTGTAGCATCAAGTTCATTAAACCAATTCGTACCATTGTTTGGTCAACATCAAAACCAAAGAAAGTTTTTTCATTCAAATCATTCCACACTTCAAGTTTAGAAATTTTGTCCCCACCGAATCTTTTAAAACGTTTTAATCCATTTTCATCTTCTGTAATTTCCTCAGCACTTGTGTGTCTAGTAAGAATATGCTGATAAGCACCTACTAAAAAGCCGCCTGTTCCACAAGCAGGGTCACAAATTTTATCAGTCCAATCTGGGTTTATAATTTCACACATAAACTGAATAAGATGTCTTGGCGTACGAAATTGTCCGTTTTTCCCACCAGATCCCATCTCATCAATTAGGTATTCATATATGTCACCTTGCGTATCCTGGAATTGTTGTCCTTCATTTTGTTGCTTTTTAATGTCTTCAAAAAGTTCATCTATAGCTTTTACTGCTTCATCTAATAAAGCTGAATTATTGATAATGAAGATGGCGGTCTCCATATATCTTGAATAAGGTTGTGAAGGATCGTTTAAACTTTTTATAAATGGAAAAGCTTTTTTTGAAACAACATCAAGCATTGTATCAGGGTCAAGTTGTGTAAAGTGAGACCATCGGCAATCCTCTCTACCTTCAAATATTGATTGAAACACTTTTTCTTCAAAAACTGCTTTTGCCTTTTCTACAGAATCCGCATCATCTAATCTTCGCATAAAAAGTAAATACGAAATTTGCTCTATGGCTGTGATTGGGTTAGTGATACCTCTGCTCCAGAATTTCTCCCAAAGCTTATTGATTTTCGACTTTAATTCGTTTGATAACATTGTTTTACTTGTTTATTATGCTGCTATTCTTTGAATAACTGTTATTATTTCTTCTATTTCTTTAGGTGAAAATACTCCCATTATTCCCATTGGGTGCAATTGGGTAAAAGGTGGATTGATTAAATCTTTCTTTTCAATTTTACCTTTGTCAATCAAATACTTTTTTAGTACTGTCATAAACTCTATTTGATTATTTGAAAGGTTGTTGTGAATTTGAATAAACTCGTTGAAAGCTAAAGTCACTGTTTCTTCAAACGAATGAACTATTTCAACTTGTAGAATATGTTTAATGAATTGTAAGAACTTAGCGTGTTGATTGCCGTAAACCCGTTGGAGTAATTTCTCCGTAACAAATGGGTCTTTCTCGTTCATCATTTGAGCAAGTTCATTCAATTCTTCATCAGTAATAGCTTCCCCTGATTTAATCTTTCTCAAAATCGGATTGTCGTCAGCTAATTGCTGAACCATTGATTCAACCATTTCTTTGTATCGGCTTACACTTACTAACTCATTTTCGGGACCAAACTCAATCATTTCTTTTTTATAAGTAACGTCTTTGAGATTTAGGCTTTCTTGCTCGTTACCATCAATAAACTGTTGGCAATATCTCATTAAAGGTGCAACTTTATCAATGATTAATTTCAAGTCACTTTCTGTTGCATTTTTCCAGAAACTGTTTTTAAGTGCTTTATTGATTATTTCTTTTTCTTTAGCAACGACACCAATATTCAGCGGTAATTCTGCAATCTGTGTAGTGATTAATTCTTTTAGATTTTCAATATCCTGACTTTCTTCATTCAATTGAGCAATAGAAAATTCCACAATATCCTTTTCGAACCGCATAGCTTTGAAGTCAACAGAAGATAGAGCCCTTAATATGGGTGAAATGGTTTGGTCTAAGAATTGAATTTTATCATCGCTCAGTTCATTCCAAAAGGTTGGTTCATATACTTTCTCTAAATCTAAAGCATTATCCTGTACAATTACATTATTTTGAGGTAAGGAATTAATCAACTTTTCTAATTCTAACTTTTCGGCAGTTGCTATTTCTGTATTAAGTTCTCTTGCTATCTTTAGCTTTTCTAACCGCATTTTAAAAAGCCGAACTGGTAATGCTGTTTGCAATTTATTTTCTTTTCCTTTAGGGTTAAGTTTGAAGTATTCAAAATTATCCCAACAATCAATTACCAGAAACTTATCTTTTTCATGACACCAACTTCTTCTTTGATTTGCATTTAGAACCCTTGTGCCACGACCTATCATTTGCCAAAATTTAGTATAAGAAAAGACAGGCTTTGCGAATACAAGGTTGACTAATTCAGGTATATCAATTCCAGTATCAAGCATATCAACACTTATAGCCACTCTCGGGAAGTCGTTATTTTTGAACTGGTCTAATAAACCGCCTTTGCCATAAACGCGTGGGTCGTCGGATACAATTACTTTGGCAATTTCACCAGCACCTTGCGGATAGAACTGGTCAAACACTTCTTTTATTCTCCTTGCATGTTTCATAGTTATACAGAAGAAAATTGTTTTGCCAGGCAATACTCCATTGGGATCTTTAATACATTCTTCCCAAAACTCACGCACAATTAATGCATTCGTTCCTTTGTTCGTTACAGCTTTTTCAATTTCAGTACCTTCAAAGTTGATTTCAACAGGATCTTTACCTTCAGCTATTAATTTCTTTTGGTCATCTTCACTAATCGTACTTAAATGGATTCCTTCTTGTTGAAATTTAGTTGTCAATTTCATTACTTCAAAATTTGACAAGTATGGAGGTTTGTTATTCACTGCATCCTCAAAAGTGTATGCAAATGTTGGCAAACCGTCCTCGCAATCGAATAACTCAAAGGTATTGTGGTCAACTACATCTGTTGGAGTTGCGGTTAAACCAAGAATAATGGTATTGAAGTAGCTTAAAACATTTTGGTAAACATTGTAAATAGAACGGTGACTTTCGTCCACTACAATGAGGTCAAAGAAGTGAGGCGACAAGCCATCATTCTCCGTAATATTCAACATGGTAGGATATGTTGAAACATAAATTCTTCTGTCTGTGGCAATCTTAGTTTCACCAGTCTGAGGCCAAACAGAATATTGTGGTGCATTATCTTTAAAAGCTTCAATTGCCTGATCTCTTAAAGCTATCCTGTCCACCAAAAACAAAACCCTCGAAATCCAACCCGCACGCATCAAACCATCAACCATTGCAATACAAGTTCTGGTTTTTCCAGTTCCGGTAGCCATTATCAAAAGAAATTTTCTTTTTCTTTCTTCCATAGCTTCAAATACAGCTCTAATAGCTTGTATTTGATAAGGTCTTCCGGCAATATTGGTATTGATTAATTCGTCAGCTAATGGTTTCTTGTTTTTTCGAATGAAAGCCATTCTTTCCAAATCTGAACGAGTAGGGAATGAAAAAATCTTTCGAGGGATATAATTTTCTAAATCCCAGAAATAAATATCATGTCCGTTTGTGTACATACAAAACGGCAACTCACAATTGTATTGTTTCTGAATGTTGTAGGTGTATTGTTTAGCTTGTTCTTCTCCAACAGTTGCATCTGCCGAGGTTTTCTTTGCTTCTACAACAGCTAAAGGTTTGCCATCTTTCCCGAGTAGCACATAATCACTTGCTTGATGAGCAGAATATGATGTTTGAATATCGCTTACAACCTGTTTGTCATAAATAATATCAAACTCTTCAACCACCTGTGTACGGTCGGAAACATTCCACCCGGCTTGTTTAAGTCGGATGTCAATAATTTCTTTACGTGTATGTCTTTCGGTTTTCAAGTGATTTATTTTTCAACCCCAAAGTTACGAATCATTTTTTAACTCCATGCTATTTAAATAAATAATTTTTCAGTTTCTGAATAAAAATTTTGAATGTTTTGGCTTCAGGTTAGCTATTTTTTGGCTGTTTGATGATCTATAGCAGGAAGCAGTATTTCCTTTGAAAATGTTCAAAAGTATGTTGCACGAGGTGTTTCGCGGTTTTTGTACAACTACAAAGGTATGTTGCACGATGTGATTTATGCTTTTGTACAAGTACAAAGGCATGTTGCACGAGGTGATTTATGCTTTTGTACAACTACAAAGGTATGTTGCACGAGGTGAATTGTACTTTTGTACAAGTACAAAGGTAGGTTGCACGAAGTGATTTATGCTTTTGTACAAGTACAAAGGCTCGAAAACGATTCGACCTATGCTTTTTGTACAATTACAAAAAAAGTAAAACTGACCCAAAATTAACTGCTCCAAAACTTATAATATACACTTTTCTGTCATTATTAGTGCCTGAAAAACAGGAGTTTATTGACTGTAAAAGCCGATTGTAATTGTAAAATATGAAATGTGGGTTATTCTTTCTGAAAATATTTATGGAAAATCAAGATTTTATATATCTAATTATCAATGTAATACAAAATTTTTTGGAAAACTTTTTATTTTAAACATAGAAAATCAATATTTATTATTTTTACTTTAAAATATCTGTAGTATATTTGTAGGTCTGTTAATTATAAATAAGGTGTTTTTATAATTAAACGGATGAGAGGTATTTGACGTATTTAAGTATAAAAAACGAATGGATAGGATATAACAGGTTGTTCTATCGCATGTGTTGTGTATCGGGTAGCTTCTGCCGAAAGGCAGTGTTGATATTTTTTCAGGTATAGCCTTCATAAAGTTGCACTGCGGATAAAGTCCGGAGTGAAGCGGTGGGAGCAATGCCACAGAAGATGAAACAGAAAAAACTACCGGATAAGGTTAACCCAAATGCGGCATTCCTCTGAAAATTAATTTTTAAAGTTTTCAAAGAATGAAAAATAATATTTTTATCCCCATCACTTTTTCGCGATTATGGAAAAGTGAATTTCGTGACATGGTTACAAAGGTCATTGAATTAGTAAACAACCAAAATCCTGACGCTCTCGACCTGAGGTTTGTGTACGATGAGTTGGGTACCGCTTACAGCGGTCTGCAACAGATGCATGTTCCTTACGGTAAGCATCCGCTAAGTAGTAATCTATCGGAACTGCGGACGAAACGGGCGAGACTGATACGTGCACTGGTAGCACAAATCAGGGCGCTGCAATTTACCAATGCGGTGTATGACATTCCTCAGCTGGAAGTCATTGCTGCCTTTGTAAAACGTTACCTGAGCCCGATAGTAAGAACAAATTCATCGAAAACAACGGATACGTTGAATGAAATGTTTTCTTTTTTGAATACAAATCAGTCCGTAACCGATGCTATCAATAACCTGAATTTGAGAAACTATTTTGAAGAACTGCGGGTATTGCAAAGCAGTTTTGCGCAAACGGAAAGTGAGCGCAGCACTTCGAAATCGGAGCGTCAGAAGGTCAATACTTCGGAGGTAAGAATCAAAGCCGAAACGGCGTTGAGCAATTTACTGAAAGAGGTAGCATTGATGCAACTAAAACATACCGATGTGGATTATAATCCATTGATAAACGGTATTAATGAGTTGTTTGCATCGTATGGCTCACAGGTAAAATCGCGTTCGACACGCAGAAATCAAATGATTGTAAAACGTAAAGATGCAGCTATACAAACGACAACAACCGCACAGAACGGGAATTCGGGCGCGGTTGTTATTGGTAATTAGAGCCATCAAACTTTAAAGAAAAAGTCTCGCATACCTGTTTGCGGGGCTTTTTTTTGTCTGTATGAATGCGGTTCAAAGATAAATGATTTATTTGAGGAGCGCTATTATTATAAGTTAAATAATGTATAATTTATTGATTTTAAGTCAGAGTATCAGTCTTGTAGCTCTGTAGTAATGCATCTGCAAGGGAGCAAAAAGTGGCATGTGATATACTTTTGCCTTGATGAAAGATAACGTTCAGAGCATAAAAAAAGCCTTGAAAAACAAGGCTTTGATAATTATTTTAATCGAACGTAAGGACGGGGAAGGGGTTCCATTATTTACCGATACAGAATTTTCCGAAGATATTACCCAGAATTTCGTCGTTGGATATTTGTCCGGTAATTTCGCCCAGAAAATGCATACATTCTCGGATGTCCTGCGAAAGAAAATCGCCGGAAATGCCTGAGTCCAACCCATCAATAACACGGCAAATGGCAGAATGGGCATGATTCAATGCTTCGTAGTGGCGTACATTGCTTACTACCACGTCGCCGGGACGAACATCGGGCAACTGTGCAGCTTTGGTCAGTGCTTTTTGAAGCATGTCGGTGTTAATCCGTTCGCGCGCCGATATATAAATCCGTTCACCTTCAAACTGCTCAAACAGTTGCGACAATACATCGCGCTCATCATCGGCAATTTTGTCTATTTTATTGAAAACAAGGATTACTTTCTTTCCTGCCGAACGTTTAGCAATGCGGTCGGTAAGCCACTCCATATGCTCACTCAGTTGGGTACAGTCCAGTATCCACAGTACTATCGAAGCTTGTTCAATTTTCTGGTAGGTACGCTCTATACCCATATTCTCAATCTTATCTTTGGTGTCGCGTATACCGGCCGTGTCGATAAACCGGAACGTTATACCATCAATATTGATAGAGTCTTCAATGACGTCACGGGTGGTGCCGTGTATGTCCGAAACGATGGCTTTGTCCTCGTTCAGTAACACATTCAGCAATGTTGATTTACCCACATTGGTTTCGCCTACCAGCGCTACGGGTATACCATTTTTTAGTGCATTGCCCAAACTGAAAGAGTCGGAAAGTTTAAGAATAAGTCTTTCAATAGTTGTAGCCAGCGATTTTAGTTGTGTTCTGTCAGCAAACTCCACATCTTCCTCGTTGAAGTCCAGTTCCAGTTCCACCAGCGAAACAAAGTTGAGAAGCTGAGTCCGCAGTTTCAGTAATTCACTCGAAAAACCTCCACGCATTTGGTTTAATGCCATTCTGTGCGAAGCTGCAGAATTAGACGCAATCAGATCGGCTACAGCCTCGGCTTGAGACAGATCCATCTTGCCATTTAAAAAAGCCCGTTGGGTAAACTCTCCCGGCTGAGCCAATACACAGTGTTGGTTGATAAGTAACTGTAGAATCTGTTGCTGTACAAAAACAGACCCGTGGCAGGAAATTTCCACCACATCTTCTCCGGTAAACGAATGCGGAGCCAGGAAAACACTTACCAGCACTTCGTCTACAATTTCATTTTTTTCGTTTACAATGTTCCCGAAACTTACTGTATTGGCTTCCTGTTTCAGGAATGCAAAGTTTTTCTTACGGGGAATAAAAATAGGATTGAAATTTTTCAATGCATCTTTTCCTGATACACGTATTACCGCAATTCCTCCGATGCCCGGAGCTGTGGATATAGCTGTTATGGTAGACATAGCGTGTTTTTTAGTTCTGCTGTTTTAGGATAAATAGATATTGTATTTAGGAGCTGCTGAAAAACTATAATATTATTGATTTATAGTTGAATAACGTTGTATTTCGTGATTTTGTACAAGCTTATTGAATATAATATTCGTTCCCCTTACGCTTACTTATCTTTTATGCAATCAATAAATCCTGAAAGGATGTAAGCGGTACAACCGGCGGATTAGACTAATATGGAAGCAAGAACCCTGAACAGGGTTCAATACCAACATCGTATTTTTTCATTCAACCCACTTCGGGGTTGTGAGTGTAAGGTTGTTCATATCCCCTGGTTTTGCAAGCTTCACCAGGGGATATTTACATTTAGCCACTTCGTGGCAATAAATAGTTTTTGAGCAAACTATATTTAAATCCGGTTAAGAACCGTTGTTACTAATTTTTCAATATAGGGTTTATAGTCGGTATTGGCTGCTTCTACTCTGCGATTGGCAATGATACAGCAAACCGTCATAGCTTTGTGTCCCATGAGTTTGGCCAGTCCGGCAATGGCAGAACCCTCCATTTCGTAATTGGTTATTTTATACTTGCCGTAGCGGAATCGTTCTATTTTGTCATTTAAATGCATATCGGCCAGATCAATGCGCAACACTCTTCCTTGCGGTCCGTAAAATCCGTTCGCCGAAATGGTTACACCACGTAGCATATCGTCTTTACCAATGCGCTGTATCAGTTCCTCGTCGGCATCCACCACATAAGGAGCAGCCAGCTGAGGATTCCATTCTAATTGCTCTTTGAGCGTTTTTTCGAATGTCAGGTCACTGACACCATCTCTGCCGGCATAAAAGTTCAGCATGCCATCAAAACCAATGGATTTTTCCGAAATCAGGAAACTTCCCAACGGAATTTCGGGTTGCATGCCTCCGGAAGTACCTATTCTGATAATGGTTAGCTGACGAAAGTCTTTCTTTTCGGTTCGGTTTTCGAGGTCGATATTGGACAATGCATCCAATTCATTCATTACAATGTCAATATTATCCGTACCTATTCCGGTCGATATCACAGATATACGCTTGCCTTTGTAGGTGCCTGTTATGGTGTTGAATTCACGACTCGATACCGAGCATTCCTGCGTGTCAAAATACTCAGCCACTAAAGCTACTCTACCGGGATCACCCACTAAAATAACGTTATCGGCAAGTTGTTCTGGTTTTAAATGCAAGTGGAATATGCTTCCATCACTGTTTAAAATCAATTCGGATGGTGGAAAATGTTTCATACGATAATAATTGTTTTTAAAGGTCGTATGGAACTCGCATGTCAGATTTTCATACCATTTGGTGAATACCTGTATTCATGCTCGTTTCATAAATTCAACGAGTTATAATTTCTGTTTGAAATTTCGAATAAAAATACAAATATACTTGATTTTATATTTATAATCTTAAGTAAATGATAATTATTGTTGATATGTTTTTTGTCACATAGTTCACACTAGTTTTAAATAGGCGTTATAAGACTAAGAACACATAGCATTATCCCGAATACGGGATAATTTCAGACTGAGCAAGAGTATCGTCAGATACTTTTACTATGTGACCTAAGTCTTTTTCTCTCATGATTTCTATGTGTTCTATTGTGATAAAATATATCATAAAATATTATCAACTGCTTATAT
>Ga0302167_10000558_pt1 | contig 17829 bp, 17 predicted proteins | sample I_Fen_N1_1_FD_193496 | JGI IMG/M metagenome (GOLD analysis project Ga0302167, IMG submission 193496) | Peat permafrost microbial communities from Stordalen Mire near Abisko, Sweden - I_Fen_N1_1 | ecosystem: Environmental > Terrestrial > Soil > Wetlands > Permafrost | place: Sweden: Abisko...
AGGTCGGCGCGGATGTGCGCCTCATGATCTGCTGAGTGGGTCTGCTTCTGGCAGTCCCTCTACAGCGGACTTTGGATTCTTCTGTTTCGTCCCCTGCAAGTCAAGTCGTCTATGTGCTTTATTGAAGTAAGCACATGAGAAAGCAAGAAAAAATCGCTAAACAGCGACTGTGTTAGCTTCGATTGCGCAACTCATGACAAGGAAATGGCATGCGAACGATCTTCTTCATGGTCAGCCTGCTGATCAGCCCTTTGTGCACGGCCGCCCAGATCTACAAATGGGTCGATGCCCAAGGCGTGACACACTTCGACGCTCAACCACCTCAAGGGCAGCAAGCCACCACCGTGGTGACGCCCTCCTCTTCCGCGAGCCAACCGGCCACGCTGCCCGGCAGTAAAGCCATTGGCAATCAGCAGGACATCGACAACAGCGTGAAAAAGCAGGTCGCCGAGCAGCAAGCTCAGCTGAAGGCATTTTGCGTGCAGGCGCGCACGAATCTGGCGCAGCTGCAGAACAATCCGCGACTTCGGGAGGATGTGGACGGCGAAATGCGTCGCCTGAGCGATCAACAACGTCAGGAACGCATCAGCGAAACGCAGAAACAGATTGCGCAGAACTGCCAGTAGGGGCCGAGCTTGCTCGCGATAACGGTGCAGCATTCAACAAAACTGTTGAATGCTGCACCGTTATCGCGAGCAAGCTCGGCTCCTACAGAGATCGGTGTTAGCGGGAGGCGGTGATCAGCAGATCGAACTCTTTGAGCAGCACTTGCAGCTGTCGATCCCGGCCCTGGACATCACGGCCGGCGAAGACCATTTCGGCCATCTCCTGAATCCCGGAGACGGCGGGCAACGGCAGGTCCTGCTCGAGGATCATCTTCATCCGGGGCAGGAAGATCCATTGCAGCCACTGCTCGAAATCCAGCGTATCGACCGAAAACGGCTCGACGCTGGAAAGCGCTTCTTGGGATGGCGAGACTTCATCCCACCACCCCTGCACCCGCAGTTCACGCTCAATCAGCAGCAACTGCTCGGCAATCTTCGGGAAGCGCGCGTCCATCACAGCGAAACCTTGGCCTTCTGACGGGCCAATGTTGCGCCGGCAGAATCACCCTGCTTCTCGCGTGCCTGGGCAATCAATTCCCACAGGCTGGCCTGAAGGTCCGGACGGCCATTGGCGAATGTCAGACCACGGCGAGCGAATTGTTCAGCCTGCGCCGCATCGCCTTGGGCCATGCGCACTTGAGCCAGACGATAAAGCACTTGCGGCTCACGCGGTGCAACGCGCTGAGCACGTTCCAGGCTGGACGAAGCACCGTTGAGGTCGCCGCTTGCCTGTTGCTGCTGAGCCGTGGTCAACAGTGCCAGCACCGGACCATCCAGTTGCTCGTCGGCTGACAGACCGCCAGCGTTCGCCGAAGGAATCCCGCTCGGCGTCGACGGCATGCTGTAGCTGCCCTGATTGATCGGTGCCGACTGGACCGGCGAGGTATCGATCGGCCCCGGAGTAATCGGGCCTGGCGTGATCGGCGAGGTGCTGATCGGTGCCGAGGCGACAGCGCCGCCACCTGGAACCATCACCACCACACCGGTATCGCCCTGCGGAATCGCCTGGGTTTGCGACTGGGCTTGCGCAGGACGCTTCACGGTCGACTTGCGGAAGCCGCCATTCGCCGAAATCCGCTCACTGTTGGACACAGCCGTGCCGGAGTCTTCAACCGGAATCGAACCGCGCTGTACGGTGGAGCAACCGCTGAGCAACGCCACGGCGGCAACCGCTGGTATCAACCACTTGTTCACGTAAATCCCTCTTTGCTTAATTCATCCAGCCCTTGACCCAATCCATCACCGTTTCGCCGGAAGCAGGGCTTTCGCCACCGCAAGCCGCACCGGGAGGTGGTTCACTGCCGCGAATATACGGCATCTGTACCGCGCCTGGGCAGTTGGCGTCGGAGCCTTGCCCGGTACGCGAATCGACCCAGGCCTGAACAACGTTATCCGGCTGCGGCATGTCCAGCGGCAGCGGATCGGCTTTGCGCATGAAGCTGGTCCAGACCTGCAAGGCGCCGGTCGCGCCGGTGAATGGCGTCTTGCCGTTGTCATCGCGACCGAGCCAGACCACCGCCAGCAAGTCCTGACTGAAACCGGCGAACCAGCTGTCTCGCGAGTCATTACTGGTACCGGTCTTGCCGGCCAGGGTCAGGGTTTTCGGCAACACGTTATAAACCGAGCTGCCGGTACCTTCACGCATGACCCGTTGCATGGCGCTCTGGATCAGGTAAATAGAGGCTGGATCAAAACGCTGCTCGATCTGGAACGGATAGCGCTTGAGCGGCTCGCCTTCGGCGGTCAACACGCTACGAATCCCGCGCATCGGCGTGTTGAAACCACCGTTGGCCAGCGTCTGGTACATGGTCGCCACTTCAATCGGCGTCATGCCGCCGGCGCCCAGCAACATCGACGGGAATGCCGGGAATTCGCGGGTCACGCCCAGGCGAGCGAGGGTCTTGAGGACATTCGGGACACCGACTGCCAAACCAAGACGCGCGGTCGACAGGTTGTAGGAATGCGCCAGCCCCTGATACAGGAACACCGTACCGTGGGAACGACGATCGTAGTTCTGCGGTTTCCAGACCTGACCGTCTGCGCCTTTGACCGAGAAGGACTCGTCCGACAGCCAACTGGTCAGGGTGTATTGGGTGGGTTTTTCAAGGGCTGTCAGATAAACCGCAGGCTTGATCAACGAGCCAATAGGTCGCACCGCATCCAGCGCACGGTTGAAGCCGGCAAAACTCGCCTGGCGACTGCCGATCATGGCCTGGACTTCACCGGTTTCCGGATTGGTCACGACCATCGCTGCTTCAACATCATCGGAACCCTTGCGGCCCGACAGACGCTTGAAGGTATCGTTGACGGAGGCTTCGGCTTTCATCTGCAGAATCGGGTCGAAGCTGGTGAAGATCCGCAGGCCTTCTTCGGTCAAATCTTCGTCGCGGTAGTCTTCGCGCAACTGGCGTTTAACCAGATCGAGGAAACCGGGGAACGAGCTGTCGGCCAGCTTGCCGCGTGTTGTTACACCCAGTGGCATTTTCTTCGCTGCAGCGACCTGCTCGGCGGTGGCGACGCCCTGCTGTTCAAGGACATCGAGCACCAGATTGCGTCGCTCAAGCGCACGCTCAGGATTGCGACGCGGGTTGTAGTACGACGGCCCTTTGACCATCCCCACCAACATGGCAACTTGATGCAGTTTCAGTTCGGACAATGGCTGCCCGAAGAAGAACTGGCTGGCCAGACCGAAACCGTGCACTGCGCGCTGGCCGTCCTGACCGACGAAGACTTCATTGAGGTAAGCCTCAAGAATTTCCCGCTTGTCGTAATGCAGCTCAAGCAGCATCGCCATCATGGCTTCGGTGAGTTTGCGGGTCAGGCTACGTTCGCTGGTCAGGTAGAAGTTCTTGACCAACTGTTGTGTCAGCGTACTGCCGCCCTGGGTCATCTTGCCGCCAGAGGTGTTGACGTAGACCGCTCGGGCAATCGACTTCGGCGACACGCCCCAGTGGCTGTAGAAATCCCGGTCTTCCACAGCGACCAGGGTTTCCAGCAGATACGGCGGCACCTGATCGATTTTGATCAGGATGCGGTCTTCAAGGTTTTTCGGGTAAATCCCGCCGATCAGCAGCGGCTCAAGGCGCACCACCGAAAGCTTCGAACCGTTGGTCGCCGAAAGCTCGGCAACATAGTCGCCGGAGAAACGCACGCGCACCGGCTGGGGTTTTTCCAGGCCTTCATAAAACTGGAAGCCACGGGTATTCAAATCAACGGTGTTGCCGTTGACCGCCGCAGCGCCGGGGCCATTGCTCACGCTTTCGCGGCGGTAGCCCAAGGCGTCGAGTTCGGTGAGGAAGTCATCCTTGCTCAGTTTCTGGCCGGTAAACAGCTCAAGCGGGCGCGCATAAACCTTGGCCGGGATCGTCCAGCGCTTGCCGGAGAATTTTTCCTGGACGATAGCGTCGAGGTAAACCGCGAATCCGGCGAGCACCACGAGGCCGACCAGACTGAGTTTAAGGGCCCAGCCCAGCCAAGGGTGCAAGCCCCTGGAAGGTGGTTTTTTTGGAGTGCGGGGGGATCGAGTACGAGTCATGGCGGCGGATTATACGCACTTTATTCATACTCAACAGGCGCCCTCCGAGGTTTGCGTCAGGCAGACTTGCGGCCATAATGGCGGCCTTGAATTTTTCCCAGTCTTTGAAGGATCGCCTGTGAGCCAGTCCCTGATCGCCGCTCTGCAAAACCCGGCCCTCTACCCGCATCCGGTAGATGGGTTTCAGGTCATCGAAACCCATATTTCCTGGGTCATCCTCACAGGTCCCTTTGCTTATAAAGTGAAGAAGCCAGTGAATTTCGGTTTCCTCGACTTCACCAGCCTCGACGCCCGCGAGCACTTCTGCGGTGAAGAACTGGGCTTGAACCAGCGCCTGACCAACGATTTGTATCTGGAAGTGTTGCCAATCACCGGCAGCGCCGAGGCCCCTCAATTCGGTGGCGATGGCCCGGTCGTCGACTTCGCCCTGAAAATGCGTCAATTTCCACAAAGCCAGCTGCTCAGCACCTTGCAGGCAAACGGTGAGCTGACCACCGCACACATCGACGAGATGGCCGCGCAGATCGCTCAATTCCACCTCAACGCGCCGAAAGTCCCCGCCGAACACGAAGCCGGCACCCCGGACAGCGTCATGGCGCCGGTGCGCCAGAACTTCGAACAGATCCGTCCGTTCCTCAGCGACAAGGCTGACCTGGTGCAACTCGACGCCCTGCAAGCCTGGGCCGAGAGCAGCTTCGAACGCCTCAAGCCACTGTTCGCCCAGCGCAAGGCCGAAGGCTTCATTCGTGAATGCCACGGTGATATCCACTTGGGTAACGCTACCGTGATCGACGGCAAGGTCGTGATCTTCGACTGCATCGAATTCAACGAACCGTTCCGTTTCACCGACGTCTACGCCGACACCGGCTTCCTGGCGATGGACCTGGAAGACCGTGGCTTGAAAAGCCTCGCGCGCCGTTTCGTCAGCCAATACCTGGAGCTGACCGGCGACTATCAAGGCCTTGAACTGCTGAACTTCTATAAAGCCTACCGCGCACTGGTTCGCGCGAAAGTCAGCCTGTTCAGCATGCCCGCCGAAGCCGATCCAGTGCAGCGCGCAACGACCCTGCGCCAGTACCGCAACTACGCCAACCTGGCGGAAAGCTACAGCACCATTCCTTCGCGCTTCATGGCGATTACTCACGGCGTATCCGCTGTTGGCAAAAGCCACGTGGCCATGCGCCTGGTCGAAGCGCTGGGCGCCATTCGCCTGCGCTCGGATGTAGAACGCAAACGTCAGTTCGGTGAACAAACCGTAGCGAATGATCCGCAAGCCGGCATTTATAACGCGCACGCCACTGCTGCCACCTACAGCCGCCTGCATGAAATCGCCGGGATCATCCTGCGCGCCGGTTTCCCGGTGGTGATCGATGCCACTTACCTCAAGCGCGACCAGCGTGACGGCGCGGCGAAAATCGCCGAGGCCACCGGTGCGCCGTTCCTGATCCTTGATTGCCATGCGCCGCAAGCTGTCATTGAGAGCTGGCTGGCCCTGCGTCAGGCAGACAAAAAGGATCCGTCCGACGCCAATCTGGCCGTTATCGCGGCCCAGCAAGCCAATCGTGAAGCGCTGACGCCAGCCGAAATTCTGTGCAGCAAGCGCGTTCAGACCAATGAAAGCGGGACCCTCGACACCGTTGTTGCGCAAATTCGCCAACGCATGCCAGGCCTGTAAAAACTATTTCAGCCGTGAAGCCTTCCCTGGCTTCACGGCTGTCAAATAGTGGCACTATACTGGCGTCATAAAACCATCAGGTGATGCGACATGAGCCAACCCAAACTTCTCGACACCCCGCTGTATGCCTTGCTGCACAAAGACGACATCGCAGGATTCAACAATGAGCGGCCCAAAGACGGACCTATCGACATGACGGGTGGCGATTTCCGGGGCCTGGACTTGCGTGAACTGAATGCCGATGGCGTCGACTTCACTGATGCTTATTTCCGCTCCGCCGATTTGCGCGGCATCGATTTCCGCAGTGCATCGTTGGAAGGCGCCAGCCTGGCTCACGCGCAGATCTCCGGCGCGTACTTCCCGGCAGAACTGAGCGCGGACGAGATCCTGATGTCGATGAACTTCGGCACACGCCTGCGTTATCGCACTCGCTAAAAACGACGTTTTACCCTGACACATCCAGCGCCCCCGCTTTGCGCTGGATGCCGTGTAATCGCCCGAAACCGACTTCTGGCGCCCCTCCCTACCTGTCTTTGACTGGTCCTCTTAGAAGCTTTTGCGTCGAAACCGACCAAACAATCACGCTTTTCCTACTGATGGCTACACTCCTGAGAAGCTCGCCCACGCACCGTTCGGCCGTCGCAAGGAGGCTTGATGAATGATGAACTGCAACACCTGAAGAATCTTGGCAAGACGTCGGCGCAGTGGCTGCATGCCGTGGGCATCCACAGCGCCTCGGATTTGCGTCGCCTTGGGGCTGTGGATGCTTATCGGGCCGTGCGTACGCGAGGGTTTCGGGCGTCAAAGGTGTTGTTGTATGCGATCGAAGGTGCCCTGATGGATGTGCACTGGAACGACATTCCGGCCGAGCGTAAAGACGCCTTGAACAAACAGCTGGAAGCGATTTCTTCGCGCAACAAGGCTTGAAGGCATTGGCCTTGAACCGAATTGACGGGGCATCACAAAGAAACTGAAAAACAGCGGTTGACTTGGTAATGAGAATCGCTATGATTAGCACCAACTGGTCGCGAGACTGGTCGATATTTGAAAAGCCCTTGGTTCGGACTCTCAGATATCTCCTCATCAGGCTAATCACGGTTATTTGACCCGGCTCTTGCCGGGTCTTTTTTTGCCCGTGACTTTTTGCCTGTGAAAGCACCCGACGTTACTTGCCGAATTGCTGGCGCATCTGCGCGCAGTAATCCTGAGGCGGTGAAGCAGGGGTGTACCAGACGTAATCGGCCATAGCCGCTGTCACCTCGGTTCCCTGCTCTGCCAGCAGCAATACCGTCGGCGCTTGCGCCTGCCCCAAATCCAGCACATGGATCGGCACGCCAACGTCCTTGCGCGCGTGATAAGCGCCAGCCAATAGCAGTGAGGGCGTGGGCGCTGCCAGCAAGCGCTCGGCCATTCGCCGGTCTCGTTGCTGCTGGACCGCCAACATGGCGGGCATTTGTGAAGTGGGCAGCAAGCCACAATGGGAGTCGCTGATCTCTGCCAGCAACTCATCCTTGACCGAAGCCGCATTGGAGCGCGAGCCGCTCAATGCCGGAGGTTTGGCGTAGACCGCACGAACGTCGAGGTTGTCCAGGTTGGCCGCAAGCAGCGGATAGGGCTGAGTCAGCGCAAAACGGACGATCGGCCCGTAAAGCGCCCAGTCCCACCCTTCCTGCCAGTCCAAGGCAGCCGGCAAGTTGGACGGCGGCGTCGAGGCATGGCGAACATCATCAACGCGCGGTTGCTGATCCGGGGTGATCATTTCCAGTAACAAACTGCCTTGTGGCCGTTGCTCACCGAGCGACTGCAACAACCACAGTTCCAACTGATGGTGATCGCGATTGTCATGCTGCTCGCCGACGATTAGCCGCGCAGGCTTGGCCAGTCGCTCAAGCAGTTCTTGCGCTGTCAGGACCTGACCGTCGCGCAGGTCGCGAATTTCACCGTTGACCGGCGGCGGCCCCGCAACATGCTGGCAGGCACTCAAGAGCAGTACGGCCAGCAGCAAAATCCCACGCATGTTCACCTCGATGACAGTCTCAGCGGGCGATGATCAGCGGATGCCCACGCTCCGGATGCTGCTGCACCAACACTTCCAGCCCGAACACGGCCTTGAGCGGCTCGGGTTTCAGGACCTGCTCCGGTGTGTCCAATGCCACCGGACGCCCGCCCTCAAGCAGTAACAGTCGATCACAATACCGCGCCGCCAGGTTCAGATCATGCAGGATGACCAGAACAGCCGCGCCGCGATCGGCAAACTCGCGCACCGCTTGCAGGGTGGTGTGCTGATGCAACGGGTCGAGCATTGAGGTCGGCTCATCGAGCAACAGCGTCTGCCCCGCCTCACCCGGCCAGAGTTGCGCCAGTACCCGAGCCAGGTGCACCCGCTGACGCTCACCGCCGGACAAGGCCAGATAGCTGCGACCACTCAGGTGCCCGGCATCGGCGGCGTGTAGCGCAGCGGCGACAATCTCGTCATCGCGCACTCGACCACTTTGATAGGGCAAACGCCCCATTCCCACCACTTCTTCGACGCGAAAGGCAAAGTCCAGGGTCGACACCTGCGGCAGCACCGCCAGTCGCTGCGCGCGCAGCGGTGCGGCCCAGTGACGCAATTCGCGATCATCGAGCCAGACGCTTCCATGGTCGCCGTGCAATTCGCCGCACAACGCACCGAGCAAGGTACTTTTGCCGGCGCCATTGGGGCCGAGCACGCCCAGCACTTCACCCGGCCGAAGCTCAAGCGTGATGTCCGACAGCACAGTCTTGGTACCTCGACGGATGTGCAGGTTCTGCGTGCGCAACATCAGGCGCGCCTCCGGAGCAACAAGAACAGAAAAAACGGCGCACCGATAAAGGCCGTAACAATGCCGATCGGCAGTTCGGCCGGTGCCAGGGCCAGTCGCGCCACCAGATCGGCGAACAACAGAAGACTGGCACCGGCGAGTACCGAAGCGGGCAGTAACACGCGGTGATCAGGACCGGCGAGCAAGCGCACGAGGTGCGGCACCACCAATCCCACAAATCCGATCATCCCCGCCGCCGCCACGGCCGCGCCGACCCCCAGCGCCGTACAGAACACCAATTCGCGCTTGAGCCCTTCAACATCGATGCCCAGATGACCCGCCTCCGATTCCCCCAGCAACAACGCATTCAAGGCCTTGGCCCGACGCGGCAACCAGAGCGCCACACCCGCGCTGACCAGCAGCAACGGCCAGAGTCGCGCGTAACTGGCGCCGTTTAGGCTGCCCAGATTCCAGAACGTCAGCGTACGCAGGGTCGCGTCGTCGGCCAGATAAGTGAACAACCCCACCGCCGAGCCCGCCAGCGCGGTCAATGCGATACCAGCCAGCAACATCGTCGCGACGTTCGTCTGGCCGTTGCGTCGACCCAGTCGATACACCAGCGCCGTGACGCCGAGCCCTCCCAGAAACGCACACACCGATAACAGATAAGGCCCGAAGGACTCCGGCAGACCGCCAAACGCCGAGCCACCCACAATCGCGATGGCGGCACCCAATGCCGCACCGCTGGACACCCCCACCAACCCCGGGTCGGCGAGCGGGTTACGAAACAACCCCTGCATCGCCACACCGGACAGCGCCAGCACGCCCCCCACCGCCAAACCCAGCAAGGTTCGCGGCAGGCGAATTTGCCCGACGATCAATTCGGCTTGCTCCAACCCATCCGGCGCAATCGGCAATCCGGCCAGGCGCAATGCGGCGTGCAAGGTGTCAAGCAACGGCAAACTCACCGGCCCCAGCGCCAGCGACAACCATATTGCCAGCGCACACAGAAGGCTCAGGCCAATGAACAACGCACGGGGTTTAACCAGGATGGTCATTTGCCGGCCGAGCCAGGAAAGAATCCGTCAGACAGCTTTTTCAGGCTGTCCGGCAACCGAGGACCGAGCCCGCCCACCAACAACGTCGGATCCAGTTCAATAACCCGTCCATCCTTCGCCGCGTGAGTCGAGGACAGCATCGGGTTTTCTTTGAACAACGCCGCGCGCGCCGCTTCCCCCGTCAGCGCCCGATCGGCAAACACCAGCACCTCGGGGTCGAGACTGATCAGCGACTCGACAGAAAAAGGTTTGAACCCGGTATGCGTGGCCAGGTTGTGGCCGCCGGCCTGGCGCAGCAACCAATCGGCGGCGGTGTCCTTGCCAGCAATGAGCGGTTTGCCGCCCGCGTGCCCAAGCAGCAACAGCACACCAGGCGAGGGTTGCGTCAGCTGTGCCTTGGTCACGCGGATTTTTTGCTGCTCGAGTTGCTCCTGGTAACGCCGGTACGCCTGAACAGCTTGTTCTTCAGCCCCCAGCAGCTTGCCCAGATGCTGCAAGTTGCCCTGCAACGTCGGCAGATCCGGTTGCGCCGAGAACAGCTCGACCTGCACCCCTGCGTTACGAATCTGCGAGAGCACGGGCGGCGGGCCCATTTCTTCGGTGCCGATCAGAATCTGCGGGCGTAAGCTCAAGATACCTTCCGCCGACAATTGCCGCTGATAGCCAATGCTGGGCAGCGCCTTAAGACTTTCAGGATGCTGACTGGTGGTGTCGACGCCGACCAGTTTCGACTCGCCGCCCAGTGCGCTCACCCACTCGGACAACGCGCCACCGGCACTGACCCACCGTTGCGGCAACTCGGCCGCTGCGGCGTAGTGACTGACGAGGAGTCCGACACAGAGCGCAGCAACGCGGGTACTCAGGCGCATAAAAGCTTCCTTAATAGTTTTCCCAGGCATCGAGATGACAGGCCAAGTATCCTTGGCGTCTGGCACCTGTACCCGACGGGCAAGGCGGCTATTTGATAATTGTTTGCATTTGAACGTCAAGTAAAGACGTTTCCTACAACGTGCGGCGATATTTGAGGATAGACATGAAGTTTCTTTGCGCAGGCGCAGAATTGGCTGACGCCAGCAGTCGCGGTTTCGACATCGATGGGCAGAAGCTCTTCGCCGTTCGCCGGGGCGGCCAGGTCTACGTCTACATCAATCGCTGCCCGCACCGTGGTGTCGGCCTGGAATGGACGCCGGACAGCTTTCTCGACCCCAGCAACAGCCTGATCCAGTGCGCTACCCACGGCGCCCTGTTTCTGATCGAGGACGGCGAGTGCGTTTCGGGCCCCTGCGCCGGTCAATCACTGACCGCCGTGCCCTGCCGCGAAGATGCGCAAGGCCTCTGGGTCAGCCTTTAACCGTTGAGCAACACGTCCAGACGTCGGTCGACGACCATCTCTTCATGGCTCAAACGCACGCCATAAGCCAGCACCTCGACGCCGCACGCAACGGCCTCACGCAAGGCTGCCGCGTAGGCCGAATCGATTTCTTCTGCAGGACGCACCGCGTCGATGCCGGACAGGTTGACGCAGTACAACTGCACCGCGCGAATCCCGTCCCGGGCCAGGTGCGCCAATTCGCGCAAATGCTTGGCCCCGCGTTGAGTCACCGCGTCCGGAAACGCGGCCACCGATGACCCGTCGAAGCCCAGGGTGACGCTTTTGACCTCTATATAGGCCGGACCGCAGGGGTACTCGAGACGAAAATCGATGCGGCTGCTTTCCTGTCCGTAGGCGACTTCGCGCTTCAATTCAGTAAACCCGTTCAGTTCGCTGATGACGCCGGCACGCAACGCCTCTTCAATCAACCCGTTGGCGCGGGCGGTGTTCACGCAAAACAAGCGCCCTTGCGGGGTTTCGCCGACTTCCCAAGTGCCGGGCAACTTGCGCTTGGGGTCGTTTGAGCGACTGAACCAGACTTGCCCGTCTTCGACCTGACAATTGAGCATCGAGCCGGTGTTGGGACAATGAATGGTCAGCAACTCGCCGCTAACGGTTTCGATATCGGCGAGAAAACGCTTGTAACGACGAATCAGGCGACCTTCTTCGAGGGGAGGATGAAAACGCATCAGCCTTGCCAGCTCTTCAGTCCGCGAGCGATGCGCTCGACCGCTTCCTGCAAACGAGGCAGGCTTTGGGTGTAGGCAAAACGGACGTGGTGCCCGGCCTGATAACGCCCGAAATCCAGCCCTGGGGTAATGGCCACGTGTTCGGTTTCGAGGAAGTGTCGGCAGAACGCGAAGGCATCTCCGCCGAACTTGCTGATATCGGCGTACAAATAGAACGCCCCTTCCGGCTCCACGGCAATCCCGAAACCCAACTCACGAAGGGCCGGCAGGAGGAAATCGCGACGACGACCAAATTCGGCGCGGCGCTCTTCGAGAATGCTGATGGTCGCTGGCTCAAAACAGGCCAGAGCAGCGTGCTGAGCCATGCTCGGCGCACTGATGTAGAGATTTTGCGCGAGTTTTTCCAGATCGCCGACGGCCGCTTCCGGCGCCACCAGCCAGCCGAGACGCCAGCCGGTCATGCCGAAATACTTGGAAAAGCTGTTGAGCACGAACGCACTGTCATCGACTTCCAGCACGCTGGCGGCATCAGTGCCGTACGTCAGGCCGTGATAGATCTCGTCCACCACCAGATGGCCGTGACGGACTTTGATCGCCGCAGACAACCCTGCAAGCTCATCGCGGGTCAGGATGGTCCCGGTCGGATTGGCCGGGGACGCGACCAATGCACCGACGCTGTCGTGGTCCCAATGCCGGGCGACCAGATCTGGTGTCAGTTGATAACGCACGTCCGGACCGACAGGAACCAGCTGCGCCGCGCCTTCCACCAGTCGCAGGAAGTGCCGGTTGCAGGGATAGCCCGGATCCGCCAGCAGCCAGTGTTTGCCCGGGTCCACCAGCAAGGCGCTGGCCAGCAACAAAGCGCCCGAACCACCGGGGGTGATGAGGATGCGCTTGGGGTCAATGTTCAACCCGTAACGCTGTTGATAAAAATTGGAGATGGCCTCGCGCAACTCGGGAATGCCCCGCGCGGCGGTGTAACGGGTCTTCCCCGCCGTCAATGCGGCCTGACCGGCCTTGATGATCGGCTCGGCGGTGGTGAAATCCGGCTCGCCGATTTCCAGGTGGATCACGTCGTGGCCAGCGGCCTGCAATTCATTGGCCCGCGCCAGCAGCGCCATGACATGGAAAGGTTCGATCGCACGACTGCGAGCACTGTAGGACTGGGCCATTAGCCTTCCTTCAACGGGAAAAGAACCGATTCTACCCAAGCGCAGGAACGAGCGAGAACCTAAAGCGGTCACACCCCTTAGAACCCTGGCCATAAACGACTCAAACGAGTACCCCAGGTTTGACTAAAATCAATATTTGATCAGGCCTCCAACACCACCAGGCAAGGCTTTGCAATGATTTGCAAGCCCCGCGGGCCACTACCTCGACATCCGGGAGTAGCGCGCCCCGATTTGATCTGGTAAGTTCGCCCGCTTGCAGCCGCAGGGCCGGCAGGTGTCGGTGATGGAGCAATCCTGCGCAATGGATTACAAGAGTAGAGGCGGTCTATTTCATGTCCACCCAAGCAAAGCAGCAAACCACGACGATCAGCGGCTTCGAACCCTACAAAGAAGTTAAGGGCGAGGAGTACATGGGCAAGCCCATGCGCGCTCACTTCACCAAGATCCTGAACAAGTGGAAACAGGACTTGATGCAGGAAGTCGACCGTACGGTTGATCACATGAAGGACGAAGCGGCCAACTTCCCGGACCCGGCAGACCGTGCCAGCCAGGAAGAAGAGTTCAGCCTCGAGCTGCGTGCCCGCGACCGCGAGCGCAAGCTGATCAAGAAGATCGACAAGACGCTTCAGCTGATCGAAGACGAAGAATATGGCTGGTGCGAGTCCTGCGGCGTCGAGATCGGCGTCAAGCGACTGGAAGCCCGCCCTACCGCCGACATGTGCGTTGACTGCAAGACCCTGGCGGAAATCAAGGAAAAGCAAGTCGGCAAGTAACATCGACTTGAACGAAAAACGGAGCGTGCGAACGCTCCGTTTTTGTTTCTGAAATTCATAATTTGTAGGAGCCGGCTTGCTGGCGATGGCGGCGTATCAATCGACAAAAATGTTGACTGACAAACCGCTATCGCCAGCAAGCCGGCTCCTACAATGTGATTTGCGCAATCCCTGACAAAGTAACATCGCCCTTATGACTGCCCCCACCTACATCGGGCGCTTCGCCCCCACGCCTAGCGGCCATTTGCATTTTGGCTCACTGGTCGCCGCGCTGGCCTCGTACCTCGACGCCCGCTCCGTGGGTGGCCGCTGGCTGATGCGCATGGAAGACCTCGACCCGCCACGGGAAGAACCCGGCGCTCAGACGGCGATTCTCAAGGCACTGGAAAGCTACGGTTTTGAGTGGGACGGCGAAATGGTCCGCCAGAGCGACCGCCACGAGGCGTACGCCGAAGTGCTCAATCGTCTGTTCAATCACGGCCTCGCTTACGCCTGCACCTGCTCGCGCAAGCAACTGGAGCCGTATCACGGCATTTATCCAGGGCTGTGCCGCAATGCCGGCCATGGCACCGAAGACGCAGCCATTCGCCTGCGCGTACCCGAACTGGAATACCACTTCATCGACCGCGTGCAAGGCGAATACCGCCAGCATTTGAGCCGCGAAGTCGGCGATTTCGTGATTCGCCGCCGCGACGGGCTCTACGCTTATCAACTGGCCGTGGTGCTGGACGATGCCTGGCAAGGCATCACCGACATCGTGCGCGGTGCCGACCTGCTGGACTCGACCCCGAGACAGCTCTATCTGCAAGAATTACTCGGCCTGCGGCAACCGCGCTACCTGCACATCCCGCTGATTACCCAGCCCGATGGCAACAAGCTCGGCAAGTCCTACCGATCGCCACCGCTGACCGAAGATCAGGCGACGCCTTTATTGCTGCGGGCATTGCGCGCGCTCGGGCAAAAACCCGGCACCGAACTGGCTTACGCCAGCCCGCGGGAAGTGTTGAATTGGGGCATTGCCCACTGGGATGCGTCGCTTATCCCGCGCACACTGAACCTGCCCGAGGCGCAACTGCAGTGATCGCACTTGCAGTGGCGCGCCCATCCGTTACCATCGCCGCACGTTTTCGGGCACGCGCATAAAAAAGAGAGGCCGGGATGTACATCTATCGCTTGGTCCTGCTCCTGGTAGTGGGGATTTATCTGTTTTCCCCGGCCATCATGGATTGGTGGATCGACGCCACTGGCGCCTGGTATCGCCCTTATCTGCTCTGGCTGATTCTGATCGTCGTGACCTTCATCCTGCAGAGCCAAAAAGATGCCGATGAGCTTTAGCCTGACCCAGATGATCCTGATCAGCGCCGCCTACCTGGCGGTGCTGTTCGGCGTGGCCTGGGTCAGTGAACGGGGCATGATCCCCCGGGCGATCATTCGCCACCCGTTGACCTACACCCTGTCATTGGGCGTTTACGCCAGTGCATGGGCGTTTTACGGCACCGTGGGCCTGGCCTATCAGTACGGCTACGGCTTCTTGTCCAGTTACCTCGGGGTCTCCGGCGCATTCTTGCTGGCGCCGGTGCTGCTGTATCCGATCCTGAAAATTACCCGCACCTATCAACTGTCGTCGCTGGCCGACCTGTTCGCGTTCCGCTTCCGCAGCACCTGGGCCGGCGCGCTGACCACGATCTTCATGCTGATCGGTGTGTTGCCGCTGCTGGCCTTGCAGATTCAAGCGGTCGCCGACTCCATCGGCATCCTCACCCGCGAGCCGGTGCAGCATCGGGTCGCCCTGAGCTTCTGCGCATTGATCACGCTGTTCACGATTTTCTTCGGTTCGCGCCACATCGCGACCCGCGAGAAACATGAAGGCCTGGTATTCGCCATTGCCTTCGAGTCGGTGATCAAGCTGATCGCCATTGGCGGCGTCGGCCTGTATGCGTTGTACGGCGTGTTCGACGGCCCGCAACAGCTGGAACTGTGGCTGCTGCAAAACCAGACCGCCCTCGCTGCCCTGCACACACCGCTGCAAGAAGGGCCGTGGCGGACGCTGCTGCTGGTGTTCTTCGCTTCGGCGATTGTGATGCCGCACATGTATCACATGACCTTTACCGAAAACCTCAACCCGCGCTCGCTGGTCAGTGCGAGCTGGGGCTTGCCGCTGTTCCTGCTGCTGATGAGCCTGGCAGTGCCGCTGATTCTCTGGGCCGGCCTGAAACTCGGTGCTACCACCAATCCTGAATACTTCACGCTCGGCATCGGCATCGCGGCCAACAGTAAAGCCCTGGCGCTGCTGGCATACGTCGGCGGTCTGTCGGCGGCGAGCGGCCTGATCATCGTCACCACCCTGGCACTGTCCGGGATGGCCCTGAACCACCTGGTGTTACCGCTTTATCAGCCACCGGCCGAAGGCAACATCTACCGCTGGCTGAAGTGGACCCGCCGCGCCCTGATTGTCGCAATCATCATGGCCGGCTACGGTTTCTACCTGCTGCTGGGTGCAGAACAGGATCTGGCCAACCTCGGCATCGTCGCGTTTGTCGCCACGTTGCAGTTCCTGCCGGGTGTCCTGTCGGTCCTGTACTGGCCGACCGCCAACCGCCGCGGTTTCATTGCCGGTTTGCTGGCCGGGATCCTGGTGTGGCTGGTGACCATGCTGCTGCCGCTGGTGGGCAATCTGCAGGGTTTCTACATCCCGCTGCTGAACATGATCTACGTGCTGGACGACACCAGTTGGCACATGGCGGCGATTGCCTCGCTGGCCGCCAACGTATTGATGTTCACCCTGATCTCGCTGTTCACCAACGCCAGCCCGGAAGAAGCCAGCGCCGCCGAGGCCTGCGCCGTGGACAACGTGCGTCGCCCGCAACGCCGCGAGCTGCACGCCGCGTCGCCGCAGGAATTCGCCACGCAGCTGGCAAAACCCTTGGGTGCCAAGGCGGCACAGAAAGAAGTCGAACAGGCATTGCGCGATCTCTATCTGCCGTTCGACGAGCGCCGGCCTTACGCCTTGCGCCGCCTGCGTGACCGCATCGAAGCCAACCTGTCCGGCCTGATGGGCCCGAGTGTGGCGCAGGACATGGTCGAAACGTTCCTGCCCTATAAGGCCGGCGGCGAGAACTATGTCACCGAAGACATTCACTTCATCGAAAGTCGCCTTGAGGATTACCACTCGCGCCTGACCGGCCTGGCCGCCGAGCTCGATGCCCTGCGCCGCTACCATCGCCAGACCTTGCAGGAACTGCCAATGGGTGTCTGCTCTCTGGCCAAGGATCAGGAAATCCTCATGTGGAACAAAGCCATGGAGGAGCTGACCGGGATTGCCGCGCAACGTGTGGTTGGCTCACGCCTGAGCACCATTGCCGATCCGTGGAAAGAATTGCTACAGGGCTTCATCAACCTGCCGGACGAGCATTTGCACAAACAGCACCTGGCCCTCGACGGCCAGACCCGCTGGCTGAACCTGCACAAAGCGGCGATCGACGAACCGCTCGCACCGGGCAATAGTGGCTTGGTGTTACTGGTGGAAGACCTGACCGAAACCCAGATGCTCGAAGACAAACTGGTGCACTCCGAACGCCTGGCCAGCATCGGTCGACTCGCCGCGGGCGTGGCCCATGAAATCGGCAACCCGATCACTGGCATCGCCTGCCTGGCGCAGAACCTGCGCGAAGAACGCGAAGACGATGGCGAGCTGAAGGAAATCAGCGGACAGATCCTCGAGCAGACCAAACGCGTGTCGCGCATCGTTCAATCGCTGATGAGCTTCGCCCACGCCGGCAGTCATCAGCACAGCGACGAGCCCGTCTGTCTGGCCGAAGTGGCCCAGGATGCCATCGGTTTGCTGGCCCTTAATCGGCGCAATTTCGAAGTGCAGTTTTACAACCTGTGCGACCCCGATCACTGGTGCGAAGGCGACCCTCAACGGCTCGCACAAGTACTGATCAACCTGCTCTCAAACGCCCGCGACGCCTCGCCTCCAGGCAGCGCGGTGCGGGTAAAAAGTGAAGCCGGCGAACACACGGTCGACCTGATCGTGGAAGACGAAGGCAGCGGTATTCCGAAGAACATCATGGATAGATTGTTCGAACCTTTCTTCACCACCAAGGATCCTGGCGAAGGCACCGGTCTGGGCCTTGCACTGGTCTATTCCATCGTTGAAGAGCATTA
>Ga0302167_10000561_pt1 | contig 17760 bp, 17 predicted proteins | sample I_Fen_N1_1_FD_193496 | JGI IMG/M metagenome (GOLD analysis project Ga0302167, IMG submission 193496) | Peat permafrost microbial communities from Stordalen Mire near Abisko, Sweden - I_Fen_N1_1 | ecosystem: Environmental > Terrestrial > Soil > Wetlands > Permafrost | place: Sweden: Abisko...
CAGCAAAAGAACGTTCTCCCGTGCTTCCAGACATGCTGAGCTCCACAAATTTTTGTACATTCAAAGAAGGGAATTGATTCCGTGAAAGATAGGATCAGTAAATAGAAAACTACTGTACTACTATTTTCTCTATCTATATCTATCTTTGTGAGATCGTCTATTTTGTACCAAAAGTTTATTTCGAGTATACCGAATCAGTATAACTATCCTTGCTATGGCATAGCAACGCAGCTTCGATCGATACCAAAATGCTACATAATCCCCTTTTTCCTTATCTCTTATCTATCGATAACTTTATTTTATTCAATAGATGTAATAAATCAATAAAGGATACTTCAAATTCTTATAAGCTTTCTTTTATTAGCTTCGAAATGGCAAGTAATCATCTTCGAAAAATAGAATTTGAAAGCTTAACTAACTAAAGTGATTTTAGCCAATTATGATAAGAATTCCGAAAAGATCGGTCTTAATGAAAGAATAATAGAAAGAGGGCAAAAATATAGAAATCAAATATATAAATATAAATAAAGATACAAGATTCCATTTGATTGAACCATTTTTTACGCTCAATTTGACAATGATAAAATGAAGAAGATAAAAAAAACCATCTTGATATCATTCAAGAAATATATTCTATTATTGACATAACAAGTAGCCACAGGTTTTGCTATGACTTTTTACTACCATCCTACTGTTACAGAAGCTTTCTCGTCTGTTCAATATATAATTCAACTTTGACTGGATCCGTTCATCGATGGTCAGCAAGTATCATGGTTCTAATGATGATTCTACACGTATTTCATGTGTATCTCACTGGTGAATTTCCGCGAATTCACTTAGGTTACAGGTGTGGTTTTGGCTGGCATGTAACTGGTTATTCCTTACCTCGGGACCAAATTGGTTATTGGGCAGTCAATATCGTTACTGATGTACCTGAAGCCATTCCACTAATAGGATCCCTTTTAGTGGAGTTATTACGTGGAAGTGCTAGTGTCGGCCAATCCACTTTGACTCTTTTTACAGTTTACAATACTTTTGGATTGCCTCTTCTTAACTGCTTTATTTATGTTGATGCACTTTCTAATGATACGTAAACAAGGTATTTCGGGTCCTTTATAGAGAAAAGATATTTGGAATTGATTAGAGTCAATCAATAAAAAAACAGATTACTCTAATATATAAAATATCGATTCCAAATAAAATATTGATTCCAATGGCTTTTGCTGTCAGCTTCTTATTTCAAAAATATTTTATGGAAACCTATCTATTTGTATATATTACACTATATACATATATGTATATATGTGAATTTTATAATATAACTCTTATTTGAATCCTTTCATTTCAAGGAATTCGGTGGTATGTTAGAGTCAAAAATAAACAAAAATAATTTAATAAATACAGAATTGAGAAATAAAAAATGGTAGATAATAATAAATGAAATAAAGAAAACATAGGACAAAAAGAAGATATTCTTGGAACAATTTCTATTCATGATCAATTATGAAAAGAAATGATTCAAATAGAAATTCTTTTCAAATCAACTCTTTTTTTTAGTATTTTATCGATAATGATCAATGAATCGTGAATTTCTCATCGGATTCTATTATAAATAATTGATTCTATATATATGGTTCTGATTCCTATCGTATTTGGAACTTAGGTAAGTATTTTATCAATATATGTAGTAAAAAAACATATTGAATTTAGCCTTTTCATGCTTACTATAACTAGTTATTTCAGTTTTTTACTGGCTGCTTTAACTATAACCTTAGTTCTATTTATTGGTTTAAGAAAGATACGACTTATTTGAAATGAATTGAATCAAAAATTTATAAAAATCTTTATCAGTAATTTCAGGTATTCTATGGTTCTTTCTGCAAAAATTGCCAATTATTTTCTTGGTCATTTAGATTCATGGATAATTCAGATTAATATTTAAAGATAGATCTTAACCTTTTTTTATCTGCTCAAACCAAAATGATTGAAGTTTTTCTATTTGGAATTGTCTTAGGCCTAATTCCTATCACTTTAGCAGGATTATTCGTGACTGCATATTTACAATACAGACGTGGTGATCAGTTGGACCTTTGATTTAATCAATTTTTTTTTTTTTTTATTGACTTTTTTCGGAGCGGAGGTCAAATTTCAGTTTGAATTTCACTTCGTTTTGTTTTTGTATAGACGAAAACACGCTCTGTAGGATTTGAACCTACGACATCGGGTTTTGGAGACCCGCGTTCTACCGAACTGAACTAAGAGCGCTTGTAAAATCAAAAAGATCTTTTTCTATTTCTATCCTAACGCATTTCTTATACATATAGTATCCGCAAATTCACGATCTTAGTGAATTCCTCTTCACTTCCCATAGGAAAAGTAATAGGTAGGGATGACAGGATTTGAACCTGTGACATTTTGTACCCAAAACAAACGCGCTACCAAGCTGCGCTACATCCCTTTTCGAACTTGCTATACAGTGTCATTTTACAAAATCCTTGTCTTATTTTCCATATATATGATCATTTTCTTCTCTATATATATCAAAGTTTCTTGTCATTTATTACTATAATAAATGATATACCAATCTAACCTATAAATCTAACCTATAAATGAAGAATTCATATTTGAGCAGTAATGCTAGACTTCTTTCTTTTGTTTATTAGGTGGGACAGGAAATTCTTATCTATGGGTTCATTTCAATTTTAGATAGGAATTGAGTGTAAAAAAAAAAGGAAAAATCAGTTCAAAAAATCTTGAACTAAAGCATCTGACCATACATGTATTCCAATAAAATAATGAAAGAGAATTTGCAATGCAAGATATAAAAACATATCTCTCTGTGGCACCTGTGATAAGTACTCTATGGTTTGGTTCTTTAGCAGGTCTATTAATAGAAATAAATCGTTTATTCCCAGATGCTTTATCATTTCCTTTTTTTTGATTTTAGTTATTAATATGTGAAGAAATGAAGGAGAATAGAATTCCATGTGACGATTCTTTTTTCAAATCTTTACGATAGATAAAAGGGATATAAAGAAAAAGTTTAGCTCATCCAAAATCCAGTGAATAGAAATCCAGTAAGTCCGCTCAAGATCGAATTTTGAAAAAAAAAAATGGGATTCATTAGTCTAGCGTAAGCTACACGAAATAATAGTCGAAAAGAAGAGACTGAAATAAGTAAATTATGAGGGTTTCCAATCAAACTAGATAGTTAGAAAGAAATTTTATTACTTCATTTTTATTCTATTTTTTATTAATTAAAATAATACAATACATATTTAATTAACTAGATAATTTCAGATCAAAAAAATCTTTAGAAATGTAATAACTAGTTAAGAATTCTTACTGATTTTTTTCTTCTTTTTCGATGAAAATAGGAGAGTTTAAGTTAAACCAATCAAAAGATATAAAGGAGGTTCATGGCTAAAGGGAAAGATGTAAGAATCAGAGTTTTTTTGGAATGTACTAGTTGTGTTCGAAGAAATGTCAATAAAAAATCAATGGGTATTTCTAGATATATTACTCAAAAGAATCGTTCTAATACACTCAATTTATTAGAATTGAGAAAATTTTGTCGCTATTGTAACAAACATACGACTCATAGTGAAATAAAAATAAAGAAATAGATCAAAGAAAACAAACATCATGTTTTCTATCTTTGCAAACAATAAATAAAGTAAGAACTTACCATATTATTATACATAATTTATATATATATATATATATAAATGGAAAGAATATCTATTAAACCTAATCTCATTTTAACGTGGAGATTATATCATTTGTATATATTAAATATATAAATATATAAATGAAATTCAGAAAATGATATCTGAATCAAAACCTATTTTAGTTGGATCTTAAATGAATCAAGAAATCGAATTTTAGAGATAAGGATGAATAGACTTAAGCAACCTCTTGTTCGTAAAGCCAAGCAACCTCTTGGTAAATTCAACAACCCTTTTCATAAATTCAAACAAGATTTTTCTAAATCCAAAAAATCTCGTTTACGGAAAATGTGTCAATATATTCCTCTTCGGAAATACCTTTTGTTTCGTCGTGAATTTGAATTTCGTTATAAATATTCTAAATATTCTAACTACTTGGTGGGTATTCTTAACCAACGTAATATGCGTTTTTGCATTGGATCAAGGAAGCAAATCCATTATAGGAATATACATTCAATTGGTCGATTTATTGGTTTAGCAGGAAGAATTATACCTAGACGAGTTACTAAATTAACCTTGAGACACCAACGATTAATGACTAATGCTATAAAAAAAGCTCGTTTTTTAGCTTTATTACCTTTTATTGAAAATGAGCTACATTTTAAGAAAAAATGGCTCGAGATCTTAGAACGTCGTCGTAAAAAAAAAGATAAAAAGAAAAAGAGAAATAAAAGAAGATCAATAAAAAGTCGTCCTAAAACTGAGCCGAAAATTCTTCGTCCTAAAATCGAACCAGGAACTACTCTTTTTAAAAACAAATCAAGAACTAGTCGTCATAAAACGATAAATCCATAAGCCTATTTCCCAATTGACTCAAAACCCCAAATTGGAACTCAAGTTAAAATATTTTGTTTGAAAAAGCTTAGAAATCAGATTGGATTCTTGTGTTATAAATAAAAAAGGAAAAAATCTTTATTTATTGAAATATTTTTATAATTGCTACTGTTCATTTTTATCTGAATTTTTTTTCTTCTATATCTTACCGGATCTTCCCGGAGTTCATTCTCCGGGGAATCCTATTTTAATCATTACTAATAAATTATTTGAGTATCTCTTCATAAACCTTATTAGGTTTAAATATTTTATCAGAAATCTTATAAAGACCAATCTTATTTGATATAGCTATTTGTGAAAGTATTTTACGATTAAGAAAGGATTGCTTCTTATACAAATTGTAGATAAACTTAGAATAACTATCAAATATTTCGTTTTCACGAGTTACTGCATTTATTCTAGTGATCCACAAACGACGAAAATACCTCTTTTTCCTGCCTCTATCTCGATGAGAGTAAAACAAACCTCTCATTTTCTGTTGAATAATCATTCGAGTATGTCTTGAATGAGCTCCTCTAAAACCTGATACAAGGGAACGATTTTTTTTTCGACGTCTTCGAGCTATATATCCTCGTCTCACTCTGCTCATTGAATAAAATTCAATCTTATTGAATAAAATAACTAATGGGTTAGATTTCTTTTCTTTCAGTTATTCTTTTCTCCGTCTAGAGTCAATCAATAACAAAACACATTATTCCAATATATCAAATATCGATTCCAATGGCTTTTGCTACTATAACCTTCCCAACCACGATTCTTGCTTTTCTTCCCATTCTTAAATAAAGAATTCTATATTCATTCAAAAAAAATAGTGGGTTCCATCGTTTCTATGGTTACCTCTCAAACGGTGAGGTCCTCTCTATACACCGGAGCTTCTTTTTTCAATTAATCAAAAGATTTTGTGAACTTGTATAGTTCATATTCTTTGGCTCTACCTATTAATTAGAAAGTAATAGCCCTTTTCACACTAAGAGTTATCCATACAGTGACGGCATTTAATTCTAAAAGTTGGCTAGGTAGCTAACCCTATGAGTCCGTTCTTTCTCAAAAAGGAACATGCTTCCTATAATGTAATACTATTTCCTCCGCTTAATGGATAACTTTTTGCTACCAATGGAGAATTGCTTCTTATTTCAAATAAGAAAATGATTGGATTTTGACCAATGGAAACCATAAATTTTATAGAATAAACAGGTATATAATATACCTTTATGTTACTATCCTATTCATCAGTACTGGTCGTTGATACTGAAAAAATTCTTTCGTCTGTTCGAATTCATGATCTAAACGAGTCGCACATACACCCTAGTACATGTTCCTCGACGCTGAGGACATCCTTTAAGAGCGGGAGATTTCTTAACATTTTTTTTTGGCTGTCTTATGTTTCTAAGAAGTTGTGTAATAGTTGGCATATTGTATATATATCTATAACAGAATCAAATTTTTTGGTTTAGATCGATCTTAACCAGATGTTTTTTTTCTAAATTTCCCTTTTTTGAATATTGAATACTCAATATTCAAAAAAGGAAAATTCGAATTTGAAATAGATTTACACAAAATCACTCAGATCATTCAGGATTTTATTTCATTTTATTTTTTCAACTTTACTATGCGATCGATAATCCCATAATCTTGAGCTTCTGTTGCCGACATAAAATAGTCTCTTTCCAGATCCTTTTGTATAACATTTATAGGTTGATCTGTATTTTTTGCATAAATATCCGCAATTGTGTTACGAAGTTCAAGCATATCTTCTGCTTCCATCATTAATACATCTATATTTGTCCTAATACGGGCACTTCTAGGTTGGTGAATCAAAATCCTAGCGTTAGGAAATGCTACCCGTTTAGTACGTGTTCCTCCGACCAGAATCAAAGATGCTCCTGATGCAGCTAATCCCATAGCTATTGTACACACATCAGGTAACATACATTTGATAGTATCATAAATGGCTATTGATTCGTGTGCCCCTCCACCGGGAGAGTTTATATATATATAAACATCAGTATCATAAAGATCAGTTTTTTCATTCAGCAGTAACAAGAGAGCGATAATTCGATTGTCGAAAGGTGTCGTAATTTCTTTGCATATAAAGAGTACTCTTTCTTTGTAAAGTCGTTCGTATAGGTCAATCCAAATCGGTTTTTCGTCTAAAACACGGCGATACGGTACTTTTGGTATACCTAAAGGCATAAAATTGTATATATATTTATAACAGAATTCCATTTTTTGGTTTAGATCAATCTTAACCAGATGTTATTTTTCTAAATTTTCCTTTTTTGAATATTGAGTATTCAATATTCAAAAAAGGAAAATTCGAGTTTGAAATAGATTTACACAAAATCACTCAGATCATTCAGGATTTTATTTCATTTTATTTTTTCAACTCTACTACGCGATCGATAATCCCATAATCTTGAGCTTCTGTTGCCGACATAAAATAGTCTCTTTCCAGATCCTTTTGTATAACATTTATAGGTTGATCTGTATTTTTTGCATAAATATCTGCAATTGTGTTACGAAGTTCAAGCATATCTTCTGCTTCCATCATTAATACATCTATATTTGTCCTAATATGGGCACTTCTAGGTTGGTGAATCAAAATCCTAGCGTTAGGAAATGCTACCCGTTTAGTACGTGTTCCTCCGACCAGAATTAAAGATGCCCCTGATGCAGCTAATCCCATAGCTATTGTACACACATCAGGTAACATACATTTGATAGTATCATAAATGGCTATTGATTCGTGTGCCCCTCCACCGGGAGAGTTTATATATATATAAACATCAGTATCATAAAGATCAGTTTTTTCATTCAGCAGTAACAAGAGAGCGATAATTCGATTGTCGAAAGGTGTCGTAATTTCTTTGCATATAAAGAGTACTCTTTCTTTGTAAAGTCGTTCGTATAGGTCAATCCAAATCGGTTTTTCGTCTAAAACACGGCGATACGGTACTTTTGGTATACCTAAAGGCATAAAATTGAGTGAATTTTTTTCAAATATTTTGATGCACTGGAATAAGGAAACGTAAATCAGCATATTCTCAAATCAAATTTTCAAACTAAGCAAGCAGATTTTCTTGAATCATATAGGAATTGGGATAAGCTAAAAAAAAGGAAAATTCGAGTTTCAAATACATAAAAAAAAGAAAAAATATTTGAGGAAAGGCTATAATCAAATTCTTGATTAGATCTTCTTAATCAATTTGATTTCTTTAATGGGTTTCTTTTGATTTTCTAATAAATAAGAAAAAGAGAATAAAACTCATTTTTTTTTAATGAATTTAATGTGGATTCAAAATAAAAATATAGAGTAATCTTATCTTATTAAAGTTCGAAACGCTTTGTAATCTTCAACCAATTATGTGCTTCAATATAATTGCTTGGAGTAAGTGCTATAGCTTGTTTCCAATACTCAGCAGCTTGATTGGACCAAGCCTCTGCAATTTCAGAATCGCTCTCTAGAATGGCCTTTTCTCCCCGGTCGGAATAGAAAATTCTTTCCCTTAGAACTGTACTTGAGAGTTTCCTACCTCATACGGCTCAATAATCTATTCTTTTTTTTCTATCTATCCTATTCTGATTTCTTTTATCCTGATTTCTTCTATATTGAATAATTCCATTTTTCTTGATTTTTTTTTATTATATTGTTAATATTATTATTATATTGTTAATTATAACAAAAGAAAAAGTTAATTACAGTAAGTTTCAAACTCTAATTTCGTTAATAAATAATCAATCAGTTTTTTCTTTTCTTCCCACCTTCAGAAGAATAAAGTATATATAGCTCATAAATATATTCTTATGATTTTCTGAGAGGTAACTATCTCATTTTCATAGGAAATCACTATAGAATCTTTGAAAAAGAATTTTCTCAATAAGAAAAAAGACTTACTATCTTTGGGATCTAATACTACACCGCTGCTTAATATCTTAGTGGATCAACTCTATTACATAAGTGGATTCCTAACTTAATGTCCCCTATCATGACATAAGTAAGCAGTTCTTAACTTTATCGACACAATAGCTCGCTAATTGATCTTTACGATGCTTCCTCTATCAATTTGATTTTGTATCCATAGAATAATAAAGTAAAGGCTTTTTTCTACCTATTTTGATTTTTGTAAAATCTCTTTATTTGCTACAGCTGATAAAAATCGTTGTTTTTGACGATTTTTATGTAGAAATCCTATTTTATCTAGTAGATACTAGTTAATTTCTTTTTTTTCTATAGTAGAGATAGTCGCACGTAATGACAGATCACAGCCATATTATTAAAAGCTTGCGGTAAAAAAGGATTTCGTTCTAGTGCTCGAAAATAATATTCCAAAGCTTTTGTATGCTCTCCATTGCTTGTGTGTATAAGGCCTATGTTGTAGAGTATATAACTTCGGTCATAAGGATCCATTTCTGGTCGCGTAGCTTCATAATAATTCTGTAAAGCTTCTGCATAATTTCCTTCGGATTGAGCCAACATTCGTTACGGTCGTTCATTCTATTGAAAAAGTCTCCGTTCCAGAACCGTACATGATATTTTCATTTCATACGGCTCCTACCTTCTGTACATAATACTATACTGAAGAAAAAATCTTTGGAATTAAAATTTAACTATTCTCATCTTATTATGAACTGAAAGAAGCTAGTATTTTTACTAGAAATCTCTAGTCAACCTTCTCATCAGAGGTTTTTTCTTAACACCAACTAATCATATTACTACTACATATTAGTAGTAGATGAAATGGATACATATTAGTAGTAGATGAAATGAAAAAGGTAACTCCAATAATTTCTTTGTTATTAACGCTTTCTGTTTCTGGGAATTAGTTACTTCAACGATCTTTGATGGCTTTATGGGTATCCAAAGTACGAACGAAATGGATGTTTGTTGTCCTAACCATTCTTTTCAGTCCCGATACTTATAAGGAAAAGGGTTATTTCGAACAAAGTTTTTGTTTTGTTGATTTCTAAGTGTAGTGCTTTTTCCCTATACTTAATAGGGTATTTAGTAGAGTAGGATTGACCCGCAATACGAAGAAACCTATAGGTTTAATCTTTTGCTCAATGCTCCAATGGACGATTAAAGCATCTGAGATTGCATCAATCGAGGATACACGACAGAAGGGATTTAGATTTCTTGTTCTACCCCCACAAACTTCACCTTCACCAAGCGTAGGTTTCTTTTCATTATTAGGTTTTTTCTATGCCGCAACACGTTTTTCTTGTAAGACTTAACTACAGACTAAAAAAAAACAAGAAAAAAGAATCAAATCACACCATCTCTGTAATAGGTAAATGCCTTTTTTTCTCCTGAAGTTGTTGGAATTATTCCCAACAATATATTGGCTACAATTGAAAAGGTCTTATCTATAAAATTTCCATTTATACGCGATCTAGGCATAATTAGTAATCCGTTATATAATTCTTTTCATTATCCCTCGGGAAAATGATCCTAACAACAAAGTAAATATAAAGTCAAAAATTACGTAAAAAGAAAAAAAAGACAAGGAAAGATATGAAATAGTTGACTTTTTATTCTAATTTCATATTCTACTAAAAAATAGGTTTTTGTTTCATTTAAGTTCAATAAAATAAAAAAAGATTTTATTTGACTATGTTATGTAGATAATTCAAGAAGTTTTTTTTGGTTATAATTCAAACAACGGAAAAATATTTTCATCATAAAATAAACCTTCAAAATATTAATTATATGTTTTATTTGCATAATATGTGGCATAATAAATATGCCACACCATAAATTTGAAATAAAAAATCCATCGGACGATTATCTACTTTTAAATAGATCCATGGAGTATTTTCTCTAAAAGAAAATAGAAAATTGGAAAGGTATTATTTATTCTTATGAAACCTATTAGTAATAAGAAAAGAAAACTCCCTATTCACTCAATTTTTCATCAAAAAATATAGAAAATATATATTATATATATATATATATAAAGAGATTATAATATAGGAGAGATGGCCGAGTGGTTGAAGGCGTAGCATTGGAACTGCTATGTAGACTTTTGTTTACCGAGGGTTCGAATCCCTCTCTTTCCGTTTTTTGAATTCTTCAATGTTCTCTATTATAATTATATAAATAATATAATTATTGATAGTACCATTTTAGCAATAAAAAAACTTTTTCCTTTTTTTCTGTATCGATAAAGTTGTTGAACAAAGTGATCAAGAATTTCTAAAGAAAGATTTTTTTAATGAGAAAGATTAACCTTGCCTTTTTTTATGTTTCAGATTGGGGCAAATTACCGTAAGTTGTTTACGCCTACGAACTAATCGACATCTTTTACAAATTTTACGAACTGATGCTCCAATTTTCATATTTCTTATGTATTATCTTTTTTCTTTGTTGAATTTATTGGGAAAAAATAAGACTCATCTATTTTTTTTGATTATTTTATTGGGATGAAAAACTCCTAATTAGGTCTCAGAAAGAGAATAAAAAACCTAATCTGCCTAATCTTGGTTAGGCGTTGTGTCTTTGCTATTCCTTTGATCTGTTGATTGAGGGGAATCACTGCTTATTGGATTTGTAGTTTCTGTGTTCAACAATGATTCAGTAGAGGTGGTATTCTCTATCGCTTGATGGTCATTTTTACTTTATTTCTAATCGAGTTTTTTTTGAAACTCAATAATCAATTTTTTTTGATTTGGATGGAGTAGGAAATCTATCAAAAAAAAATCTTTCCTTTTTTTGAATAAGATCCATTTATCTGGATCTTGACTCTATTTCCCAATAATAATATAGGTATACGATTATGACATATATTAAAAGAGAGATAACTCAGAACGGTTTCATCGGTATTATCCAAAAGTACGTGGAATATTTTATCGTCCACAATGCTAACTATGGTGTCATTTTTTGCTTTTTTGTTCATAAATCTTTTTTTTTCTTTTTTTCTTCTATACATTACTATAAATTGCAAAAATATTTGCTTACGTCTCAAAAGAGAAAATCAATATAGAAAAATTGAATATTTATATTATTCAATATAATATATCATCTTCGATATAATCGAATCATACCTTATTAAGATAAAACCTTATCTAAGTATAGTATAATCATACCTTATTAATCTTTTTTTCCTACTTAAATGGTATATCTTTTTTGATTTTTATATTTCGTTCTTTCCTTGCTTTCATTAACCCAAACTTCTTTCTTTAAAAAATTCTGCCCTTCTTAATATATCATGAACAGTCTCTGTAGGTTGAGCACCTTTTTTAAGAAAAAAACGAATAGCAGAAAAATTTAAATAAGTTTTTTTATTTATTGGATCATAAAAACCTACTTTTCCAAGATCTCTTCCTTCTCTTCGGGACCGAGCATCAATTGCAACGATTCGATAGATGGCTCATTGGGATAGATATAGATAAAAAAAAGCCTCCCTAGAAACGTATATGAAATTTTCACCTCATACGGCTCAAGAAAAATGATTCAAATTTATGTATAGAATGGAAAATGGGCTAAAAAAATCATGAATTAGACGATGATTCAAATAAAGTTCCTTTTTCCTTTTCGTTATAGAAAAAATAGAAAAAAATATCATTTTGACTCATGACTCAAGTTAAATAATTTTTAGAAAGTTCAAAGGGAAATCCTTATGAAGAAATTTCTTGAGCTGTCTATAAACTCTTTTGTTTGTCTTATCTCTAAGAAAGATATTTAGATTCATTAAAATGATCCAATTACATTGTTGAGATAATTTCAACAAAGTATTTTCTTGTTCCGGAATCCTTTATATTTTCTTTTTGGAATCTTTAGGTTTATACATTACTTTGGAGATCTTTATTCCTGTCAAAGGGAAAGCAACACCCCTTCTTTCTGATTTCCTTATATTTATAAATAAAATACGAAGGATTCATTTCCATATAATCAAAAGAGTTTTACCAGTTTTCAACAATTTCACTTTCTCTCTTTTTTTTTCTTGTTTGAATTGGATTTTCTTTGATCTCGATGTTAAGAATATACTTACAAAGTTTATTTCAATTAATTAGAATTAAATAAGTTAATTCTCACTAACCCTGGATTCTTTCCCTTGTTTGATAGAACAAATCAAAAAATCAAACTTCGAGCTTCATCATGTACTGTTTACGGACAACCTAGGTTTTTGAACAGAACAAATTATGTCGAGCCAAAAGCATTTTCATTACTATAGAAAGAAAACGATGGATGTCAAAATCCACAGAAAATTATGTCCTTCAAGTCGCACGTTGCTTTTTCCCACATCGTCTCAAACGAAGTTTTATCATAAAAGTCTTCTTTATTTTCGAAAATTATATAATTGATTCCATATGGAATCATGAATAGTCGTTGGTTTAACCGATCATAGTTCCATATCCATCCCTATCGATGGATATGGAAAAGATAAAATGATATGGAAAAGATATTATAGTGAAATTCAAAAGTGAAATTCAAAATCTTTTGCTTTTTCAGAAAAATAAACCCAATCTGCCTTAATCTTGGTTAGGCGTTGTGTCTTTGCTATTCCTTTGATCTGTTGATTGAGGGGAATCGCTGCTTATTAGATTTGTGGTTTCTGTGTTCAACAATGATTCAGTAGAGGTGGTATTCTCTATCGCTTGATGGTCATTCTTACTTTTTTCTAATCGAGTCTTTTTTGATTGAGGAGGAAATCTATAAAAAATCTTTCCTTTTTTTTGATCAAATTCATTTATCAGGATCTTGACTCTATCTCCCAGTAATACACGTATACGATTACGACGTATCTTACCAGAGAGATAACCCAGAACGATTTCATCAGTATGATCCAAACGTACGTGGAACATTATATCTTTGATTGGGTCCACAATTGTTCCTTCAAAAATAAATCGTTCTCTTTCATTGTTATCTTTTTCAGGACTACTATTTTTTTTTTTCTTTTTCATAGTACACCCCCTTTGTATTAATATATAAAATTTGCGAAATTTTTGAAATTACATGAAATTTGTATACTGAATGATTCAAAATATACTTTTTTTTAGTAATGGCATTACTGAGAGCTTTTTTTTTTATTTTTATGAGAATTACCATATATAACATAAAATTTCTCCTCCAATTTTTTGAAGTCGAGCTTCTCGATCTGTTATTATACCTCGAGAAGTAGACAGAATTACAATTCCTATTCCACCTAGAATCTTAGGAATTCGTTGATATTTCGAGTAAATTCGTAAACTGGGTCGGCTTATACGTTTTAAAATAGTTCTAGTTCTATATATTCCTTTTTGAGTCTTTCTATATAAACCTAGAGTTAAAATCAAGAAATTTTTGTTATTTTTTTGATGTTTCCGAACATTTTCAATAAAACCTTCTCTTAAAAGTATCTTAACAATGCTTTCAGTAATGTTTGTAGATGGTATTTGAACAGTTTCTTTTTTAGCCATGTCAGCATTTCTTATTAAAGTAATAAGATCGGAAATAGTGTCCTTACTCATGACAAATTTGAATTATGGGTTCTCGCAAATTTTTTTGTAATCAACATGTTTTCCTTTTTTTATTTATTTTTTTTTTTCAAATATATACCCGAAAAAAATCCCCTAATTTCATCTATTTAAGATATCCAATATATAATAGTCTCATTTACTAGTTAATAGTATCAATTACTAGTATTTTATTTATAATACATCAGGAGCTAATGAGAGAATTTTAGTAAAACGAAATTTTCTCAATTCTTCAGTGATTGCACCAAAAATCCTAGATCCTTTTGGATTTCCTTTTTGATCAATGACAACCGCTGCATTGTCATCGTATTTTATTATCATACCATCTTCACATTTGAATTCCTTACATGTACGTACAATTACAGCTCGAATTACTTCTGATTTTTCTAGAGACATATTGGGAACTGCTTCTTTGATTACAGCAACAATAACATTACCAATTTGAGCATATCGTTGATTACTAGCTCCTATGATTCGAATACACATCAATTTTCGAGCACCGCTGTTATCTGCTACATTCAACATAGTTTGAGGTTGAATCATATCTTTCTTTTTTATTTCAATTTCTAAATTTTAGTACAAAAATAAAATAAAAAATATTTTCTATCCAGAAAAAAATAAACCTACACTTGTTTTTTAATCTTTAATACCTTCTTCTTCTACATTTCTATTCTGAAATAAGAAATTGAGTTTGTATAGGCATTTTGTGAGCAGCTATTGAGATAGCTCTTCTAGCGATAGTTTCTGATACTCCACTCATTTCATAAAGTATTCGACCTGGTTTAATAACGCATACCCAATATTTTGGATCTCCTTTACCTGAACCCATGCGTGTTTCCGTAGTCCTTATTGTAACAGGTTTGTCGGGAAATATACGTATCCATATTTTTGCACCACGACGCACATATCGTGTTATTGCCCTTCGCCCTGCTTCTATTTGTCTAGCTGTAATCCAGGCAGGTTCAAGTGCTTGAAGAGCATATCTGCCAAAAGAAATCGAATTGCCTCGACGAGCTATTCCCTTCATTCTTCCTCTATGTTGTTTACGAAATCGAGTTTTTTTTGGGTTATAGTCGATGGTTTTTTTTTAATCTCATCTCTATTGCAAAACAGGACATGAGAATTTCTTCTCATCCAGCTCCTCGCGAATAAAAAAAGGATTCAAATTCATTTATTTCATTATTGAATTGAATTCCATTTTTTCAATAAAAAAGGAATATTTATATATATATATATAAATAGAATAAAAGTTAAGGATATAAATAGAATAGAAATTAAGGCAGAGGTGTTATTCATTTATGTATATTTCAATGACTTTAAATAGAGAATATGATCCTTCTTTGTTTCATAATGAATCTTTTCTTTCCTGATTTCTATTGAATCATGTCAAAATGGATTTCCGTAAATAAAAGGGTATTCCGCGGGCGAATATTTACTATTTTCTTTTTCATTTTTTTCTTTTATTCGTAGGTTTAATTTATCACTTTCAGAATAAATAATGAAATGTTTTCTTAGTTTGTTCCGCCATCCCACCTAATGAATTTTTAGAATTTTTTTAATAGAATTCTATATAGTCACAGGTTCTGTCGTTCCCATAGCTTCTCTATTCATGGTTAGGCCCAAACTCTGCAATGGAGCTTCCAACAAAATTTGTTTTTGAGTCAATTTCCTTAGTTTTATTAACTCAGGACTCTTTATTCTTTTTGAATTTTATTAATATTTCTCTTTTTTCAGTATTTTTGAATTGAATATTTGATTAAGATTCAAATTTTGATTATTGATGCTTTGTTACACTGCTTTTTCTTTTATCATGTGATTTATAGACCATACATATTGGGATGATATAACATTGATATCTTGTTCTTTCTTTCTATCACCTTTCCTTTTATAAAAATCCCTTTATTTTTACTTAAATAATCGGATTTTTTCTCTATGAATTAGAGAAAAAAGAAGAGATTTCAGTTGCTACAAATATATGATTTATTCATATTTCAATCATATAGTGACTTTTTCTTGGGATCTTTATAATACGAAGCAATAGGTTGTTTTTTAGTTTTTTTTATCAAATAAGTTTTTAGTAAGAATAAGTTTTGAGTAAGGATTAGTTGATTTTTTCAATTCTTATTTTGAAATTTTCGAGAAAAAACTAACGAATCACACACTAAGCATAGCAATTATACTAAAAGAGTCAATCAAATTTTTATTGAACCCTAACTAATTCAAATTCCTTATTTTTTTCTTTAATGGAAAAGATTTAATCAAAGAATTTTTCTTTTTTTCTTCTATATATTAGTATAAATATGGAAAGACAAAGTCAATTTTTTCTACTTTATTCATTCTACTTTCTAAATATCCAAATTTTTAAGCCTAAAACTCCATAGACAGTTTGAATTGTATGAGAATAATAATCTATTTTGGCACAAATTATTTGTAGGGGAAGTTTACCCTTTCTTTTACCTTCTTTACGCGCGATATCTTTTCCGTCGATACGGCCTGCGAGTTGTATTTTGATTCCTTTTATACCTGTATCTTTAGTTATATCAATAGCTTTTTTCATTGTCTTTCTAAAGGGAACTCTCTGTTTTAATTGTAAGGCTATAAATTCCGCAATAAGATTAGGTTGGCTATAAAGTGGTTCTTCAGCGTGTTCGAGTTCAATACGAAGTCTTCTGGGGTATATAGAATAGAAGAATTCTTGTTTTTTTATATTTTTCTTGAAATTTTCCAGTGTTTCCCCTTTCAATAAGGATTTTGGTATCAATCCGCTATAGATTATGATTCGTACAAATGTTTTTTTTGCTCTAACTCCTTGTTTTTCAATTTGTATACGTATAATTCCTTCAAAGCCTAAGAGAGGTAAATTGAATATACTTTTTTGAAAATAATGTTTTTTATTCTTTTTCTTTTTTTGTTGGAAATTCTTTTTTTTTAGTTTTTCTTCTAATTTTTTGGTAGCAATTTTGAGATATTCCTTGATTTCATATTGTATATAATTCTTGAAAAAATTTCGTATTTTTTGATCTTCTTGTATACTCGTAGAATATTTTTTTGGTTCTTCAAACCAAACAGAATGATGACTGTGGGTTGTACCAAGTCTGAAACAAAGTGGATTTGTTTTTTGTCCCATAATTCTCTATTTTATTTTATTTTTTTCATCCATATCTTTTGAATTTAATATCTAAATTTTAGATTCATCTAATAAAGATTTCGATTTTTCCTTTAGTACGATTGTTATAAGACACGTGATTCTTTTTATTGGATAAGAGTGTCCTTTAGCACAGAATCTTGTCTTTTTTCTAATAGTACTCCTATTGACTTCGGCTTTACTAATGAATAAATCAGTATTGTTTAAACCCATATTATGATTAGCATTTCTTGCTGCAGAATAAACTAATTTGAAAATGAGAGAAGATGCTTGATAAGGCATGAATTTGAGTATCATAAGTGTTTCTTCATACGAACGTCCGCGAATCTGATCAATTATTCTTCGCGCTTTGGAAGCAGAAATACCTATATGTTTAGTTAAAACTTGGACTCCTTTACTTGAACTTGAGTTCTTTTTCATAGGGTTATTCCCTAGTTTTTTAAGATTTTGCATAAGATTCTTTCTCCTTAAATCTTTGTTTGATCCCTATTTTTTTTGATTCTTCATTACAGATTTATTATCGTTATCGTTTCTTTCATCTATCGGTTCCTTCCGGGTAAGCGCGAATTCTCCCAATTTGTGACCTTTCATAGAATCTGT
>Ga0302167_10000562_pt1 | contig 17758 bp, 13 predicted proteins | sample I_Fen_N1_1_FD_193496 | JGI IMG/M metagenome (GOLD analysis project Ga0302167, IMG submission 193496) | Peat permafrost microbial communities from Stordalen Mire near Abisko, Sweden - I_Fen_N1_1 | ecosystem: Environmental > Terrestrial > Soil > Wetlands > Permafrost | place: Sweden: Abisko...
GCCATAACCGGAGCAACCGGCTTTTTAGGGAGCCACCTTATGGCTTCAATGCTTTTGGCAGGATACAGGATAATAGTACTTGGCCGGTCAAACAGGGAAGAAACCTTAAATGAAAGAATCTTTAAACTTCTGAGATGGTTCGGCATTGAAGAATTAGCTGACCAGCTGGAGTTGGTGGAGATCGATCTCTTAAAGCCTAAGCTGGGTTTGGCTGAAACAGTGTACAAACAAGTTTGTGAAAAGACTGAGGAGATTATTCATTGTGCTTCAGATACAAGTTTCTCTGAACGAAAACGCGATATTGTTTTTAAATCAAATGTAGCCAGTTTAGATGGTATTCTTCAGTTTGCAGCAGATTCAAAAGCAGTATTTTTCCATTACATCAGCACGGCATACGTTGCAGGTACCGGCATAACTTATTGCAAAGAAATTCTTTCAGTAGCAAAAACCTTTACCAATGTTTATGAAGAAAGCAAAGCTGCCGCTGAAAATATCATTTCCGGATTTTGCCTGAAAAACTCAATAAATCTTTCTGTTATCAGACCGTCAATTGTTTACGGCGATTCCCGGAGTGGAAGGTCTCTTAAGTTCAATGCCTTGTATTTCCCTATAAGGTCGGCGCAGTCTATAAGGGATATTTACCTGAATGATCTTAATAATAACGGAGGTATAAAAGCAGCTAAAAACGGTGTTTACCTTGATAAAGACGGTTGCCTTTTTTTGCCTCTTAAAATATATTTACCAAAGAAAGGAGATTTAAACATTATCCCGGTAGACTATTTCGTAAATGCCACTGTTAAAATAATTGAGAATTGTTCGGGGAGCGGTATCTATCACCTTACAAGCAACTCTCCTGCAACAATGAAAATTGTTGCAGCATATTATCAGCAACTTATGAAAGTAAGAGGTGTGGAGATAATTTATGGCCCACAGCCCGAAAATTTATTACAAAATCCTGCTGAAGAACTCTATGACCGTTTTATTGAACCTTACCGTCCATACTTATCCGATAACAGAGTCTTCGACAGAACAAATACAGATTTGGCTACCGATAACCTGCATCCGCCTGAATTCACCTATGAAATATTCAAAAACTGTTTGGAATATGCAATAAGTGTAAACTGGGGACAATCGATTTTTTAACTATGGCAAAGGTATTGCTTATTAATTCCAACAGATTCAAACACCCATGGCCTGTCATACCATTCGGGCTTTGTTACATTGCAACCGCCCTTGAAACAAATGGAAATAACGAAGTAAGTTTTCTCGATCTGTGCTTTTCATCCGATTGTGAACGCGATATTCAAAATTATGTAAGAAATTTCGTTCCTGATGTAATCGGCATCAGCATAAGAAATATTGACGATACCGGAGGGTATAAAATTCACTTTTTGTTAGAAGATGTTAAGAAAGATGTAATTGATTATTGTAAAAAGGAATTCTCTGGTCCTATTGTAATCGGTGGTCCGTCTGTAGGGATAAGCGGTATTGAGATGCTTGATTATTTTGACCTCGAATATGCTATACGGGGCGATGGTGAAGCTGTAATGCCGGAATTTGTCAGACACATTGAAAATCAGCAATCTCCCGATGGATTAAAAGGCCTGATCATTCGAAGGGATAAGGTCATTATTCAGGACTCCGAACCTTTCCGTGTAAAGGATTTAGATTCTCTCCCTTTCCCTAAACCGCTTCGTTATATTAATCTTGAATTGTATCGCCGTTTCGGGTCTCCGCTGCATGTCCAGACCAAGCGTGGCTGTGCCCTCAGGTGCTCTTACTGTACTTACAATAATATTGAAGGAAAGCAATACCGTTTAAGAAATCCCCGGAAGATAGCTGATGAAATTGAGATTCTGGTTAAAGAAACAGGAATAGATCATATTGAATTTACTGACAGCACCTTCAATATCCCCCTTCCTCATACAAAAGAAGTTTTAAGGGAAATTATCAATAAAAGGCTTGATCTCAGGCTGCACACTATGGGGCTGTCACCTTCGGCGGTTGATGAAGAACTTCTTGATCTGATGAAAAGTGCCGGTTTTAATGAAGTCGATATTGGTGCCGAGTCGGTATGTGATGAATCACTTGAAAGTCTGGCAAAAAATTTTACCCGTTCGGATGTTATAAGAACAGCTGAACTTCTGAAAGCGAAAAAGATCCCCGCAACCTGGTTCATAATGCTTGGATCACTGTCAGAGACAAGAGAATCAGTACTTGAGACTTTGGATACTATCAGCAAGGTTGCTTCAAAATGGGATTTGGTTTTTGTTTCTACGGGTATCCGGGTATATAACGGAGCCCCGATAGCATCCGAGATCATGAAGCAAAATATACATTGCACAAGTGATAATTTTTTGCACCCGGTAAAAATTCAACCTGCGAAAATAAGCCTGGCTGATATTCACTCAATTGCGATTGAATTCTCATTGCGCTTTCCCAATTTCTATTTATATGAAAAAGAACATATTATTCCGGGATGGCTCCTTTTAACAGGTAATGTTCTCTTAAGCCTCTTTCATTCACGACAACCTGTCTGGCGATTATTTATATTTTTAAAGCGGATTGAAAGAAACCTTGGGATTTTTATGCTTAGAAAAGGTATTAATGCGATAAAAATGAGATCGGTTGATAAGATAAAAGTGATCTCAAATGGTTTTTCTATTATCCTGACGAAATAAATTACTTCGAACTTATTATATGCAAAAAATTCCCGGGGAAATTTACAGTCGTATTGACAACGAAATTTACAACCGTGAAGGAGAGAGATGGTGGCAGACTGATTTTTCACTCAACCTGATAAGAACATTAATTAATCCATCCAGAGTTGGTTATGTAAAAAAAATAATTGAACAGGTTATTAATATTGAGCCGGAAAAAATAAGTGTACTTGAAGTCGGTTGTGGCGGCGGAATATTATCTGAGGAAATAGCTAAAATGGGATTTAAAACCTTTGGAATTGACCCGTCTGAGTCATCATTGAACACAGCGATTGAACACGCGAAAAAAAATATTCTAAAAATTGAATATAAGCAAGCTACAGGTGAGAATCTGCCATTTCACAAAGATACTTTCGACGTAATCCTTTGTTGTGATGTATTGGAACATGTACAGGATTTACCGAAAGTAATCTCCGAGATTTCACGGGTATTGAAAAACGGAGGTTTATTTATTTATGACACTTTCAATCGTACGTATTTCAGCAAAATATGTGCTATCAAAATATTGCAGGAATGGAAGCGATGGGCAATCATGCCTCCCGATCTGCATATTTGGGAAATGTTTATCAAACCCAATGAAATAAAATCTTTATTAAAAGAAAATCAATTGGTATGGAAAGAGCACCGTGGAATCAAACCAAGTATATCTTACGTCAAAATGCTACTTAATCTCCATAAGAGAGCTATCGGAAAAATGACTTATGAAGAATTCGGTAAAAAGTTTCTTATGATTGAAGCCAGAAGTACTCAAATAATGTACATGGGTTATGCCGTCAAAAGTGATACACAAATATGAAATCTCTTACTCTACCAGTTCTGGATAAGGTTAAGCATGTTTGAAATTAACATGAAATTAAACTACGATTTTCATTTTTTCTTAGACAGTTCAATTAAGTTTAACCTTTATTTTTACCGGATTATGGTCGGAGTTTTGAAAATTAAGCTGAATGCCTTTTACTGATATTATAGAGATGTTTGGGGAAATGAGGAAAAAGTCAAAGACATTTGTTGTAGTCACTGATAGATTATAAGCTGCAACAACATTACGTTCCGAGGGCGTTGTATTATCAAATAGCCATTTCCACTCCGATGGCAGGAAATCAGCAGGAATAACCATCTGGGTTGTATCTGTCTTATTTTCTGTGAATTCGGATTTGAATTGAGGAGGTGTCTGATTCCAGTCTCCTCCGGTAATAATGTAATTCCCATTTGCAAATTCTTTCAGTAAGAAATCCCTGAGGTAAGCCATTTGTGCTTTGCGTATCTGGCCGGGATCAAAAGCTTCATTATGAGTATTGATAACAACAAGTTCTTTTCCGTTTTCCAGCGGATACCTGTTCACAAGGAAACATCTGTCGAGCATAAAGAGTTGCTTGGGAAATCCGTACTCTCCCGGAAATGAATAACGAATTGAGGATGAAGGCTGGAATTTACTGAAAGTTGCCAGACCTGATAATACTTTACCCATTGGTGTTGAAGGTGGAACCGGAACAAAAAAGACATCATAGTTTTTTGCGAAGAAAGGAGAGTACTCTACCAGAGTTTTAGAAATAGTATCGTATTCATTAATATAATAACTCCTTTTACTTCCTTTGTCAATTTCCTGGATAAAAATGAAGTCTGCCGAATCATTTTGTTTAAGAAATTTTTTTACTTCCAACAGGTTATTTATACATGAAGCTTTTGGAGTAAATACTTTTGTCCCGCCATCATAGAAAAAATCCATATCCTTGTCAAGACCGCAATAACCGATATTCCATGTAACCATCGAAAGATCGAGAGGGTATTTAAGATTTTGGGCTTTATCAGAACTGAAAACGATCTCTTTCTCTTTTGGTTTAAAATCTGTTAGTACAGCATATACAATCAATCCAATGAATCCGATTATTGCCATTAACAGAACAAAAAGCAAAACTTTCAGAATTTTTTTCACAACTTTCATAATCAGCATTAATTTAATTTATAATAAATGCGTTATCTAATTTAAACATTTTTGAAAATCTGTCACTTACCTCAATGGAATAATTGAAGCTAACTCATTACTATCAGTTTTTCATAAAGATCTTTCTATTAATCAAGACGACTTATCCTTTCCGACCAGAATTCATTAAAACTGGTCTTTGGATCTTGGCACAAATAAACTGAAGTCCCATATTCCCTGGCATCACGATTGGATATTTTACCAACAAGAGTGATGTTATTAAACAGTTTCTGTATGTCTTCACCCAATTTGCCATTTATATAAATAAACGATGTAATATCCGGGTTAAATTTCCGTGGAATCCAATAACGGAAACTTTCATTGAAACAGACAGCTTCAGGAAGGCTATATTTTTTGCCGATAATTGTAATTGCACCGGCCAGTCCGTAATTTTCACAATAGATAAAACTTGCTTTTTTATCATCTATCATCTGGTAGGCTTTATTGGCAATGGATGTTATCTCTTCCCAACCCAGCATATCTGCATAATCCTGAGGTAATGAATGTATTGATCCGTCCTCAAACCTCCTTCCGATAACTATCCCATACTTTATTTCAAGGTTTCTGAAATATGAAACCAGGCCTGCTGACTTATAAACCGGTAATCCCAGCGGAATCATTGGAATAGTTAACAGCACAAGCAGGAAGGGTAATGCGACTTTCATCCAAAGCTTTTTTAATCCTCTTTCATACGAGACTGCGCCGGCTGCAATAAGAAAAGGAAACACACCAATAGTATAGTAACTCTTACCACGTAAGATAAACAGGATTAGAATTACAAGAATGGAAACAATTCCGAGAAACCTGAATTTCCCTGCATTTTTGTTTGTAAGAAGGTATATTAACCCTGCTATTGTCAATACCGACGCAAAGGAAGGCATTATTATCTGATCAGTTAAAAAGGCTAACCTGTCAACATGTGCCAGCTGAGTTCTTCCAAGTTCCGACATATGATTAATCACTGGTAAGCCATTAACAAATTGCCATATCAGGTTCGGAAGAAATACTATAATTCCACTAAACACACCAAACCAGAAATTTCTGTTCCGGAATATATTCCTGTTTTCGGTAAATGGAATGACAAGTATAAGACTAATAAACAAAATCCCGATCAGGTACTTATTCAGTGCCGACAGACCTGCTGCAATTCCAAGAAAAATGAGGAATCGCCCTGAAGATGTATTTATATACCGGAGTAAAAGGTAAATGATAATTGTCCAGAAGATAACGTCGATATGTACCGGCATATATAATGAGAAAGTTCTGAGAACAAAACCTGAAATTAAAATTCCTATCCCGGCGAGAATTCCTGAGTATAAAGTACCTCCAAGTTCCTTTGTAATTGCTGCTGTCAATATTACCAATACTCCGCTTAGCATTGCAGGAAAAAGCCGGACTGCAAATAATGAATATCCGAAAACATTTTGCATCAGCCAGGCAATCCACCCGATCATCGGTGGCACGGTGGCATATCCAAAATCGGGATGCTGCCCTAATGAAAAATAGAGCATTTCATCCCTGTGATATTCAAGATTGTTAATTACAATAAGATGTGAAAAAACACTTATCAGAGCCAGAATAATAATTATTGTGTCAGCGGCTGATATTCGGGTTAACAGTTTCATTCCCCTTTGATATTAACTTCTAATACTAATCCGGAATGAAAGTTATTAAATAAATTAATATCAGACGAACAAAAGATCTCCTGACTTAGAATTCAAAAATCCTTGCTTTAGGAGGCACTAAAAGTACACTACCTCCTTTTATCAATTGTTCATGGCGAATAAACTGCTGTAAAACCTTGCCTGATTCCCTGCCTGTAGAGTCATTGAGCAGACAATGAAAAAAAATCATTGAAATTTATCAAAATTTTTGCTTTCAGCTCATCAACTGATATTTCAAGATCAGCTGCAACTTTATTATAGATTGTCCTGATATCCACATCTGCTCCGTCAGTTTCAAGAAATATCCTGTCTGTGGGCAGATGTCTTAACAATTCCCCCGACTCAGGTCTGAGAGCAAAATCAAACCAGAAAGAAAGATACATCCCTTTCGACAACAGCTGATTTGCCAATACAACATTTCCCCTGAATCCATGCACCAGCCATGACATTTTCGGTCGTAATTTTTTCTGAGCTGACAAAAGCTCATCCCACGCTCTTACACAATGAATTACAACCGGTTTTCTTAATTCTTCAGAGATTGCTATTTGTTCTTCAAAAACTAAATGCTGAAGCTTCATTGCAGGTCCTCTTAACCTGTCAAAGCCTGCCTCACCTATAGCTATTACATCAGGTAGCCCGGCTGATTTTTCAACAGAAGTTAAAAGATGTTTGTGATTTTCTTCATTAAGGAACCATGGATGTATACCATAAGTAAAAGCAATGCCTGGAATATCTGAAGGAAATTTTTCTTCATGAGCCATCAGGCTTTCAAGTATAAAGATACCTGAAGCGGGCGTACCACTATGAATATGAATATCAATATAGTCTCCTGGTCTCGGACGATGCATTTCATTTTTCAGATAACGCTGTAACTCCTTTTTCTATCCTTTTTATGGTTTCTTCCTTCCCTATCCAGCTTATAATATCGAACATATGAGGACCCCTTAAAGTACCTACAATCACCAGCCTGAAAACGTTCATAATTGCACCGGTATTGTAGCCATTCTTCTCAATCCATGTTTTAACAACCGGTTCAGTAGCTTCAGCGGAAAAATCAGCTGAATTCCCAAGGAGTGATTTTAATTCCCCGAGAAGCTTTGAAGAATCCTCTTTCCATCTTTTTTTGACTGCTTCCTGGTCATAGGATTCCGGAGCTTTGAAAAAGAAATCAGTCTGTTCCCAGATATCTTTCACAAAACTTACCCTCTCTTTTACCAATGCTACAAGGGTCTCAAGTCTGATAATGTCATCATGGAAACCACGGGCTCTCAGAAACTCCCTGAATTCTATAGCAAGCTGATTATTAGTTTTGCCCTGAAGATACTTGTGATTAAACCATCTTGCTTTTTCGGGGTCAAACCTCGATCCTGATTTGCCTACTCTGTCAATTGAAAAGGCGGTAATCAGCTCGTCCATGGAGAATATTTCCTGTTCGGTTCCAGGGTTCCAGCCCAGCAACGCAAGCATATTAATGAATGCTTCGGGATAATATCCATCCTCACGATAACCTTTTGATGTTTCGCCATAAGGCCAGAAAAGAGGAAATACCGGAAATCCCATCTTATCTCCATCGCGCTTACTTAGCTTGCCTTTCCCGTCGGGTTTCAGAATCAATGGAAGGTGAGCAAAAAGAGGCGGACTCCATCCGAATGACCGGTACAGCATTATGTGGAGAGGTAAAGAAGGCAACCATTCTTCCCCTCGTATTACATGACTGATCTCCATCAGGTGATCATCAACTATATGTGCCAGATGATAAGTCGGCATACCGTCAGATTTGAATAAAACCTTATCATCGAGGGTTCCGGTATTAACAATTATATCCCCGCGAATAAGATCATTAAAATGAATATCCTCATTAACAGGCATTTTATATCTTATAACATATGGTACTCCCTGATCGAGTTTTTCTTTCCAGTCAGTTTCTTTTAAAGAGATTGAGTTTATCAGTTTATTTCTTACTTCAGTGTTATATATAAATGTTTTTCCTGCTTTCTCCGATTCTTTTCTCATACCTTCAAGTTCTTCGGGAGTATCAAATGCATAATAAGCATCCCCCTTATCTATAAGCATATCTGCATATTGCCTGAAGATCTGTTTTTTGTCGCTCTGGCGGTAAGGTCCATAATTTCCTCCTTCCCTGATGCCCTCATCAACAACTATTCCGCACCATTCAAGTGATTCCATAATATATTCTTCGGCGCCTTCAACGTATCTTGTCTGGTCAGTATCTTCGATCCTTAAGATAAATGTCCCGCCGTTCTTCTTTGCAAATAGATAGTTGTAAAGAGCAGTTCGTACACCTCCGATATGCAAGGGACCTGTTGGACTTGGTGCAAAACGCACTCGTACTTGTTCCATTTTATTGTTAAATAAATTAACTAATATGCAAAGATATGCAAAGTGGTCCTAAATAAAAGATGCAATAATAATAATTGACCTGAGCCATATTGACTTTAATTGTTTCTTATTAAAGCAGTTTAAAGCTAACTTTGCTGTGAATTTTGCACCACTGAATTTTTATTTATTATATTCGAAGTCCAGCTTCGTGTATTCTCTGATATGATCAACCGGATAGCAGAATATTACGGCACAACCAAAGGAAGGGAAAGAATCCTGCTATTCCTGGTTGTGGTCATCAATCTGATTATCAAATTAATCCCTGCAACAGTCCTTGAACTGGGAAACGACGAAGTTTATTACTGGACGTATGCCCTTTTTCCCGACTGGAGCCACTTTGATCATCCTCCGATGGTTGGATTGACTATTCAGTTGTTTTCACTTAATCTCAGATTTCAAAGCGAAATCTTTATGAGACTGGGATCTTTGGTATTATCTTCAGCATCTGTTATTTTACTTTTTTATCTGGTAAAAAAAATATATTCTCAAAGAGCAGCTTTCATTTCAATCCTTCTATTTACCTCTTCTTTCTATTTCAACATAATCAGTGGCCTCTTTATTTTGCCCGACACACCACAGACATTTTTTATCCTGCTTGCCTTATATTTTGGCTTACCCGCGATTATTCTCAAAAACCCGGCAAAAGAGAGCTCTTATCATATTCTCCTTTTTGGTCTGTTTTCCGGGCTGGCATTCCTGAGTAAATATCATTCTCTGTTTCTCTGGTTCGGATTTGCTCTTTATGTCATTTTTTATAACAGGGTGTGGCTCAGGAAACCGGCTTTCTATTTGAGTATTCTGACAACCCTGATAATGATGACGCCTGTTTTTTACTGGAATCTGCATAATAACTTTATCAGTTTCAGCTTTCATAGCAGCAGGGTTGATCTTTTCCATAGTCATGTAAATCTCAATGCATTTCTGCAATTCAATTTTGGACAGTTTTTCTATCAGAATCCCATATTGTTTGTCGTTTTTATCCTGGCATTATTGGCTGTATTCAGGAAAAAGAGAGAGAAGATTAAGGACATTAACCTGCTCCTTGTATATCTTTCTCTTCCAATGATTCTGGTTTTTACATTGCTTTCACTTTTCAGGAATACACTGCCGCACTGGACAGGCCCTGTCTTCATTTGTCTGATAATACTTAGCAGTGAATGGTTGTCTGAATTATATGAGAAACACAGGAAAAAAGTCTTTAATACTGTACTTATTTCAAATGTTCTCTTTATCCTGGTGTTAATGACCGGGACCATTCAAATAAGGTATGGTACGATCCTTCCTGCGGAAAAGAATTCGGGTCCCACAAATCTCGGGCATAATGATTTTACACTTGATATGTATGGATGGAAGCAGGCAAAAAGCAAATTCAGTCAGTTTCTGATTGAGGAAAAGAAACGTACAAATGATACTAAAAAAGTGAAACTAATAGAAAATAAATGGTTTCCTGCAGCTCACCTCGATTTTTATATTGCCCATCCTTTGAATATTGATCTCATTGTTCTCGGTAATATTGAAGCAATCCATAAGTACTACTGGATAAACAAAACCAGACATATAACGCCAGAGGACAGAGTCTACTTCATCACCAGCAGTCAGCACTATTTTCCTCCTGAAGGATTTTTAAACTACTTCACCCGTATAATTCCAAAGGATACCATACCAATCAGAAGAGCTGGAGTAACAGTAAAAAATCTCTTTATTTTCGAAATGGTTGGTTTAAAGACAGATTCAATTCCTGAAATCTACTGATACTATTACAAAAGTCAGGTTTTGAACCCCGGAATTGTATTAATTTTGCGTCTTCTTAGCCCGGACTGTTTAAAAAGTCCTTCATGACCCTTAGAGATTACCTTTGCGTACCTTTGTGGTAAAAGGTTATGAATATCAGTAAATTTGAATAAATATTAATTTTGTGTTTATGAATAAGATGAAAGCACTTGTTAAGGCCAGACCCGAAAAAGGCTTATGGATGCAGGAGGTACCTGTTCCTGAACCGGGTCTTAATGATGTTATTATAAAGGTGAAAAAGTCCGCAATTTGCGGAACCGACCTTCATATTTATGAATGGAATGAATGGGCAAGAAAAACAATACATACTCCGATGGTTATTGGTCATGAGTACATGGGTTATATCGAGAAAATGGGTGCCGGAGTTACCAACCTGAAAATAGGTGAAAGAGTCACAGGTGAAGGCCACCTGGCTTGTGGCCATTGTCGCAACTGTCGCCGGGGGAAAGAGCATGTATGTGAAAACACCGTGGGAATAGGGGTCAATATCGATGGGTCGTTTGCTGAATTTGTGAAGCTCCCTGCCGTAAATGTCATACCGCTCGATCACAGAATTCCTGACGAATGGGCTGCAATAATGGATCCGTTTGGTAATGCAACTCACACGGCCTTATCATTTCCCCTGATAGGCGAAGATGTTCTTATAACCGGATCAGGGCTGATTGGCAGTATGGCTGTTGCAATTGCTAAATATGCCGGTGCGAGATTTATTGTAGCCAGTGATCTTAGTGATGCCCGTCTTGAGATTGCTAAAAAGATGGGAGCTACTCTTACTGTCAATCCCTCAAAAGGGGAGAAAATCTCTGATGCAGTTAAGAAACTAGGTATGAGAGGATTTGACATAGGTCTTGAGATGTCGGGATCGCCGGAGGCTTTCGTGGACATGCTTAATAATATGTATAATGGTTCAAGTATTTCATTACTTGGCATCCTTCCTTCTAACTTCGAGGTCCCATGGAGTGATATCATTTTCAAGGCAATAACTTTAAAAGGTATTTATGGCCGTGAGATGTGGGAAACCTGGTATAAAATGGAACAGATGATAATAGGTGGAATAGATTTAAATCCTGTAATAACCCATCGTTTTCCCATTGATGATTTTCAGAAGGGATTCGATGAGATGGAAAAGGGAAATTGTGGAAAAATAATCCTGAACTGGGATTAATTAATAAACATAAACCTTTGTGTTACTTTGTGCTGTACTTTGTGTCCCCCTCAAAGGAATTCACCAAGGTACACAAAGGTTAAAAAAATAAGATCATGTATAATAATTATCAGAATCATATTGTCAAGATTATTGACGAAATTAAAGAAGCAGGATTATACAAGAACGAGCGTATAATCGTTTCTCCCCAAGGAGCTGAAATTGAACTTAGCACTGGTCAGAAAGTCTTGAATTTCTGCGCAAATAATTATCTGGGGCTCTCCAATGATCCATCACTTATTGAAGCTGCAAAAGCATCGCTTGATGATCATGGTTACGGAATGTCGTCGGTAAGATTTATCTGTGGAACTACTGATCTCCATAAGGAACTTGAGAAGAAGATTGCAGAATTCTTCGGCACTGAAGATACAATTCTTTATGCCGCCTGTTTTGATGCGAATGGCGGAGTATTTGAACCGCTTCTAACTGAAGAAGATGCAATCATTTCTGACTCCCTGAACCATGCCTCTATTATTGACGGCGTGCGTCTTTGCAAAGCCCGGCGCTACAGGTATGAAAACGCTGATGTTGCAGATCTCGAAAAACAACTTCAGCTCTCCCAGGATCAGCGATTCAGACTTATTGTAACCGACGGAGTATTCTCTATGGACGGGAATGTGGCACCCCTCGACAAAATTGTAGAACTGGCAGATAAATACAATGCCATGGTAATGGTTGATGAATCACACTCAGCAGGAGTAGTGGGTAAAACCGGAAGAGGAGTTACTGAACTATATAATATTAAGGGAAAAGTTGAAATCATTACAGGGACATTGGGTAAAGCCTTCGGTGGAGCGATTGGCGGATTCACTACCGGGAAAAAAGAGATAATTGAGATCCTGAGACAGAGATCACGTCCATACCTCTTTTCAAACTCAATACCACCTATGGTAGCGGCAGCAGGTATCCGTATGGTCAAAATGATGACTGAGAGTAATCTCCTTCAGGATAAACTGCACTCGAATGCGAATTACTTTATTGGATGTATGAAAAGGCTGGGATTCGATATAAAACCAACTAAATCTGCAATTTGTGCTGTCATGCTTTATGATGCCAGATTATCCCAGGACTTTGCCGCGAGACTTCTGAAAGAAGGGGTATATGTTGTCGGATTCTATTTTCCTGTCGTACCCAAAGGTCAGGCCCGAATAAGGGTTCAGCTCTCCGCAGGTCATGAAAAAGAACATCTTGATAAAGCTATCGCGGCTTTTGAAAAGACTGGCAGGGAACTCGGGGTAATAAAGTAAAATATCTGCGCATCTGCGGGAACATGTTTTTATTTTCCCGATGATCATGCTGATTTCCGCAAATTGAAAATCGATTATATTTATAACTAAGTGGAAATGAACAAATACTTATTCGCAATTTACAGGATCCTGGTCCCAAAGCCCTTAAGGACGATTATCCTGAAAAAATCACTTCGTTATAAAATCCTGAATTATTTTGCCTCTTTGCCTGAAAATGAGGTTAATGATGAGCAAAAAGAGGTGCTTAAATATCTTGAGAATAATCAGATCAGGATTTTTCCATATCCTTTTCATAACAATTACTCTCCTGACAGGATTGAAGTAATATATGACCGTGAGAATGGCATGCGATATGTTTTACAGGAAGGCAAACGACTCTATTTTAAGAAACGATGGAAAAATAAAAGGATCAAAAGGGCTTACTGTGATCTCATAAGAGAGCAGGATTTCAATAGTCCACATCGTTACCTGACAGATTCATTTACAGTTGAAAAAGATGATGTCTTAGCAGATATAGGCGCCGCTGAAGGTAACTTTTCGCTGGCAGTTATAGACATGGTTAAAAAAATCTACATCTTTGAATATGACCCGGAGTGGGTTGAAACCCTCAGGGTTACGTTTGCACCATGGTCAGAAAAAGTTGAGATTATTAATAAATATGTCTCAGATCACAATGATGAATCACATATCAGGTTTGATACATTTTTCAGCAACAAAAAGGATATTAATTTCTTAAAGATTGATGTTGATGGAGCTGAATCGGTTGTTTTAAACAGTTGTAATGAAGTTTTCAATGCCGGAGTATCTTTTAAAATAGCACTTTGTACCTATCATAAGAATAATGATGAGAAAGATTTCACATTATTACTGAATGGTTATGGGTTCACAATAGCCCCTTCCGGAGGATATATGATTAATTATTACGACAAAAAAATGAAGGCGCCATTCCTGAGGAGAGGGCTTATCAGGGCTGTAAAATTATAAAGGTGCTCCGAAGAGCACCAGCTGATTTATGATAATTCCCATTACGGGACCCCAAAAAAACTCAACCGCATTTTGATGATCCGCAATCTTTGCAGATCAGACAGCCTTCTTCATAGACAAGATTATCGGAACCACATTCACCGCATTTGCCTTTTGCTTTTGTTCCGTTTGGTATGTATTTTTTCAAAGCTCTTTCAACTCCGTTTTTCCAGTTATTGATCGACTCGCTGTCAAGCTTTAATGATGTAACAAGGTTAACCACATCCTGAATTGGCATTTCGTGTCTCAAGACACCTGAAATAAGTTTAGCATAATTCCAGAATTCAGGTTTGAACATATGGGATAATCCTCCCATAGTTTTCTTATATCCATATTTGTCGGTATATTGAAAATCATAACGGGTATTCCCATCCTCATCCCTTATTTTTATTATTTTTCCTTTAACGATACTTTTGGGAATAGGGAATATCTCTTCATCTGCTATACCTGTGAAGATCTCATATGGACGACTCTCTTTAAGTCCGACAAAAGCAACCCATTTCTCTTCACTTATATTAAACCTGATAACATCACAGTCGAGCACCTTTGGACGTTTTGGCCTTTCAGGCCTTGCTTCGGTTTTTCCAGCGATAAGGACTCCATTCCTTGATCCGTCACGGTATACTGTAGCTCCTTTACACCCCGACTTCCAGGCTGTAAGATACAATTCACTCACAAGTTCTTCTTTTGCTTCGGCAGGAAGGTTGATTGTAACACTTATTGAATGATCGACCCACTTTTGAATTGCACCCTGCATCTTAACTTTAGCTATCCAGTCGACATCGTTTGCCGTGGCTTTATAATAAGGTGATTTAGCTATTATCTTCTCAATTTCCTCGTCTCCCATCCTTGTTACTTCATCGGAATCATAACCATTAAGCTTAAGCCAGTCGACAAACTTATGATGGAAAACATTAAACTCCTCCCACGAATCGCCAACCTCATCTTTGAATGTCACCTTTACGTCCAGATCGTTTGGATTTACTTTTCTTCTCCTCTTATAGAATGTGGAAAATATAGGTTCAATTCCTGAAGTTGTCTGTGTCATAAGGCTTGTTGTGCCTGTGGGGGCAATAGTAAGAAGTGCTATGTTTCTGCGACCGTATTTAACCATGTTATTATACATAACAGGGTCAGCTTCTTTCATCCTTAAGATAAATGGATTATCCTTTTCACGTTCGGCATTATAAATAGCGAAGGCGCCTCTTTCCTTTGCCAGGTAGGTGGATGCTTTATAAGCTTCTAGTGCAAGTGTCTTATGAACTTCAACCGAGAAGTTTGTAGCATCATCGGTGCCATATCTCAATCCAAGACCAGCGAGCATATCTCCTTCGGCTGTTATTCCAATTCCGGTCCTTCGTCCCTCTTCCGATTTCTTTCTTATGTTGCTCCAGAGGTTTTTCTCAACATGTTTTATCTCTTCAATTTCCGGATCTGCATTTATTTTTGTGAGGATTACATCGATCTTCTCAAGTTCAAGATCAATTATGTCATCCATCATGCGCTGCGCAAGTCCTACATGCTCTTTATATAAATCAAAGTCAAATTCAGCTTTGTCGGTAAACGGATTGTTGACATAGCTGAAAAGGTTTATTGCCAGCAGCCTGCAACTGTCGTATGGGCACAAAGGGATTTCCCCGCAAGGATTTGTCGAAACAGTTGCATATCCCAGATCACCATAACAATCAGGAACACTCTCTCTGATTATAGTATCCCAGAACAATACTCCGGGCTCGGCAGATTTCCACGCATTATGTATTATTTTGGTCCAAAGCTGGACTGCATCGATATCCTTGGCAAATTTGGGATTGGCAGAATTAATGGGGTATTGTTGCCTGAAGAGTGTTTTATCTTCAACGGCTTTCATGAAATCGTCGGTGAGTTTAACCGAGACGTTAGCCCCTGTAACTTTACCGCTCTCCAGCTTGGCATCAATGAATTTCCCTGAATCGGGATGTTTTATTGAGATAGAGAGCATAAGGGCTCCCCTTCTTCCATCCTGAGCTACTTCCCGTGTTGAATTAGAATATCTTTCCATGAAAGGCACAACTCCTGTGGAAGTAAGTGCACTGTTCAGAACAGGAGTACCTTTTGGCCTGATGTGCGACAGATCGTGACCTACGCCTCCACGTCGTTTCATCAGTTGCACCTGCTCCTGATCTATTTTCATAATTCCTCCGTATGAATCAGATGATCCATCATTACCAATCACAAAACAGTTCGATAAAGAAGCAATCTGGTAATCATTACCGATACCTGTCATTGGGCCTCCCTGAGGAACAATATATTTGAAATCTTTAAGAACACTATAGATCAGCTCTTCAGAAAGCGGATTCTTATATTTCATCTCAACCCTGTGTATCTCACGGGCCAGCCTGTGATGCATATCGTCGGGTGACTTTTCATACAGGTTCCCGAATGAATCTTTTAAAGCATATTTGTTTGCCCATACTCTTGCGGCAAGCTCATCGCCTTTGAAATATTGAATACTTTCTTCAACAGCTTCTTCGTGAGAATAAACTACTTTTTCGTGTCCCCTGTTTTTAGACTTTCCCATATTTCCCCCTTCGCCAGATTTCTGCACCTCGGGTGGTGAATTCTGGTTTTTTGCTTTTTCAGCTGCAATAGCTGATTCCTGGACAAATAGTTGTTCCATATATTTTTGTTATTCTCTGATTTTAATGAGATTAAACGGCCACTGATTTTCAAAGCGGATAATTGCTAAATTAATCAAGCGTTCCACTGAATGCAAGCGTAAAAATTTAAGTTTATTAACATTTGACTGCATAGTTATTAACTATTATATATGTTCTTAAATATAAATTAGTTAGTGAATGCTGACCCCTAATAGAAACAATTTTTATTCCTAAAAGTTCAAAGCTAATATCAAGATTTAAAGTACCATTAGCTTGTATAATAATAGCTACAAAATTCCTCTTAATCCTGTAAAAAAAAGAGGCTGTCAGAATCTGACAGCCTCGCGAAATAAAATTTATGTTTAGATTAATTGAAGATATATCTCAGACCAATCTGGCCCCTCCAACGTGAATTGATATCAGATAATGAATAAGGGTAACCATTTGTCTGACCAGACGCATCGTATGTAAAAGTAGGAGTAGCTGAAGCATTGGTATTGGTAGGAGTCTGCCCTTTATAGTTTATAAGTGTAAATTGCTGGTTGGCAGCATACTGTGAGTGCCCCCATGCCTTGTTAATCAAATTCCCTATATTAAGGATATCAAAACTTAACTGAATTTTATTTGTTTCAGTACCAATTTTAATTTTAAACTCCTGTAGCACGCGGAAATCAAATTGATTCTGGAATGGTGACCTAGCTGCATTGCGTTCTGCGTACTGACCTCTGTGGCTGTTGAGGTATTTGTCATTTGAAATGAAAGCATTAAGTGCTGCCCACTGATCTGCTACAGTTCTGGGTTTGGATCCGGTGATAGGAATCAGGTTAATATCTGATTGTGTGGCCGGGATATAGATCATGTCGTTTGTAGTCCCGTCACCATTCATATCACCGTTATAGATGTATGAAAGAGGTTGTCCTGATTGCCCGTTATAATAGAGGGATACCATGGTGGATAACATACCTTTTGCATAGTCTTTCTTATAAGATATAAAACCTGTTATCCTTGATCCCAGGTCGAAATTTGATCTTGTAAGACGAAGATCATTCAGCCCATATACATTGTTCACATAACGCCAATTGGAATATGCTA
>Ga0302167_10000564_pt1 | contig 17733 bp, 20 predicted proteins | sample I_Fen_N1_1_FD_193496 | JGI IMG/M metagenome (GOLD analysis project Ga0302167, IMG submission 193496) | Peat permafrost microbial communities from Stordalen Mire near Abisko, Sweden - I_Fen_N1_1 | ecosystem: Environmental > Terrestrial > Soil > Wetlands > Permafrost | place: Sweden: Abisko...
CCCAATCTGTGAGCATCTTCCATATCGATAATATTGTAGCAGATATCATCTGCAGCTTCCACCAACCAAACGAAAGGATGTCGCTTAAAAATATGCGGTTCTTCGCTTTCTGAGATTAAATTTGTTCCTTTTGCAATTTCAAGAAAAATATCCTTTTCATTTTGAAAAAAACCGAATTTCTTTCTGTGAATAATTTTCTTATCTCTCGCAATCGCTTCACACGGATACTTTGCAATACTCGCCAACGTAGCAAACGTTAATTGAGTTCCTCCCGCATCTTTTCCCTGTTGCTGTTGAGCTAAAACTCTGATGGCATTGGCATTTCCTTCAAAATTAACCAGATCAGCCCATTCTTTTTCATTGAATTTAGGTTTAAGATCATTTTCATTTCGATCAAAATAACTGGCAATGGCATCTTCTCCCGAATGCCCGAAAGCAGGGTTTCCAACATCATGACAAAGACAGGCTGCCGCAATTACATTTCCTAAATTGTGAAGATAAAAACTTTTAGAATCTTCCGTCAGATCACTTTGATAATTATCGTGAATAAATTCTCCGATAACACTCCCCAAACTTCTTCCCACAGACGAAACTTCCAAAGAATGTGTCAGACGGTTGTGCACAAAAACACTTCCCGGAAGCGGAAAAACCTGCGTTTTATTCTGCAGTCTTCTGAATGCCGAAGAAAAGATAATTCTATCGAAATCTCTCTGAAAATCTGTTCGTGAAGCTTTGGTATGTGGATTATTTCCTGTGCGCTGATTCGTAAAAATCTGATTCAAGTTCATCATTTTTCAAAATTACTTCAAATTTTAATTTTAATGAACTAATAAGATGATTTTTTCTAAAAAACCTCATTTTCAAAGTCAATGATTTTCCGTAAAAATACCTGAAAATTTTTCTCCTTTTCAATCTAACTTAGTGATTGCTAATAACAAACTCAAAAAAAATCGTCATGTCAGAATTATTAAAACAAATAATAAGCAATTCGATTGTGATTGCTCTATTTACATCAGCCATTGCCTATTTTTTTCACAAAAGAACAGAAAGACAGAATGCGGTTCTCAAAAGAGAATTTGAACAATTGTCAAGTAAAGATAATTCCCATTTTGAATGGAGAAAAAATACCGTAGAATTGTTAGGACAAGTTTACATTCATTTGAATCGATTGGGACTTGGCTTTCAAAACAAATACTCCAAAATTCCTGAATATGATCCTTATTATGAAGATGAAATCATTTTTAAATCGAATCAACACATCAGAGATTTGTTAATCAATAACGGACATTTTCTTCCTCCGGAATTATTGGATGAAGCTTCAAAACTGATTGAACATTTTGATGTTTGGCTCACAAAATACAATCAAATAAGATCAATTGATAAAGACACAAAAACAACACAAATCTATGTGGGACCGGATGGATTTCGTTTTCCTGAAAATGCTGAAAGGCTTTTTAAAGAAAAATATGTTGAAATGTTTAATGATTTGCATAAGTGAAAATTTTAAACCAAAATTCAATTTAAAATTAAAATCATGGCAAACTAATTGCAATTTATGAAAGCATAAATCAGCATATGCCAGAAGGTCCAACAATCCTGTTAATGAAAGAAGATCTGCAAAAATTTGCAGGTAAAAAAGTTATTGATGTATTCGGAGATGCCAACTTCGAAAAAGAGCCTTTTAAGGGTAAAATTTTAAAAGAAATCAGAACTTTTGGAAAGCAGACTTATCTTGTTTTTGATGAATTTGCTGTTAGAATTCATTTATTGATGTTCGGTTCGTATATTGTTGATGAACATGTGCAATCTGAGAAAAATTTACGTTTAGGATTACAATTCAAAACTGGCGGAATGTACTTTTATACTTGTAACGTAAAATTAGTCGATCTCGAATTTTCATCAAAAATAGATTGGGAAGCCGACGTCATGAGCAATGATTGGAATACTCAAAAAGCTGAAGAAAAATTAAAGTCAAATCCTAAAATGATGGTTTGTGATGCTTTGATGGATCAGGATATTTTCTCAGGTGTTGGGAATATTATTAAAAATGAAGTTTTGTTCAGAATTGGTGTTCAGCCCGAAAGTTTACTAGGAAATTTACCTCCGAAAAAGGTAAAAGAACTCATTGCCGAAGCCAGAAATTACAGTTTTGATTTCTTAAAATGGAAAAGTCAATCTGTCCTGAAAAAACATTGGCAGGTTTACAGCAAAAATACATGCCCAATTTGCGGACAAAAACTCATCCAGAAAAATACGGGACTTGGAAAAAGAAGCAGTTTTTACTGTGAGAAAGATCAGAAATTGTATTAAAAATCATGTTTTTAAGAAGAAGAAAATGGCTTACTTTTATATAACTTAAAAACAATACAATGACCGACAACACATGGCTCGACAGATGGGACGAAAGGTACAGCAATGATGAATTTGCGTACGGAACAGAGCCCAATAATTATTTAAAAGATCAATTACAAAAACTAAATCCGGGCACAATTCTTTTTCCGGCTGAAGGCGAAGGAAGAAATGCCGTTTTTGCGGCTCAACTTGGATGGAATGTTTTGGCTTTTGACATCAGTTCTGAAGGGAAAAATAAAGCATTACAGCTTGCAGAAATCAACAACGTAAAGATTGATTATCAGGTTGGAGAATTGCAGACATTGGATTTTCAGGAAGAACAGTTTGATGCGATTGCTCTTATTTATGCCCATTTTCCGGCTGATATTAAATCATCAATTCATAAAATGTTAGATAAATATCTTCGTAAAGGAGGTCATATTATTTTCGAAGCTTTCAGTAAAAATCATCTTGAATTGGTCTTGAAGAACGAAAAAGTTGGTGGCCCAAAAGATATTGGCTCATTATTTTCTATTGATGAAATTACATCTGATTTTCAAAATTATGATATTATTGAATTAATTGAAACTGAAATTGAGCTTAATGAAGGCGTTTTTCATAACGGAATAGGTTCTGTGATTAGATTTATAGGACAAAAAAGGTGATTTTTTTAGGTCGCTTATTAATTACTTATTTAATTACCATCCAAATTTAAAGATCCACCAGAATATCTTGTGAAAAAAGCTGATCTGTATACTTCTCCCAAAGGAATTTCGGCATCATTAATATAGATATTGTGATTATCAAATGAGTCGATAAAATTGATATTGACAACATAAGATTTACTCACTCTCAAAAAAATATCCTCTGAAATTTTCTGGTGAATTGTTTTCAAATTCATTGCTGTGATCAACTTTTGGGATTGAGTATGAATGACAACATAATCTTTTAATCCTTCAATAAATTTAATCTCTGAAAAATTAATTTTATAATATCTTCTGTCCGCTTTAATGAACAAAAAATCTGTTGTATTAGATTCTACTGTATTTTTTACAGTCTCTCTGGATAAAAGTTCTTTGTAGAGAACGGCTTTTTCAATGGCTTTTTCTAACCTTTGTTTGTCGATGGGTTTTAATAGATAATCTACTGCTTCCAGCTCATAACTTTTCAAAGCATATTGAGAATAAGCTGTTGTGAAAATGATCAAGGTTTGTTTTGGAAGCATTTCTGCGAACTCCAATCCCGTCACCAAAGGCATTTCTATATCTAGAAAAATAAGGTCTACTTCATTCGTTTTTAAAAACTCGATCGCCGCGGGTGCATTGGAGAATTTCCCGAGAATTTCGAGTTGGGAAACTTCATTAATCAGCGATTGCATTTCTGCTCTTGCTAACGGTTCATCATCAATTATAATGCAATTCATATGGGAATTATTAAGTTTACGGTATATTCTTTATCTGTAGAAACGATGTTTAAACTGTATTGATCCTGATACAAAAGTTCCAGACGTCTTTTGATATTTGCCAATCCCAAACCTCCATAATTTTTATCCGAAATTGAATAATTTGGATTTTGAGAATTTGTACAGATAAAATATAATTTCTTGTTTTCTACTTCAATTTTGATCTGCACATAAGAATCTTTATCATCAATTTCAACGCTGTGTTTCACTGCATTTTCAACAAAAGTGGTGAATAAATTGGGTGAAATAAATGTGCTGTTCAACATTCTTTTATCCGTTTCACTATTAATCTTCACAGAAAAATTTTCTCTTCTTATTTTTTCAAGATTAAGGAAATTAGATAAAAAGTCTATTTCAGAGGTTAATAATGTCTTTTCCTCGCTGTTCTCGTACAATTGATATCTTAAAAATTCTGATAGCTTAATAATAACAGTTGATGCTTTTTCAGGATCGGTTCTGATTAACGCTTTCACATTGTTAAGCATATTAAATAAAAAATGAGGGTTGATTTGATTTCGCAACTCATTCAATTCCATATTTAAAGTAAGGTTGCTCAACTCGATAATTCTGTTGTTATCTTTCGTCCATTTTTGCAATAATTTCACTGTCGTGCTGATCATTATGATCGGAATACACATCATCACTCCCTCGTACAACCCTCCCCTACGCTCATCATCCTGAAGGGTAGGAATTTTATATTCTGAAAAATAATGACTGAAACAATATCCAATAAGATTCAATCCGCCAACGCCCAAAACAATCAATAATATAAAGTAAGAGGCATAATGTGTTTTAAAAAAGAACATGGGAACCAATATGTAAATATTTATATAAGCCATTAAAATCAATGAAAAATATACAAACAGCAAAATATAATATTTATACTCCGGAACATACCAATGCCAGAAATGGGTAAAATATAAGAATAAAAAGAAACAAATGAGAAATACCAAATGACGCAGAAACTTGTATCGGTCTTCCATAAGAAAATCTATAAACAGTTTATCTTTTAATGCATGCGACCCGTATTTCATTTTATTTTATCCAGTTTTTAAAGAACAACAAAAATAACTAATAACGGAAGTAAACAGTATAATATTATACGAACACGCTATTTTATTATACAAAATTTCAACGCCCCGGATTTGGTATAAAATGTAAAGGCTTTGGTATAAAATCCCTAATTCCGAGCTGTATTCTCTATTCCTTTGCTCCTGTATAATTTATTTGCTTATGGAATTAACCGTTTTTCAGGAACTCACAGAACAAATTACATTAGAATGTTTTTTTATGACAGATTCTCAAAAAGAAGAAAAAGTAATTCAGCTTATTGACCTTCATCATTTTATAGAATGTTACAATTCGGATATAAAAATTATTAATTATATCCATCATCCAATTAATATTATAGAGGAAAATGGCATTAAAAAAGGAATTTTATTTTATGACCTGAAGCATTCTTCAATATTCGATCTCAATGCCTACGAATCTTTTAAAAGACAACGGCAATTGCAGGAAATATGGTTTGTTTTCGTAGAAGAAGAAATGAATACCAACACCCGTCTTTACACAGATTTCATCATCGAGAACAGCATTGAAATATTTTATGACAAAATATTTTTATTCAACTTCTTTCAATCAACAATAAAAAAAATAAAATAACAATGAACAACTTTAGAAAAGCATTGGTTCCACTTGCCTTTTTTCCATTTAAAAATATTGTTTCTGCACAAAAAAGAGACAGCATTCCGCAAAAAGTGGTTGCTTTTGTCACAGATAAATTCCCACAAGCACGTGATCTGAATATTGAATATACTCAAGTTACGCCTTATAATTATTCTTCAGCATTTCAGGGAGCCGACTTGCCTGACAACAAGGTTAAAAATTTTAGTCAAATTAACGCGAATGCTAATATTTATTTCATTAAAAACAGAAAATGGTTGTTAAGCACAGCTTTAAATTATCGTTACACTTCTGTTGAAACTGAAAATGCAAACTCATTATTTTACAATGAAAACAGCAGTAAGGCGGATTTTCATTATCATTCGGAAGCTTTAAATTTTACTTATTTTTCAAAGTTATTCAATAAAATTGCCATTTACTCAGCTACAGCTTCGGTAGATGGAAGCGATCAACATTTTGAAAGAATCCGAGGAATGGTGACCGGAAATATCGTATTAAAAGCCAACGCCAAAACAAAAATGACTGTAGGTTTAGCTGTTATGATTGATCCCAGCACGCAAGTTCCTGTAATACCAATTTTCACTTATGAACATAAATTCGATAATGGCTGGGTTGCTGATATTATTTTACCTCAAAAACTTTTGATAAGAAAAGATATATTTTCAAACGGACGTATTTCTTTAGGTTCAGAAATGAGTAATACTTCATTTTATCTTTATCAAGCCAATAAAACGTATGAATTCAGGCAATTGGCGATTAATTCCGGGGTAATTTATGAGCATAACTTAGGCTCAAATTTTATAGGAACTCTTAAAACAGGCATAAGAGCAGTTCCAAATGCCAGAATATTTGATAAAGAAGAATCTTTCAAAGATTATATTTTTGAAGCCAAGCCCAAACCTTCCTTTTATTTCAATGTCGGAGTTTCTTATAATCCTTTTGGAAAGCCAAGAAAAAAATAATTTCATTTTTTAAAGTTAATATTTAACATCATTCAAAAAAAATTCATCAAATAATCAATGTAAAAATAAGATATACAATATTAAATATCTGATTATTACACTTTTTAAAGATAAAAATTCTTATTTGAAGTTCGAATTTACATTACTCTACACTGAATATCAAGACTTAAGCTTAAAGCATTATTAAAATCCGTTAAATATGGCTGTACCTAAACAAATATTTCAAACCTTTAAGTCTAAAAATCTTCCTTTACTCACAAAATGGCACATCTGGAAGATGAAAAGGAAAAATCCCGAATACCGTTATTTCTTTTATGATGACAATGATATTCAGAAATTTATAACTGATGAATTTCCTCCCGAATATATTAGAAGCTACAATAAACTGACGATCGGAGCCGCAAAAGCAGATTTCTTCAGATATGCTATTTTATATAAAAAAGGAGGTATTTATTTAGATATAGACAGCGCTATCACAAGACCTTTAAAAGAATTGATACGAGACGAAGACGATGCCGTTATCAGTGCAGAAAGACATAAAAATCTATACGTGCAATGGGGACTTATTTTTAATAAAAATCATCCTTTTCTGAAAAAAACATTAGAATTAATGCTTGACAATATAGAAACGCACCGCTATCCCCACAATATTCATGCGACGACAGGACCAACCGTTTTTAGCAAAGCGATAAGAGAATCTTTACAGGAAAATCCCAAAATTTCATACAGATTATTTGACGGTATTGAGTTCCGGGGCTACTTACAATTCAAATATAAGCTCGGGAAGTTTTTTCTCTACGAAAAAAGAACCGAACATTGGAAACAGAAACAAAAAACACAGGATATTATTATTTAAATTTGTTTTTCTTATTCAATTTTAAATGACACCTATACAAATGATCAGCATTAATGATTTTATTGAAAATTTTTCGAATTTTAATTCGGACAAAAGCCTTCAATCATGGGAAATTATTGATAATCTGGAAACAATTTTACATGATAAATTTACTCATTTGGATGATGACTTTATAATTTCAGGAGAAACTGCCATTCATAAAACGGCTGTAATTGAGCAGAATGTAATTTTTAAAGGAAAAATAATTATTGGCAGAAATTCTTTCGTTGGTGCTAATGCTTATTTAAGAGGTCCGATTTATATTGCAGAAAATGTGAAAATCGGGCCCGGAAGTGAGATCAAGCAAAGTATTATTTTTAATGATACAGCCGTTGCCCACTTTAATTATATTGGGAACAGCATCATCGGAAACCGTATCAATTTTGAAGCGGGATCTATCTGCGCCAATCATTATAATGAAAGAAAAGATAAAACGATTTCTGTGACCTTTAACTCTGAAATTATCAAAACCAATACTCAAAAATTTGGAGCGTTGGTTGGGGATGATTCACGAATTGGAGCTAATGCTGTTCTATCACCCGGAACTATTTTACCAAAAGAAAGTATTGTGAAAAGACTGGAATTGATTGAACAGGTGAAACAAGATAGTTAGACTTGATACTCTATTTCCAAAAATCTAATAACTTAATATACAATAATATATTGAACATCCACTTTCTCATTCCGTAGGAATCTAGACATTCATTAATTAAAAAATGGAGTTAAGATTCCTATGGAATGACAAACTTTATGGAAAAAATTGAGCTATTAATTATTAAGAATAGTAGACAGGGTCTAAGTTTGCTATTATTAATTATATGATTTTCAAGGAAACTAATCTTGATAAATAAATTTAATGCGTTCCCATTTTTGAGAAAATATTAATAATTATAACTCCGATAACGATCAGAGCAATTCCGATGATGGCAGGGAGATCTGGAATCTGCTTAAAAGCCACAATACCAATGATCGTAATAAATATTATCCCTACACCCGACCAGATCGCATACGTGATCCCAACCGGTATTTGGCGAAGCGTCAGACTTAAAAAATAAAACGCCGCCGAATATCCTATTACCGTAACTATCGAAGGGAGCAATTTTGAAAATTCCTCGGATTTTTTCAGAAAAGTTGTTGCAATAATTTCAAAAACAATTGCTAAAATAAGATAGATATAACTTCGTCCCATAATTTTAAACTTGATATACAAAAGTAGCAAAAATTGACAGTTATTTTTTTTCGGCAGAATTGTCACTGTCATTTTATGCACAGAAACTGACAAAAATTCACGTACAAAATTCACACTTTTTAGAATAAATAATAAATCTCCTTAACATGAAAACTCTTTTTAGGAAAAAAATTCATGCTTTTAAACATTAATTAGGACAATATTATGCACACCATTTCTTTTGTTTTGTATTATCAACTCTTAAATACAAGACGTAAAACGATTACCAGATTGATAAAATTTTACGAATAAGACAATAAATATAGGCAAAAATCTTTTATAATATATTAAATTAATGTAAACAAATATGTTGCAAAAATTAAGAATACAACACCATAACTCACTGATAAACATCAGTATTATTTGTTTTGGCATACAGTTTGAAAGTAGTAATATTGCAATTGAAAAATAAGCAATAAAACTCTAATTAATTATAAATAAAACAAAAAATGGTAACTTACATCGGAATCGCAACATGTTTAATAGTATTCGCTTCTTATTTCGTAACAGCAAGAAGAGAAGAGAAAAACTAATTAAAGCTTTCTAAAGAGATATAGCCTCTAGAAAACTTTTACACATTGGTTATTTATGTTTTTGATCTGTATTTCGGATCGCGCGCTCTTTTACTCAACCCGAGTAAAAGAGCAGACAAAACATAAAGCGAAACCTATTTCAACGCAACAAAATTTTTAATTATATTTTTTTAGTCAAGCCGAGCGTAATGTTCGGCTTTTCTTTTTCCCACAACTGAAAGTTTTATCTTTGCAGAGAATTTATAAAAAAATCATCTGCTATCATGAATCTGTACGACCTTATTATTCAGGACAAAGAAGAAATAACGCTTAATGAAGTATTCCTTGATCAATTTAATAAGGAACAGTTTGCTCAACTCACCTACATCAAAGAACTTCAGGAGTATGGACTTCCTGTTAATAATAAAGTTCTGCTTCAGGGAAGTTCGGGCTGTGGAAAAACGATGACTGCAAAAGCTATCGCCAATGCGTTGGGTAAAAATATCATGATCTTAAACCTCAGCAATATTGTTTCGTCCCGAATTGGAGAAACTTCTCAGAACATTAAAATGATATTCGACAAAGCGGGTCGCGAAAGATCGGTTCTTTTTCTTGATGAATTGGATCAGATCGGGAAAGCCCGAGGCAGTGACGATAAGGATGTGGGCGAAATGAGAAGGCTTGTGAATACCTTGATTCAGTTGATTGATTATTACCATGAAAATGCGCTTTTACTTTGCGCCACAAATCATCCCGAAATTATTGATACCGCTATTTTAAGACGTTTTCAATTGAAAATTAATTATGAAATGCCTTCTAAGGAATTTTTGGACAGTTTTTATGATAATTTATTGTCGAAGTTTCCTGAGGATTTGAGAAATATTGATAGGAAATATGAGGTTTCTTTTGCGGAGGCGAAGGATTATGCTTTTACGGTGGTGAAAGGGAGGTTGATTGAGAGGTTGGAAAGGAAGCATCAAATTCATTTATGAAAGAACTTTTAGAAATGAAAACTCTTATTGCTTTTTTAACTGCTTTAATTTTAATTTCTTGTTCTCAAAAATATACCGGAGAAATACGTTTTAAAAACTGTAAAGTCAATTATCCTCTTCATGATGAAGAAAAGGAAGGGAAAATTAATTATGAAGCGGTTTCAAATCAATGGGAATATGAGTCTGCATTGCGAAAATTAGCCCTTTGTTTATGTGATAAATATCTTCAAAAAAAAGATGAAGAAATTAAAGAAAAAATCATTGAAATCTATAAATATAAATTCGAGTTTTATAATAGAGACGATTCATTCAAAAAAGTAAATTTTGACTCTATTTTGGTAAACAGAAAGGAAGTTTTTAATCCTAAATTTTATTGATTAAAAGATTTTGTTTTTTATATTTGGTCGTTTAAAATTTTAACTCTAACAAAACTAAACCTATGAAAACTAAAAGTTTCTTCATTGCTTTATCATTATTTACATTTAGTTCCGTCTATTCACAAAAAATTTTTAATGTCATTAAGAATCAAGATGTTGAAAAAATAAATAAACTATTAGATAAAGGAGAAGATATTAATCAAAAATCAAAAGAAGGTATTACACCTTTATACTCTGCAGTGGGTACAGGCAACTTAAAAATAGTTGAACTTCTTATCAATAAAGGTGCTGATGTGAATTTACCTTTGGAGTCAACAGCAACACCGCTGAATCTTGCAGCTCAGGAAGGATATACAAAAATTGTTGAGTTACTTTTAAAAAATAATGCAAATCCAAATTTTCAGGATGTAAACGGATGGTCGGCTCTACGATTTGCTACAAGAAATAATAAGATGGAAGTCGTGAAACTTTTGGCAGAAAATAAAGCGATAATTGATACAAGAGCAAACGATCTTGCAACACCATTTGCAAGTGCTATTGGAAAAGGTTATATAAATATTGCAGAATATCTTATCCAAAAAGGTGCAAATATTAACAATATTGATAAAGATAATGAAACTCCAATAATGTATTGTGCCCAAGGAGGAAATTTGGAAACCGTAAAATTCTTGCTCAAATTTAAGCCTGATTTAACAATTAAAAATAAAGAAGGTAAGACCGCTTTAGACATGGCGAAGGAGAAAAATCACATGGAAATAGTTAAACTTCTACAATAACTCCCGATCTATGAGAAATTATATAGCTTTATTCTTAATCTTCATCTCAATAATAACTTTAGGACAAAAAAACACTGAAAGAAAATTTGATCTAGAAATATTTGAATATTTAAACAAAATCACCGATCAGCAAGCTACATCACTAGAAGTTTATCTTATTAATTCCAAACCTTTTTCAAAATGGGATATGCGACCTTTAGTAGTAAAAGAAGTAAAGGCACTAGATTCCGTTTATTCTTCAAGTCAGATTCCTAATTTTATCTGGGGCTCTTTTTCAAACAAATATGGATTATCTCAAGAAGAAGGTATGGATAAAGCAAATAATTTTTTGGAGGAAGGCATTCAAAATCAGAACAAATTAAATGATTATTTTAAGCTTAATAGTAAAATTTTTAATGATTTATCTAATCTAATTTTAAAATCTTCTGACAAGATTTTTCTTAATCAAAAAACAATTCAAAGAGTTGATAATATATTTAGAGAAAATAATCTCTATTGGAGTTATAACATCCCTAAAGATTCTCCTTATCCTATTTCGCCTGAAATTAAGATTGAGAATAATTTGAAATTTTCAAAACAACAAAATCAAATTTTAGCTATATTAAACAAGTTGAATATATACTCTGCGGTTAAAACTTCAAAAGGAATTTTTTACTTAGTAGATGGTTTTACGGATAATTCTTATGGTTTTTATTTTAATCCAAAAAATCAAATGGAAGAAGATCATTTATTATTTGAAATAATGAAATCAGATAAAATCATAGATAATTATTTTTATTATATTGCTAATTAATCATTAGGCAAAAAATAATAAAACCCTTCTCAATTCTGAGAAGGGTTTTATTTATATCTAGAAAACTTTTAATTACATATAAGCTTTAATCGGCTCACAAGTACAAACTAAGTTTTTATCTCCGTAAGCTTCATCAACTCTTGAATAGTGATTATTGTTAATAAACAGAGGTTTTTAATCCTGAAATTTTAATTAATTAAAGGATTTTGTTTTTATATTTAACTCATAATTTGATACTTTCCATGAACATAGAAGAACAAATCAAACAATACATCGCTAGCCAGCCCGAACCAAAACGCAGTGAAATGCAAATATTGGATAATCTCATCAAACAAATAATGCTTGAATGCAAATTATGGTTTTTGGATGGTAAAGACAGTGAAGGTAAAATTGTTTCAAATCCTAATATCGGATACGGACTTCACACGATAAAATATACAAATGGGACAACAAAAGAATTTTATAAAATTGGTCTCAGCACAAATACGACTGGAATTTCTGTTTACATTTTTGGTATTGAGGATAAGAAATTTTTAGCTGAAACCTATGGAAAAAGGCTAGGAAAAGCAAGTGTGAGTGGATATTGTATTAAGTTTAAAACATTGAAAGACATTAATATTGAAGTATTGAAAGAGATTATACGATATGTAAGTAAATTGTAATTTTTTTGTAGATTTTTAAAAATTACGACTTATCAAATTAAGTAAATCAAATTTTATCCTTAAACACAAAATAGATAAGATGAATTTTGAAAGCAAAATTTTAGAAAACGCCATAATTTATGATAATTACTTTAATGGTGAATTTAATTTCACTTTCTTAAAGAATCCAATATGCATTCAATATGCCATAACTAATACTGTTGAACATAGAATATTAGGCGAGAAAAAAACAAACAGGCTGGAAAAATTCACTGAATTAGAAGGACTATTTTTTCAGTTAATTGATTTCTTGGATAATACAAAATATGATCATTACAAAGATATAATCGCGCAAAAACTTTCTGATGAATCTTTAATTTATTGGGAAAATGAAGCTAAAAAAACTGAAAAACATCGACTATCCAAAGAAATATACTTAGATGACATTTGTATTGAATGGAGAAAAGATTTTTGGGACATAGAAAAAGACGAAATTATTTACAAAGAAAGATTTGAAATCGGACTTGGATTTTTTGATCCAAAAAAAGAAAATGAATACAGCATTTCTGTTGAACTTAATCCTATAAATTTTGAAATAGAAAAAGCATATTTCGAATAAAAAATTCTGACATTATAATTATTTACCATAAAAAAAATCCCTCTCATCACTGAAAGGGATTTATTATATCTAAAAAACGTGTAATTACATATAAGCTTCAATCGGCTCACAAGTACAAACCAAGTTTCTATCTCCGTAAGCTTCATCAACTCTTGAAACAGAAGCAAAGAATTTGTGATCTCTCACCCACTCTAGCGGATATGCTGCTTTTTCTCTACTGTATGGTTTATCCCAAGAATCAGAGATAACCAGTTGTTCAGTGTGAGGAGCGTTTTTCAATACGTTGTTCGCCTGATCAGCTTCACCGTTAGCTATCTCATCAATTTCATGTTTGATAGCGATTAAAGCCTCTGCAAAACGGTCGATTTCAGACTTGCTTTCAGATTCTGTAGGTTCGATCATTAATGTTCCTGCAACCGGGAAAGAAACTGTTGGAGCATGGAAACCATAATCCATCAATCTTTTCGCAACATCAGCCACTTCAATTCCTAACGTTTTGAACTGTCTGAAATCTACGATACACTCGTGTGCTACTCTACCTTCAGTATTTGAATATAAAATAGGGAAATGTTCAGCTAAAATTTCTTTTAAATAATTAGCATTTAAGATTGCATGTTCAGTCGCTTTTTTCAATCCTGAAGTTCCTAACATCTTGATGTAAGCGTAAGAAATATTTAAGATTAATCCAGAACCGTAAGGCGCTGCAGAAATCCCTTCAATAGCTTCTTTAGAACCAATTCTGATGTTTGCGTTGGTAGGCAAGAATGGAACTAAGTGTTTAGCTACACAGATCGGACCAACTCCAGGACCTCCACCTCCGTGAGGAATTGCGAAAGTTTTGTGAAGATTTAAGTGACAAACATCTGCTCCGATGTTTCCAGGACTTGTGAATCCAACCTGAGCGTTCATGTTCGCACCATCCATGTATACTTGTCCGCCATGTTGGTGAATCAAGCTTGTAATTTCTTTAATATTTGCGTCAAAGAATCCGTAAGTTGACGGATAAGTGATCATTACACAAGATAAATTCTCAGAATGCTGTTCTGTTTTAGCTTTTAAGTCTTCGAAATCAATTTCTCCGCTTTCAAGATTTTTGACAACAACGATTTTCATTCCTGCCATTGCTGCAGAAGCTGGGTTTGTTCCGTGTGCAGACTGAGGAATCAATACTACATTTCTGTGACCTTCGCCTCTTGAAATGTGATATTCTCTGATTACCATTAATCCTGCATATTCACCCTGAGCTCCAGAATTTGGCTGAAGAGAAGTTCCTGCGAAACCAGTGATTTCAGCTAAATCTTTCTCTAATTCTCTGATCATTTCCTGATAACCTCCAGCTTGGTCTACCGGTACAAATGGGTGAACAGCTCCCCAGTTATCCCAAGAAAGTGGCAACATTTGAGTAGCAGCGTTCAGTTTCATTGTACAAGAACCCAGAGAAATCATTGAATGTGTTAATGATAAATCTTTTCTTTCCAAACGTTTGATGTAACGCATCAATTCCGTTTCAGTATGGTATTTGTTGAATACGCTTTCTGTAAGAATTTCGTCTTTTCTTAAATTCTCCTCAGGAATACTGTATCCTTCTTTTATTTCTAATTTGAAAGTCTGTTTATCTTTAAACTGAGCGAAAGAAGCCATTAGAACGTTTAATTTGTCCAATGTTGTACTTTCATTGATTGCAACACTTACAACGCCTTCTGTGAAATAGTTTAAGTTAAGTCTGTGATCAAGCATCATTCTCATTAACCTTCCTTTCTCATCTTCATTTAATAAGATTTTTACTGTATCAAAGATTGGCTCTTCAACAGCCTCATATCCTAATGCTTTAAGGCCGTTTTTCAAAGCGTTTGCTTTAAAGTGGATCTGATCAGCGATATAGTTTAATCCTTTTGGTCCATGATAAACAGCGTACATTCCAGCCATTACAGCTAAAAGAACCTGAGCAGTACAAATGTTTGAAGTTGCTCTTTCTCTCTTAATATGCTGCTCTCTCGTTTGTAAAGCCATTCTCAATGCACGTTTTCCGTACATATCCTGAGAAACCCCGATAATTCTTCCCGGAATATCTCTTTTATAATCTTCCTTACAAGAGAAAAATGCTGCGTGAGGACCTCCATAACCCAATGGAATACCAAATCTCTGTGAAGTCCCAACCGCACAGTCAGCTCCCATAGAAGCAGGTGATTTTAGTTTAACCAAAGCCATCGGATCACAAGCTACAACAACCTGTAAATCTAATTTTTTGTATTCAACGATGTTTTCTGTGTAATCTAGAACAACACCATTTTTACCTGGATATTGTAATAAAACACCGTAATAAGATTCGTCAAACTGATGCGTTTTGTGGTCACCTTCAACGATCTCGATTGCCAATCCTTCAGCTTTAGTTTTTAAAACTGAAACTGTTTGAGGTAAAACAAGGTCGGAAACGAAGAATTTGTTGGCACCTCCTTTCTTCTGATCTTTTGTTCTGTTGTTAAAGAACATGTGCATTGCTTCTGCAGCAGCCGTAGATTCATCTAATAATGAAGCATTTGCTAATGCAAAACCTGTAAGATCACACACAACAGTCTGATAGTTCAGCAAAGCCTCCAATCTACCCTGAGCGATCTCCGCCTGGTAAGGTGTGTAAGCAGTGTACCAGCTCGGGTTTTCAAAAATATTCCTTTGAATAGCCGATGGCAACAATGTATTGTGATATCCAAAACCAATATAGCTTGTATAATCAGTATTCTTCGATGCTAATTCCTTAGAATGGATAAGCATTTCATACTCTGAAAGCGGTTCTGAGATTTCAAGATCTTTTTCTAAACGGATAGAAGAAGGGATGGTTTGAGAAATTAACTCTTCGATACTTGAAACGCCAACTCTTTCCAACATCGCCTCTTTATCGGCTTCATTAAGGGAAATGTGACGGCTCACAAACTGTTCTGTATTCATTTTTTATATTAGATTTTGTTTGTAAAAAAGATGGGTAAAATTACAATTTTTTAAACGATTTTCCAACTTAATTAAATCACGAACAAATCAGTAAAAGTTTTCTATCTGTTTCAAAACTAATAGGTTTTTATTATCATATTGCATATAAAAACAGTTAATATTCACTCTAAAGTTAAATTAGTGTTAAGTTTTTAAAAATTCAAAAGATGTTAAAAATGAGTGTGAAATCTTTAAAGTCCGATTTTTATCGGTCAGATATATTTATAGGAACATTTATTTTAGAATTTTCAAGATAAAAGATTTAAATTTTCGTTTGAAAACATTAATAGTCAGTCAATAACATTTTTTGAAAATTTATTATCTATATTTATTCTAAATTAATATATTTGCAACATGAATATGATTGTCCCGTTTAAAGTTCCGGCTTTAACTCCAGCATTTGCTTTCAATAATGAAGATATGTTTTGCGAAAAGAAGTCTTGTTGCAAAAAATTTAAAAAAGGAAAAAGATGTAAAAAGTGCCCTGGAAGAAAGAAAATGGCTTAGTTTAGCTAAAACTTTTTATTAAAAAATAGATAGCAACCGCTAATACTATTATCGCCCCGATTATTCTTATAATCTTGGGCTGACCACGACGATTCGTAACTGTTCTCGGTTGCGACTTGAATAAATCTTCCGCTTTGTCTCTGAATTTTTCCGCATCATTTTCAAAAACTTCTGTAATCGTGATGGCCTGAACTACGGTTTTATGTAAAAGTGAATTCGTTACATGAAGCAAAAGCTGAAATTTTCCGTCTTTGAATTCAGTTATCTTAAAAACCCTTTCTCCGTAAGGTTTTTCTAATCCAAAAGGAAGAATCTTCACGACATCGGCATTGCTCGTCTGCCAATTAATAATAATCTCCTCTCCTTTTTTCGCATGAATTTTATTCGCTGTAAAGGTCTTAATTGCAGGCGGAATATTATATCTGAAACTTTTCTGATGGCTTTCTAAATTCTGATCATAAGTATATCTCCTACTTTTATCGCTCAACGTTTCATAAGCTTCCTGAATTTCACGAAAACGATCCGAAAAGAAATCGTCGTTATCATTTTTATCCGGATGGTATTTTATGGAGAGTTTTCTATACACTTTTTTGATGTCTTCTTCTGAAGCATCCTGTGAAATACCGAGAAAATAGTAGTAATCTTTCATGTACAGCTATGCAAAAATAAGGAATTTGTCATTGCGAGCAAAGCGAAGCAATCTCTTTTTAACGCAAAGATCGCAGAGATTTTTTTGAAATGATTGAGAATATTTTCGTTCGCAAAGGCGTTTCACTCAGCGAAGGTTGGAAGCTTAGATTGGTGGCTTCGAGAACCTCAACCACAAAGTTGGAGGGTAAAGTTACGATGTAATAATATAGTTGACGGTTAAGAGATTGAGAAAAGTTCTGGAAAACAGGTGGTTGAGGCTCTCGAAGCCACCAGTTTTCTTGACGAATATTTGTATTTTTGACTACCTCCCTAGCCCCGATTG
>Ga0302167_10000568_pt1 | contig 17628 bp, 18 predicted proteins | sample I_Fen_N1_1_FD_193496 | JGI IMG/M metagenome (GOLD analysis project Ga0302167, IMG submission 193496) | Peat permafrost microbial communities from Stordalen Mire near Abisko, Sweden - I_Fen_N1_1 | ecosystem: Environmental > Terrestrial > Soil > Wetlands > Permafrost | place: Sweden: Abisko...
GCCGATGGTAGTGTGGGGTTTCCCCATGTGAGAGTAGGTCATCGTCAAGATTAAATTCCAAAACCCCTATCTGCGCATGCAGGTAGGGGTTTTGTTTTTGTCCGCAGGAAAGTACTGCGCCGGAAATGGCAGCGGCAGCGATGGTTTCTGGCTCCTAGGGGGGGGTAATACCTATGAGGCCTTTTTCTCAACGAAAAAGCGCGATAGCCCTTTTGCCGCTTCAAGAGAACGCCACCTCTGGCCGATAACCGTATGGCTACAGTGAACTTTATTTCTCGTATCCTCCGAACCGTCGTTTGGTTTGAGAAAAATCACTTGCTAGCTAATGGCTACTAGCTATCATCTGCGCGCCGAAAGAGGCAATGAAGCTGATCTTTTTCGCGTATTGGCCTTTTGATTCTTCTTCTTAAATTGCCTGGAAATCTTCGATGCTGTCGTATCACCAAAAGAGTTTTCTGATCGTCGATGATTTTTCGGATTTCCGCAGTTCGGTCAGGTCCATGCTGCGGGAACTGGGTGTGAAGGATGTAGATACTGCCGATTCCGGTGAGCAAGCACTGCGTATGTGTGCGCAGAAGTCCTATCATTTCATCCTGCAGGATTTTCATCTCGGCGATGGCAAGAAGAACGGTCAACAAGTCCTCGAAGACCTGATGATCGAAAAGCTGATCAGCCATGAAAGTGTATTCGTCATGGTCACCGCCGAAACCAGCCAGGCCATGGTACTCAGCGCCCTGGAACACGAGCCCGACGCGTACCTGACCAAACCCTTCAACCGCTCCGGCCTGGCCCAGCGCCTGGAGCGCCTGGAACAGCGCAAAACCTTGCTCAAGCCGATCCTGCAAGCTCTCGATCGGGACAAGCCTCTTGAAGTGCTAAACGCCTGCATCGCCCTGTGCAAGCAAGATATCCGCTACTCGCCATTGTGCCTGCGCTATCGTGCCGATGCCCTGCGTGACCTCAACCAGAATGAGGCGCTTGAGCGTCTTTACGACAGCATCATTGCAGATCGTCCTTTGCCCTGGGCCTTTGCCGGGCTTGGGCAATTACTGTTCAAGCGGGGTCAGGTTGCACAAGCTAAAGGTGTCTACGAAAAAGCACTGAAAGTGTTCCCGATGATGCCGGCGCTGTACGACGGTATGGCGGATGTGCTGGTCGCCGAAGGTGACACCAAGGCGGCGCAGGCGGTATTGGAAGAAGCAATTCGCTTATCGCCATTGGCTGTGCGCCGACAAGCGCAGTTAGGCAAATTGGCGATGACCAATGAAGATTTTGACACAGCCTCCAGAGCCTACCGTCAGGCTGTTAGCCAAGGCGCCCAGTCACGTTTCAAGGATGCGGAAAGTAACCTCGGACTGGCCCATGCCTTGATCAGCAAAGGGAGTGAAAAGGGCCTGGATACCCGAACGCGGCTGGAGATCAATACGACGCTGAGCGCTGTGGCCAAAGAGAATCCGTCCGACCCCGGTCTGCAAATTCGTGCCCGGTTGATGAAGGCGACCAGTCTTTTGCTCAACGACAGTGAAACCGCCGAAAAGCTTACCGAGCAAGCGATGATGCGCCTCGATGGCATGGAGCAATTCATGAGCGCGGAAGCGGCACTCTTGGTGGCCAAGCAACTACAAATGCTCGGACAACCCAGTGCGGGCGCGTCGATGTTGAAAAACTGTGCGGAAATCTACGGTGATGACCCCGCTGTCATGAAGGGCATCGCCAAGTTGACCGATGATCCGACCATCCTCAACTCCGGCAACGCCGCCGCTGACCTCAACCGGCAAGGCGTACGCGTGTACAAGACCGGTAATCTGGTAGAGGCCCGGGACGTTTTCCGCAAGGCCCTGGCGCTACAGCCGAAAAACATTAGTATCGCGTTGAACATGGCGCAGGCATTGCTGCATGGCACTGATACCAATGTGCCGTCGGCCGAGCTCGAAGAATGTCGAACCTGTCTGAAAATGGTTGGTTTGATGCCTGACACCGATGCTCGTTATCCGCGTTATCAGAAGCTTAAAAGCAAGGCGTTTGGCGAATGAACGACAACCAGCAAGCATTGGATTTCTCTACGGTGATTGCTTCAACCGTACACGACATGAAGAACTCATTGGCGATGCTGATGCGCGCCCACAGCCAATGGTTGGCAAACCTGCCCGACCCGACCCGTCAATCTGCGGAGCAGGGCGTGATCGAGTTCGAGTTCGCTCACCTCAACGGCATGCTCGTGCAGTTGCTGGGGCTGTACAAGTTGGGCGTCAATCAAATGCCCCTGCAGCCGGCCTACCATGAGCTGGATGACTTCATTGAAGCGCAATTGGCGTGTCATCAGGACGTGTTCGCCAGCCGTGGTATTGCCGCTTCTTTCGAGGTCGATCCGCTGAGCCCTTTGGGTTTCTTCGATCGGGAGCTGATTGCTTCGGTACTGGCCAACTGCATCAACAACGCCATTCGTTATGCCCGGCATGCGCTATTGATCACCGTCAGCGATGAGGCTGGGCAACTGGTGCTGACCATCAACGATGATGGTGAAGGGTATCCGTGCGAGATGATCGAGCGACAGGCTGATTATGTGCAGGGTATCAATCAAAGTAGCGGTAGTACCGGGCTGGGTTTGTACTTTGCAGGGCGGATCGCGGCCTTGCATCAGCGAAACGGCGTCGGGGGGCACACCAGAATCAGCAACGGCGGCCCATTGGGTGGAGGCGTATTCAGTCTTTACCTGCCTTGAGCCTTTCTCTGGCCGCAGACCTTTTTGATTAACACTGCTTGATATTCTGAACACGCGGAGTCTATTTTGTACGCGTCGCCGTTCACGGCTCGCACAACAACAAGGATTGCGTCATGAAAGCGGATGGCCTCAGTTCACTCGCGCAGCGATTGACGGGTATTGATGAGATTGAATGCGTCACACCGGACTTGAATGGCGTGCCACGGGGCAAAGTGATGACCGCCGAGGGCTTTCTCGACGGCCGCCGTTTGCAGATGGCGCGCGGTGTGCTGCTGCAATGCATCATGGGTGGGTATCCGCCAGCACGCTTTTATGGAAGCGATGATGGAGACCTCGCGCTGGTGGCAGATCCCGCGCAGATCCATCGCTTGCCCTGGACCCAGCAGCCACGGGCATTCGCCATTTGCGACGCGGATGAGCTGACCGGCGCCAGCTCCAATCTTTCGACTCGTGGTCAACTCAAGGCGGTTATCGCACGTTACGCGGCGCTTGGCCTCGCGCCGGTGGTGGCAACCGAGCTGGAGTTCTTTGTCTTTGCACCTAATACCGATCCGTCTCAACCCTTCCAGCCTCCAACAGGACTGGACGGACGTCGCGAGGATGGTCATTCGGCGTTCAGTGTCAGCTCCAATAACGGTCTGCGCCCGTTCTTCAGTGAGGTCTACGCCTGCATGGCGGCGTTGGGTTTGCCGCGCGATACGTTCATGCACGAAATGGGCGTCAGTCAGTTTGAGATCAACCTGCTGCATGGCGATCCGCTGCTATTGGCCGACCAGACATTCCTGTTCAAACATCTGCTCAAAGAGGTGGCGCTCAAGCATGGCCTGATCGTTGTCTGCATGGCCAAGCCATTGGCGCATACGCCGGGCAGTTCGATGCATATCCACCAGAGCATCGTCGATATCGATAACGGACATAACGTATTCAGTGGTGAAGACGGCCAGCCGACGGCGACCTTCCGTCATTTCATTGCCGGACAGCAGGCCTGCATGGCCGACTTCACCGCGCTGTTTGCGCCGAACGTGAACTCGTATCAGCGCTTGTGCCATCCCTTCGCATCACCGAATAACGCTTGTTGGTCCCATGACAACCGGGCAGCAGGCTTGCGTATTCCGGCCAGTTCGCCGGTCGCTCGTCGGGTCGAGAATCGCTTGCCGGGGGCTGATGCCAATCCTTATCTGGCAATTGCCGCTAGCCTGGCGGCGGGACTCTATGGCATTGAACGACGACTGGAACCGAGCGATCCGATCCAGGGCGAATTTGAAGTGCCGGACAATCTTTCGTTACCCTGTACCTTGCATGCTGCTCTCGAGCGTCTGAAACGTAGCCAACTGGCAAAGGAACTGTTCGGCAAAGAGTTCATCGAAGGCTACATCGCTTCGAAGACCATGGAGTTGACCAGTTTTTACGATGAAATTACTCCCTGGGAGCGGCGTGTTCTAGCAGCCCAGGCCTGACGAAATGTCGACACCGGGCTATCGTTTGGATAGTCCGTTTCTCACTGCAAGGAGCCGCTCGGAACGCCGATGCGCCAAATCTGGAAATCCTTTCGAGCGCTTTATTTCGCCTCGCTGATGATGTTGATCGGTTCAGGCCTTTTGAGTACTTACCTGGCATTGCGTCTGGCTGCCGACCATGTCGACAGTCTGTGGGTCGGTGCGTTGATGGCTGCCAACTATTTTGGCCTGGTACTGGGCGGCAAGATCGGCCACCGGTTGATTGCCCGGGTCGGCCACATTCGAGCTTATTCGGCCTGTGCCGGGATCGTCGGCGCGGCGGTGCTAGGCCATGGTCTGGTGAACTGGTTGCCTGCCTGGCTATTCCTGCGGGTAATCGTCGGTCTCGGCATGATGTGCCAATACATGGTCATCGAGAGTTGGCTCAACGAACAAGCTGACACCAAGCAACGCGGGGTGGTGTTTAGCGGCTACATGATTGCGTCGTATCTGGGGTTGGTGCTGGGTCAGTTGATTCTGGTCATGCACCCGGGGCTGGGGCTCGAGTTACTGATGTTGGTCGCCCTGTGCTTTGCTTTGTGCCTGGTGCCGGTGGCCCTGACCCGACGCATTCACCCGGCGCCGTTGCATCCGGCACCGATGGAGCCGAGGTTCTTTATCAAGCGTGTGCCGCAGTCGTTGAGTACGGTGTTGGGGGCTGGGCTGATCGTCGGTTCGTTTTATGGCTTGGCACCGCTGTATGCCTCTCAGCAAGGGTTGTCCACCGAGCAGGTCGGTTTGTTCATGGGTAGCTGCATTTTTGCCGGGCTGCTGGTGCAGTGGCCTCTGGGGTGGTTGTCCGATCGCTATGACCGGGCGCTGTTGATCCGCAGTTTTGCTTTCAGCCTGGCTCTGGCCGCTTTGCCGTTGGCGATCATGGAGCGGGTTCCGCTAGAGGTATTGTTCATCGCCGGTTTTCTCTGCTCATTGGTCCAGTTCTGTCTGTATCCGCTGGCAGTGGCATTTTCCAATGACCACATCGAGGGGGATCGTCGTGTATCGCTGACCGCCATGTTGTTGGTGACCTACGGGGTCGGCGCCAGTATCGGACCGCTGGTGGCCGGGGTGCTGATGAAGTTGTTCGGCAGCCAGATGCTTTATGCATTCTTCAGTTTTTTCGCGTTGATCCTGGTGTGGCGAATCCGTCCGAAAGCGGTAACCAACCTGCATCAGGTGGACGATGCGCCTCTGCAGCACGTCGCCATGCCGGATAGTATGTCGAGCTCGCCACTGGTGGCGGCACTCGATCCGCGGGTGAATGAGCAGGTGGTGCAGGACCAGATGCAGAACCCGATACCTTCCGAACCAGGGGCCGAATCGGAGCCTGAAGACGATACACCTCGTGAGCAGCCGGACGCGGGCAGCGAAAAAAGTTTTACCGAGGCCAGGCCATAACGCTGAGGCAAAAAAAACGGGCAGTCACCGCAAGGGGCTGCCCGTTTTTGTTGAAGGACTGTCTCAGAAGTCGTCTTTGTCGAAGCGACGCGCTTCGCGTTGCAACTGATAGACGAACCGCTCGACCTGCCGTTGCACCAGTCCGCTCATGTTATGGAAGCGCACACCGGCGAAGGTGGTGGAGATCTTTTCTTCAAAGTGCAGGTAACGCAACTCGACCGGGGCTGTCATCTTGCCAAAGGGCAGGGCGGCCACGAAACGGTCATAGACTTGACCCAATTGCAGTCGGTCAGTGATGTCGCCAGAAAAGCGTAACTTGCAACCGGTAGCCGAGATGTCCAGCAGCTTGCCGCTGATCGGTGTCTTGATTTTCTCGCCATCAAGGTCGACGTCGACCAATTGTGCCAGCTTCAACGCCGCGCGAAACGCATTGCGGCGCTGGTGGTAGACCACTTCATCGGGCAGCGTGCCGCGATAGCAACGACTATCGCCGGATTCGTCGATAGTCAGCGGACCGTTGCTTTCCCAGGCAATGCGCACGCCTTCGTGGAAGCCTTCGACTTTGAAGGGTTCGCCGGCCAACAGGAAACGTTCGCCGTCGCGGGGAATCATTTCGTCCAGGGCAATCATGTTGGTTTCACGATCAATGTCCACCAGATAGCTCTGGAAACGCTGGCTGCGCTCGTGGAACGTAATGATCAGTGGGTCATGACTTTCTTGCAGCTGGCGCAGATTGCTGGAGATTTCCAGAGGCGTGCTAAGCACCTTGGGTGGCTGCGGAGCATCATCCGCATTTAAGGCATTGGACACGGTTAATCAATCTCCAGACAAATTTTGACTACGGCTAGCGGGCATTTTGCCAGCATGTTTCGCGTCTTGATAGAGCGTGCTCATCGACAAGCTTAAGCCTGACTGAGCGGGCGCGGTTTCACAAGCTTGGAGAATGATCCGCTGGCATCGTAGAGCGCGGGAGGTTCGCCGCCGGTCAGAATCTTCAGCTGGGTAGCCGTAGCGGCTTGCTGTATCAGGATCGACTGTCCGTTGCTGGCATTGGTCGTGTGGCACTGGGCCAGGAGGTTGGTCAGCACATCGCTTTGCGCCAGCAATGCTTCGCCAACGCTTGACTGGCTGGCCAATTGTTCCAGGCCGCTGCGGTTGGCTGGCAGGTTGAGGCTGGCGAGGATCTCGCTGCGCTTGCGGCCATGCTGTTCGAGCAAGATGATCAATGCCTGTTTCTGCGCTAGAACGTTTTCGAGCAGAGGCATGTCGCGACCATGCAAGGCGAGGGACTCGATCTGCAGTAACTCCAGCAATTGTTGCGCTGGAGCAAAATCGTCGATGATCAGTTGCAGTAAATTAGTGTCTTGCATGGCTGGCCTTGGGTTTTAAGCGTCCAAAAGCCTGGCGCAGGCCTTGGGCCTAGCGCTGGGCTTCGAAGTTGAGCAGTTTGCTGGCTATACGGTTGCTGTCGACTTTGTAGCTGCCATCGGCAATCGCTGCTTTCAACGCAGCCACGCGGGCGTTGTCGACGACAGGTTGATCGCGCAGCGTATCAGTGACCTTTTGCAACTGTTGAGCCTCATTGCTGAGATGTACCGATTCCCCGCTTTTGACGGTACTGGCCTGTTCGGCCGGGGTATTCAGCGACGCGGATTTATCGGCCTCGGCCGCTGCCTTGCTTGCGCTGGTACGTGTACTGCCCGTAAGTGACGAGGAACTGTTCAAACGGCTGAAATCGATGACCATGATAAAAAACCTCTGGGAATTTGGACGCTTGCCATGTTTTCGGCCATTCCCTGAAAAACTTTAGGCCCGTTTATCAATGAGCTTGCGCGCGTCAGTGCCCGCCCTGAATGGGGAACAGTTTAGGGAACAGCCTTGGTTAGCGCCATCCTCTTGAGCCGCGAGCGCCCGGAATAGAGAACCCTACATGGACACTTCCACCTGACCTGGCGCGGTGACCTGCGCCTTGATGACTCGCTGGGAGTTGAGGTTCTTGACCCGGATCTGTTCGTTCAGGCCACCGCTGGCCAGTGCCTCACCAGGCATTCTCACACTGAGCGTACCGCTGCGCGCGGTAATCACCACCTGATCGCCCTTGCGAATGACTTCGGCCTGCTCGATGTGCACCAGGGTAATGACCTGGTCAGTGACCGTTGGTCGGGTCAGTCTTTGTCCGATCGCCTGATCCACCGAGGTCAGATAGCCCTGGCTGATCAGGCTGATGTCACGCTCTCGCAAGGTGACGTCGCCAGGCTCGACAATGCCGGCACGGCGCAGCGGTCGAGTGGTGGTCACGACGTCGCGAAACAGGCGTACTTGAGCGGGTACGAACACCGTCCAGGGCGAAGCGCCTTCGCAGCGAACCTTGACCGTTACCCGTCCCAGCGGCTTGGCCGGACTCTCCAGCGAGGCTGTCAATTCCTTGTCGCACATTGGCATGCGCAATCGGGGATCGAGCTGGTTGACCTGGATTTCGTAGCGACCTTCCGTTTGACTGGTGGCCAGATAGTCTTCTACGGTGAACTCAAGAAAGCCCTGAGTGACGCCGATAAGCATGTCAGGCAAGGTAACCGCGTCAGCAAGGGCAGGGCTGCCAGCGTTGAACAGGCATACGGCCGCCAACACACCGAGCAGTTTGCGGTAGGGTGTGGTCAGGCGTCGAAAAAATGTCGGTTCTGTGTTCATAGAGAGATAAAAAGCAAGCGCCGTGCCGTTTAGAGATGAATGTGCGTCGCAACAACACTTAGCGTTGGTGTAGGAGTCTGGGCATGGCTGGTGTAATGGATTCGGTAAACCAGCGCACGCAACTGGTGGGGCAGAATCGCCTTGAGCTGTTGTTGTTCCGTCTTGACGGCCAGCAACTGTATGGGATCAACGTGTTCAAGGTTCGGGAGGTGCTGCAATGCCCCCAACTGACACTGATGCCAAAATCCAGTCCTGTCGTGTGCGGCGTGGCGAATATTCGGGGGGCGACCATTCCGATCCTTGATCTGGCGATGGCGACCGGCTCGGGTGGCTTGAAAGACAAAAACAATCCCTTCGTGATCATCACGGAGTACAACACCAAGACCCAGGGGTTCCTGGTGCGCTCGGTGGAGCGGATCGTGAACATGAACTGGGAGGAGATTCATCCGCCACCCAAGGGCACTGGCCGCGATCACTACCTGACGGCGGTGACTCGGGTCGACAATCAGCTCGTCGAAATCATCGATGTCGAAAAGGTGCTGGCGGAAGTGGCGCCGACACCGGAAGCGATCTCCGCAGGCGTGGTGGACGTCGAAACCCAGCACAAGGCGCTCTCTTTGCGTGTGCTGACGGTCGATGATTCGTCGGTGGCGCGCAAGCAGGTTACGCGTTGCCTGCAAACGGTGGGTGTCGAAGTGGTGGCGCTGAACGACGGTCGGCAAGCGCTGGATTACCTGCGCAAACTGGTCGACGAGGGCAAGAAGCCGGAAGAAGAGTTCCTGATGATGATCTCCGACATCGAGATGCCGGAGATGGACGGGTACACCCTCACGGCGGAGATCCGCAGCGACCCTCGCATGCAAAAGCTTCATATCATCCTGCATACTTCGTTGTCGGGTGTGTTCAATCAGGCGATGGTCAAGAAAGTCGGTGCCGATGACTTCCTCGCCAAATTCCGTCCTGATGACCTGGCATCCCGGGTAGTCGACCGGATCAAAGCAGCAGACATTAGCTAGGGGCGTTCGGCCCCCGGCAGTCAACACGATTTAAGAGGCGGCAGCATTGTCAACGGGTAATTTGGATTTCGAACAGTTCCGGGTATTCCTGGAAAAAGCCTGTGGCATTTTGCTCGGTGAAAACAAGCAGTATCTGGTCTCGAGCCGTCTCAACAAACTGATGGAGCAGCAGGGTATCAAGTCGTTGGGTGAGCTTGTCCAGCGCATGCAGACCCAACCGCGCAGCGGTTTGCGCGAGCAGGTGGTGGATGCCATGACCACCAACGAAACCCTGTGGTTTCGTGATACCTACCCCTTTGAAGTCTTGAAGAACAAGGTACTGCCCGAAGCGATCAAGGCCAGTCCCGGCCAGCGTCTGCGCATCTGGTCGGCGGCATGCTCGTCGGGTCAGGAACCGTATTCGCTGTCGATGTCCATCGATGAGTTCGAGCGGGTCAATATGGGCCAGTTGAGGATGGGCGTGCAGATCGTTGCCACCGATCTTTCCAGCACCATGCTCACCAACTGCAAGACCGGCGAGTACGACAGCCTGGCCATTGGTCGCGGCCTGTCACCTGAGCGACTGCAACGATATTTTGACCCGAAAGGGCCGGGGCGCTGGGTCATCAAGGCTCCGATCAAGAGTCGGGTGGAGTTCCGCTCGTTCAATCTGCTGGACAGTTACGCCAGCCTGGGCAAGTTCGACATCGTGTTCTGTCGCAACGTCCTGATTTACTTCTCTGCCGAAGTGAAGAAGGACATCCTGTTGCGGATTCACAGTACATTGAAGCCCGGTGGTTATCTGTTCCTTGGTGCTTCGGAAGCGCTCAATGGATTGCCGGATCATTACCAGATGGTCCAGTGCAGTCCGGGGATCATTTACCAGGCGAAGTGATTCGTTGCTGGACTGAAAACGGGAGACCTCAGAGGGCTCCCGTTTTTTTATGCCCGGTGTATTCCTGCCGACACCTCGAGCCCGCTCCCAAGAACGCCTGTGTTTGCCAATGGGCAAGCGGCAGAAAAGCGGCAGGCGGCGGAAAACGGTTGCCGCTTTTCTGGCATTGCCGCGTTGCCACTGCTCGCAAAGCCCCGCTTTACGGGGTTTCATGAGTTGGCATGACGCTTGCTAAGTTCATCGTACGAAAAATCAGGTCACCCGAAGGTTTCCCGACATGAGCATCAGCTTCGATAAAGCGCTCGGTATTCACGAAAAGGCTCTGGGCTTTCGCGCTCAGCGCGCCGAAGTTCTGGCCAACAACATTGCCAACGCCGACACCCCGAACTACAAGGCTCGGGATCTGGAGTTCTCGAAAGTGCTCGAGGCGCAGAGCGATAAAGCCAAGAACGGCACGTTCGCCTTGAACATGACCAACAGTCGTCATATCGAAGCCGAAGGCCTGGGTAATGGTGACGAGTCGCTGATGTATCGCACGCCGATGCAACCGTCGATCGACCAGAACACCGTGGACGCTCAACTGGAACAGTCGAACTACGCGGAAAACGCAGTCGGCTTCCAGGCCAGCTTCACGCTGCTCAACAGCAAATTCAAAGGGCTGGTGTCAGCCTTGCGCGGAGAGTAAGTCATGTCCCTGTCCAGTGTTTTCAACATTGCCGGTAGCGGCATGAGTGCGCAAACCACTCGTTTGAACACCGTTGCTTCGAACATCGCCAACGCCGAAACCGTCTCGTCGAGCATCGACCAGACCTATCGTGCGCGTCATCCGGTATTCGCCACCATGTTCCAGGGCGGCCAGAGCGGCGGCAGCGATTCGCTGTTCCAGAACCAGGACGCCGCCGGTCAAGGCGTGCAGGTCATGGGCGTGGTCGAAGATCAGAGCAACCTCGAGGCGCGTTACGAGCCGAACCATCCGGCTGCCGATGCCAAGGGCTACGTCTACTACCCGAACGTCAACGTAGTGGAAGAAATGGCTGACATGATTTCCGCGAGTCGTTCGTTCCAGACCAACGCTGAAATGATGAACACCGCCAAAACCATGATGCAGAAAGTCCTGACCCTCGGTCAGTGATAAGGGGCGACTCAGATGAGTGTTAGCGATTCCACCAGCGGTTTGAGCCTCAAGGATGTCTTGGCCAATTCTTCGGTCAAGACCAGCACCACGAAGGACAGTCTGGGATCGGCGGTCAGCGGCTCCACAGGCAACCAGTCCCTGGGCAAGGACGCGTTCCTGCAGTTGCTGGTGACGCAACTGAAAAACCAGAACCCGCTGGACCCGCAGGACAACAGCGCGTTCGTGGCTCAATTGGCACAGTTCAGTAGCCTGGAAGGGATTACCACGCTCAACGATACGGTCAGCGGCATTGCCGGCAACTACAACTCGTCTCAAGCGTTGCAGGCTTCTTCGCTGGTAGGTCGTTCTGTTGTTGCCCAGACCGACACCGCAGTGGTCGACACCTCCAAGAGTTTCAACGGTACGGCGGTCGTACCTGCCTCGACGAATCCGGTGACGATCAAGATCACTGATACCGATGGCAAAGTTGTTCGCACCATCGACCTGGGCAGCCAGCAAGCCGGTAACGCCAGTTTCATCTGGGACGGCAAAAACGATGCGGGCGAGGTGGCCAAGGCCGGCACTTACAAGTTTGCGGCTACCGCGACTTACGACAGTCAGGCGACCTCGCTGGTGACTTACCTGCCGGCCACCGTCAACAGCGTGACCATCAGCCAGACCGGCGGTGAGTTGATGCTGAACCTGGCAGGCCTGGGCAGTGTTGCCCTGTCCAAAGTACAGACCATTGGTATATAGAGCCGACTAACACGGCACAAAGGAGTGGAATATGTCTTTCAATATCGGCCTTAGCGGTCTCTATGCAGCCAACAAACAGCTGGACGTAACCGGCAACAACATCGCCAACGTCGCGACCGCCGGTTTCAAATCGTCCCGTGCAGAATTCGAAGATGTGTACTCGGCCACGCGCCTGGGTACCGGTAGCAAGACTATCGGCAACGGCGTGCGTCTGGCCAACGTTTCCCAGCAGTTTGGCCAGGGCGACGTGAACAACACCGGCAACGTGTTGGACATGGGTATCCAGGGCAACGGTTTCTTCATCCTCAGCGACAACGGCTCCCTGAGCTACACCCGTGCCGGCGCGTTCAAGACAGACGCCCAGAACTACGTGGTCGACAACAACGGTAACCGTCTGCAGGGTTATGGCGTCGACTCCAATGGCAAGATCATCAACGGTGTGTTGACTGACTTGAAGATTGATACGTCGAGCCTGAAGCCGAATCCGACCACCAAGGTTGATCAGACGATGAACCTGAACTCGGCGGAAACAAAGCCTACCGTGGCCACGTTCAGCCCGACAGATACTAATAGCTATAACAAGACTATCTCCACCAAGGTCTACGACAGCCAGGGTAACGAGCACACCATGGACCAGTACTACGTGAAAACGGGTACCAATGCCTGGCGTGTCTATACCTACATGGACGGCCGTACCCCATCGGATCCGGCCAACAATACCCTGACTCCTTTGACCGCTGACATCTCTTTCAACTCCGATGGCAGCATTAACACGCTGACGGCGGGTGCCGGCTGGACCAAGACCGGTAACACATTGACCATGACTGGTTGGGTGCCTGGTGCCATTACAAACGCCGCAACGATTCCTGTGACCTGGGGCCCGAACGGTTCCGTCGCTGCCACTGGCGGTATTGCGTTCAACATGGCGCTGACCACTTCTTACAACTCGCCAACCGCCCGTACCGCCCAATACCAGGACGGCTACGCCACCGGCCAGATCTCCAGCCTGACCATCGACGAAAGCGGTGTCATGACCGCCAACTTCAGCAACCAGCAAACCAAGGCCATCGGACAGGTAGCGGTTGCCAGCTTCGCCAACGAGCAAGGCTTGCAGCCAATTGGCGGTACCCGCTGGAAAGAAACCTTTGCCTCGGGCGTGGCCGGCGTTGATGCACCGAAAACCGGTACCCTCGGCGCAGTGGTTTCCAACTCCCTGGAAGAGTCCAACGTTAACCTGACCAACGAATTGGTCGACCTGATCAAGGCGCAGAGCAACTACCAGGCGAACGCCAAGACCATCTCCACCCAAAGCACCATCATGCAGACCATTATTCAGATGACCTGATGCCGGTTGGCTGAAAGCGCTGCACAAAAAGCCCCTCGCAAGAGGGGCTTTTTAGTTTTGGTCGGTCCGGTAGGAGCGAGCTTGCTCGCGACGGGCGTTAACGGTCACGTGTTCTGGCTGAATAACCGTGTGGCTTTCACCTGCCTAGCGAGCACGCTTTCGCCTGCAAGAGCCAAAAGAAAACCCCCGATCAGCCAGTGGCTCATCGGGGGTTTCAGGAAAGCGCCTTGCGACGCTGACCAGCTCAGCTTATTGGCAGAGTGCCGATAGGAATATGTATATATAGATAAAAATCATTAAAAATCAATAAGTTAATTTTTGATTATTTTTCATTTTTCTAAAAAACGTATACATAAAGCTTCTACCTCATGCGGCCCTATGAGCGCTAGAGAATCCAGTCGGTCGTTGACCCGCGCATGAGCAGGTAGCTTGCAGTAAAAATATATTGATTTTAATGGTGAAGCAATGATTGAAGAAAATGAAAAACCCCGTTCCCTAAATACGTATTCCTTTCGCGCTGAATGTCGCCATGACGTACTCCAGTTTCTCGCGTTACCTGAAACAGCGTCGCTTAAGAAAATTATAATCACTCCTGATCCGACGTTCCCAGACGTCGAGGTGGAAATTGAAACTGAACTCGCATTCAAGGATGTCATTAATGCACTTAATTTAATTGAGGATGGCCACATAATGGTTGAAACTCTAGAGGAGGTCCGTGCGAGTCGAACTCTTTGACTTGCTGAATAAATCATCATTTATCCGTTATTTCACGTTGGTGCTCGTTGCTATGGCTTTGATGTTGTAAGTCTGGATCGTGCGATGATGTTTATGGAGGGTTCTGAGATTTGGGTGGTTATTGATTTTTACTTGATCGCTTGGGCTGGTTGTGAGTTAAATAGTTGCTTTGGTTTTATTGAAAGGTTATCTATTATTTTTTTGAGGTGATATATGTGGAAAGTAAGTGATTTTGATCATGTGAATATAGGTGTTTCGGTTTGTGAGCTTGATGGCTCGGGAGAAGGAGAGGAGGGGCTTCTGGCGTACTCGACATCGTTCGTGGACGTGAATCACCAGCGGCCTGGCGAAACGGCGGTGTTTCAGTGCGAAATCCACACCCGTCAAGATTACCCAGGTTACCGAGTACATATGACTACGATTGTGACTAGAGGTATGTGGGATGGGGAAGTTATATGGGCTCAAAATCATGACTATTTTTTGAACGAAAACTACGAGCCGACAATACCTGGGTTGGAGGTCGACGAGCTTGCTCGACGTACTATCAATGAGTATGGGCGGAGGTCGAAAGCTCATGAGAGCGGGGGCGTTTACATTCCTTGCCCTTGAAGGCTTGATAGTGGCTGGTGAAAAGGGATTGGTAGCTTAACAACTTGTATGAATCTTCGCTGCTTTCTCGGGTGCACTACTTCTGGCCGTTCTTTGCATCATTTCGCTAGTCAATCAGATTAATGTTGACCACAATACGCCGCTTGGCGGAGGACTAATAAATTTGGGTCGCGAGCCTGGATTCGGGCTTCGGCTTCACTAGTCAGTTCCAGGGTTGGCTACGGTTGTTGTGCAATTTTTCAACAGGTCTCGATAGACGCCGGGAGTGTATCCGCTCCACTTTTTAAATGCCCTGCAAAAAGTACGCTCCTCAGCAAATCCGATTTCAAAAGCGAGGTTTTGAATTGTCAGGTATTTGTCGCCCAGCATTTTCTGAGTCGCTCGCCTGAAGCGCAGCTCATCTTTCAACGCCTGGTATCTGATACCTTCGCGCATTAGGCGCTGGCGTAGTGTGGTCGTTGAAATGGAAAGTAGCTTCGCCAATTCAAATTGGTCTGGCCATTCGTCGAAAGGGACACTTGACAGATAATTCGAGATAATCTCACGCAGACTTGTTTTTTTTGAGTTGTGAGTTGACATTTACTAACGCTCGTTTTCGATGGGCAATCACGCTTTAAGAGTACTCAGTAATCTCTGTTGTTGATCTGCAAGCTCATGCAACGTGCTGCTGACAACCGTAGACTCCTGTGCACGAACTGTCAGAGAAGTCGTTACATCACGAATACCCGAAATATTACGATTGATCTCTTCGGCGGCCTGACTCTGTTCTTCTGCCGCTGCTGCAATTTGGAGATTCATCTGGCTAATCACGTCGATCGCCGTATCGATGCGCTGCAGCACTTCGTTGGTCTGAATAGACTGCTGCGCGACTGCTTGGGCATGGGAGTGATGGGCATGGATCGATATCACGACGTTCCGGGCGCCGTTTTGCAGTGTGTCGATAACCTGATGGATTTCCACCACGGATTCCTGAGTACGCTGGGCGAGGTGGCGAACTTCATCCGCTACAACCGCGAAACCTCGCCCGGCCTCACCGGCCCTAGCGGCCTCGATGGCAGCATTGAGTGCCAGAAGGTTGGTCTGGTCGGCAATTGATCGGATCACTTCGAGCACATTGCCGATCTTCTCACTGCTATTGGCCAGCCCCTCAACTTCGGTCATGGAGTGGCTTATGTCTTGGGCCAAGTCGACGATTTTTTGGCTGTTGCAGGCAATCACCTGCATACCTTCTCTAGCTGCTGCCTCCGCGTGGCGCGCGGCATCCACTGCTTGAGCGGCATTGCTGGCGACGTCATGGGCCGTTGCGCTCATTTCGTTTACCGCGGTGGCAGCCTGGTCGATCTCACGTTGTTGCTGTTGCATCCCGGAGCTGGTTTGACTGGCGTTGTTAAGTGCGCCATCGGCACTCAGGCGGATGTCTGAGCCCGAGCGCTGCACTTGAGCGACGATAGGCTGTAGCTTGTTCAGGAAGCCATTGAACCCGTGGGTCAGTTCGCCCAATTCATCCTTCCTCGCGTAGACCAGCCTCTGAGTAAGATCGCCATCACCCGAGGCGATCTGTTGGAGCATGCTGGCGACCGATCGCAGCGGCCTGATGAGGCGCGCGGCGATCAGCCATGCCAGCAACAGACCTAGCAAGATGGCAGTGGTTGCCGCGACAATTTCCCAATTTATGCCGGCGCGATTCAGTAGCTGGAGCTTGGACTGCAAGCTCAGGGCTGGTGCCATGACCTCTGCTTCAGGTACCTCGATCAGGATGTTCCAGATCTTCTGTTGATCGGGTATAGGCTGTAGGGAAGCGAGTATCTGTAGGGTCTGGGCGTTTTCCAGCAGTGTGGTCACGCCGGCAGCTTGTTGCTGCAAGGCACGCTTCATCTGATCGGGGTACAGCTTGTTGATCGGGGTGCCTAACTCTTCTGCGTTGCTACTGCTGCCGGCAATCAAGCCTGAAGGGCTTATAACGCTGACATTGCTGCGTCCTTTGTACAGCGCCTGTTGGCCTTTGAGGCTCAACGCCTGTAACTCGTCGAGGTTGATATCCATGCCGGCGACAGCTATCACCTTTCCGCCGTCGATGACAGGGAATACCAGGGAGGTCATCAAAACCTTGCGCCCTGAAGTGTCGTCGAAGTAGGGGTTGAGCAAGCAGGGCCTGGCACTGCGAAGGGGGCATTCGTACCAGGTGTTGTAAGGGGTGCCGTCGAGCATGGGGGTTTGATCGGCGACCTGCTCTTCGCTTAATGCCATGGTCGTCAAGGTGCCATCGCTCTTGCGTGCCCAAAAGGAGGTGAAGCGACCTTTTGCGTTACTACCCAGTTCGCTCCGGTTGATGAACTGTGCATCGCTGCTATCCAGCGTCTCAGGTTCGAATACCAGGTAGGTACTGAGCAGGTGCGGGTTCGCCCGCAGAGTGTCAGCTACATCCTGGTTAAGCTCGGTGCGCAGGTCTGCGGCACTCACTGAGTGCAGCCGGGCACCGTTGCGCAAAAGCTGGATGCGCCTTACCCAGGCAGTACCATAGTCATGGCTTTCACGGAAATAATTGGCCAATAGATGAGACTGCGACTCTCCGTGCGCTTTTAGCAGCTCACGCGCGGACTCGCCGAGCATGTCGGCGCTACTGGCCTCGACCAGCTTCGCGCCAGTCTGCATGCGGTACAACGACATCCCTGACAACAGCAATGCGACGCTGACCAGGCTGCAGCCGCTGAAAAGAATAAAACGTCCCTTTATTGAGAGCCCACTCATGGCCTGATTCCTTGTCTGCGTGAACACAGCGATGGATAAACAACCCTTTGAAAGGCTTGACCGCCATGCACAAACAGACGAAAAAGGCGCATGAAGGCTCTTGCCATCTCCAGATGGCTGGAGTTGGCAA
>Ga0302167_10000570_pt1 | contig 17613 bp, 15 predicted proteins | sample I_Fen_N1_1_FD_193496 | JGI IMG/M metagenome (GOLD analysis project Ga0302167, IMG submission 193496) | Peat permafrost microbial communities from Stordalen Mire near Abisko, Sweden - I_Fen_N1_1 | ecosystem: Environmental > Terrestrial > Soil > Wetlands > Permafrost | place: Sweden: Abisko...
TTTTATTATTCCTATTATAGGTAAATTAGTTTCTTCTTTTATTCCTATAACGTCACGAACTCCATTTGTACGAATGGCACAAGCCCCTGCTTGTTTTGCTGCTCTCGCCATAAGTGGCATCATAGAGCTATCCTCTATATATAAAGGTTCACCTTCTAATGCTTGACACGATACAATTAAATTTCCTTTTATTTTGTTTAATATTTCTTCTTTTTTCATAAATACCTCCATATTTTTATCAAATTAAAATTGTATAAACTTTATATTCTCATCATCAAAAAAATTAATAAGTTCATGTCCATACTTAGGAAAAACAGCATGCTTTTTTTTACATTTCGCATTGTTAAATATGGCATATTGAGTACTTGGAGGACAAATGCTATCAAGTAATCCTGTTCCAACAAATAATTCACATTTAAGTCTTGATGCAAAATTCACAGCATCTATATATCCAAGCTTTTCAAATATCTTTTCTTCATTAACATGCATTGGATCAAACCATCTGAAGTAATAACGAATTCCTTCGTAAGCCTCTATATCTAAATCCATATCCCATACACGTTTAAAGTCACTCAAAAATGGATATTGAAGTGAGCACTTCTTTATATTCCTATTAAATACTGAAGTCACAAGAGAGATTGCTCCGCCTTGCCCCTTACCAAAAGTAATCATTTTATTTTTATCTGTATTAGGTAGTCCTTCAGCTATTTTTGATAATATATATCCATCTAAATAAATTTTAGTATAGTACATTTTATCAACTTCATCATCGATTCCATTTATTAAATGTCCACATACTGTAGATCCTTTTGTACCACCTAAATCTTCGCTCTTTCCACCTTGACCTCTGCAATCCATAGCAAAAACTGCATAGTCAAGTGCAATATATCTAGTCAAGTGATGCCAACCCCTGCTTGATTGCTTATAATCATGAAATTCTAACACTGTAGGAACTTTACCTCCATGATTTGGACATATATACTTAGCATATATATTAGCTCCATCTATACCTTTAAATATTATTTCATAATATTTTGCTTTTTTATTTCTAAATTCTTTTTGTGTAATAATATATTCTAAATTCATCTTATTTACTTTTCTTATTTGATTATCCCAATATTCATCAAAGTCTTTAGGTTTTATTCCAGACCCTAAATATTGTTCCATTTCCTTTATAGGCATATCTAATGCTGGCATATTATTCATCCTCCTTTAAGAAGAAATCAATTAACATATCATCAAATGCGGAAATTTCTTCATGGGTATAATCAGGAAATATGAACTGTTGTTTTTTTGACTTTATATTATTATATATAGCAAACTGTGTTGATGGAGGACAGACATTATCTACTAATCCTGTTCCAAACATTACTTCCGCTTCTAATCTATGAACAAAATTGTGAACATCGATATATCCTAACTTAGTAAATATCTCGGCTTGATTTTTCTGCATAGGATCAAACCATTTTGAATAATAACGTAGACCTTCATAAGCAATCATATCTAAATCCATATCCCAAACTCTCTTATAATCAGAAAGAAATGGATATAATGCTGCACACCTTTTTATTATTTTGTTTAACGAAGTGCATGCAAGAGCAATCCCACCGCCCTGACTAGCACCATTGGCATAAATTCTATCAATATCAATTCCTTTTAATTCTTGAACTATTCTACATAATATTGATGTATTTTGGAATAAACGAACATAATACATATTCTTAGGCTCATCATCTAGACCAGATACTATATGTCCAGCTACTGTTGTACCTTTTATACCACCAATATCATCGCCCTTGCCACCTTGCCCCGGGCAATCCATTGCAATAATTGCACATCCCATACCTACAAATGATGATTGTTCAAACCAACTTCTACTAGCCCCAGGATATCCATGGAATTGTAGTATTAAAGGAACCTTTTCCTCTGACTTAGGATGTAAATACTTAGCATATACCTTGCCTCCATCAATACCATCAAACCATAAATCATAATATTTGCATGAGTCATACCCTTGTATTTCACTTTTCTCTAATTTATAGTTTAATGAATAGTTGTTTACTTCATTAAGTCTTTCATCCCAAAACAAATCAAAATCACTTGGCATTGGATTTGTTCCGGTATATTCTCTTAATTGTTCCAAAGGCATATCTAATACTGGCATACGTACCTCCTATTCAAAATTAACATCTATGTTATCATTCAGTTCAATGATTATCTTTTTGTTCATATTAGGATTAGATTCCTTATAATCACTACGATAATGTGACCCTCTACTTTCTTTACGTAGATTAATTGCCATTAAAATACACTTAGACAATAATAGATTAGCTTTTAATCTATAGGACTTATTTATATCCTTCATCTTAAAATCTGATTTATATACTAATTTACTTTGCATTTCATCTATTCTTTTAATAGCACTTTGAACACCTATCTCATTTTTTTCAATCATGGCTGCCTTAAACATAATTTCTTGTAATTCATTAGTTAATTCTTCAGCATTTTCAATCTCATAAGGTTCAAATTGTATTTCTTCTATACTGCTCATCCTAGTATTTGAAGCATATGTACTAGCAGACTCACCTGCTATTGTTCCAAATACTAATCCATTTGCAGTTGATAGACCTCCGATTCTATCAGCACCATGCATTCCTCCAGTTACTTCACCTGCTGCAAATAAACCATTTACTCCAGTTTGGGCCTTTTTATCAATTTTGATGCCCCCATTAGCAGCATGAAAATAAATTCCCAAGTTTATGTCATCATCAACTGTTAAACTTTTCTTTTCCTTTAGCCAATCAAAATATACTTTGATAAATTCAGGTTGTTGATGTTTAATTTCTTCTTTATACCTAACTCTAACCCCATTTCTATCCTTCATAAATTCATTAAAGATTTTATAATCTATTTCTCTTGAATCTAATCTAGATGTAAAGGGACCATGTGTTGATCGCTCCTCTAATTTTTCCAATTTATTTTCCATTCCCTCAAAGATGTCTTTTCCCTCTTTATTTAAAATATCAACATATTTAAATGTTTTTTCATTAAATATTGTCTTAGGGCATGGATTTATATATCCTGGCATCATCTGCATAAATTCTATATTTACTAATTTGCATCCACTTTTTAATGCTAAATATTGTCCCATTCCAGTAATATCACTTGTGTTAAGTCTATACTTAAATAATCCACCGATTCCTCCACTTGCTATTACAATTGCTTTACATTTAATAAATTCAAATTCCTTATCCTTATTAATTAATACAACACCAATAACCTGTTCTCTGTATTTTATAATTTCAATTACTTCGGAAAAAGGATATGTGTTTATATTTTCTGCTTTAAGTTTTTCATTAAATACTTCTTTTGCACTATCAAATAAAATTCCATTCCATTCCCTTGTTTTATAATCAAAACATGGAATAAATTCTTTTTGTCCTTTGTCAGTTGCTTCTTTTAACTTTATATTCATTGATTTAACTAGTTGTATTGCTTTTGGTATATTACTTACAAAAGTTTGAACTAGGTTTTCATCAACTACATTGCAACCAACTTCTTTAATTGTTTTTGCTAAATTAATTTCATCTTCTTTATTTTCTGGACCTATGAGACCTAAACCCCATGTGCCAGGATAAAAGCTAGAACCTGATAAAATATTTGCACTACTAGATATAATTACACTTGCTCCATTATCAGATGCTTGGATTGCTGACATAACGCCAGCAATACCTGCACCAATAACAAACACATCACATTCACGTGATTTTTTTAGATTGATTTTATAGAGCATCTAAGAAATCAATTCCTTTTAAATCATAAGTTTCTTTTAATTTCTTAAATCCTTCCTTGAATTCAACTTCATCTTCTGCTGTTAAATTCTCAAATGGTCTACGGCAATATCCTGCGTTTATACCCATCCATCTTAAAACTACTTTCATTCCAGCATAAAATGATGGTAATTGTAATGCATACATTATAACTTCTACAGCTTGTTTTTGTAGTTTTTGTGCTTCATCAATATCCTTACTTTGAACTGCATTATAGATATTTATAAATAATTCTGGCATTATGTTATAAAAAGATCCAACTATACCATCAGCTCCTGCAAGTAATCCTGCCATAGCCATTTCATCAGCTCCAGAATAAACTAAGAAGTCTTCTCCTACTTCATCTTTTATTTGTGTTATTTCATATAAAGATAATGCAGTATACTTAATTCCCTTAATATTTTCAACTGCAGCTAAACGCTTTATAGCACTCATTCCAAGTAATCCAACAAGAGGCACATTATATACTATCATTGGAATACTGCATGAATTTGCTATATCTTCATAGTATTTAACTATTTGATTTTCATTAAACTTCCAGTAGAAAGGAGGTACACTTGAAATACCATCTGCTCCTACACTTTCAGCATGCTTTGCAAGATCGATTGAAATCTTTGTTCCAATAGCTCCTACGTGAACTACAACTGGTACTCTACCTGCTGTTTCATCCATTACTATTTCAACAACTTTTTTTCTTTCTTCTGAAGTCATTGTAAAACCTTCACCAGTTGAACCCGTTAAATATAATCCATTTACTCCTTTACCTATTAAAAATGAAACTAATTGTCTCATACCAGCTTCATCAATATTCTCATCTTTATCAAATACTGTTAATACAGCTGGAACTACACCTTTAAAATCTTTAATATCAAATTTACTCATTGTTATTCTCCTTTTTTATTCATATTTTTTTCTGCTAAATGACATGAAACAAAGTGCTCTTCTCCATCTACTATGTATTTCTTTAATAATGGTATTTCTTTTTTACAAATATCCATGCATTTTATACAACGTGGATGAAAATGACATCCTGATGGTGGGTTTACTGGACTAGGTACATCACCCTGCAAAATGATACGTTTTTTCTTTTTATCTAAATCAGCTATTGGAATAGCTGATAATAGAGCTTCTGTATATGGATGTAATGTTTTATTAAATATTTGTGATGTTTCTGCAAGTTCTACAATTTTTCCCAAATACATTACAGCTATACGATCACTAATATATTCAACAACGCTTAAATCATGAGTTATAAATATATAAGTTAAATCTCTTTCACTTTTTATCTTCATTAATAAATTTAATACCTGTGCCTGAATAGATACATCCAGCGCTGAAACTGATTCATCACATACTATTAATTCTGGATTAATACAAAGGGCTCTAGCAATACCAATTCTTTGCCTTTGTCCACCTGAAAATTCATGTGGATATCTATCCATATATTCACGACGCATATTTACTGCTTCTAGAATATCTCCAATTAACATACGTCTATCTTCTTTTAGTGTTACACCAAATTTCTTTAGGGGATCTGATAATGATTGGTATATAGTAAACGCTGGATTTAATGAAGATTGTGGATCTTGAAATACTATTTGCATCTTTTTACGAGCTAAATCCATTTCTTTAGCATTTAATTTTCTTAAATCTTTCTTACCACCATATTGTTTAAAATCATAAATCATTTCTCCATTTGTAGGTTTTACTAATTGAAGAATTGATTTTCCAAGAGTAGTCTTACCACATCCTGATTCTCCTACAAGACCAAGAGTTTCACCTCTGTATATTGTTAAATCAATGCCATTTACAGCCTTTACATATTTACTTACTTTATTAAAGAAACCTGTTTTAACTGGAAATTCAGTTTTAAGCTCTTTTAATTCTAATAAAACTTCTTTGTTACTTGTTTCCATTCTTCATCACCTCTTTATGATTCCAACAACGTACCATATGTGTTTTACCAATCAAATCTTCTCCAGGCATTTCATTACACTTTTCGCATGCATAATCACATCTTGGAGCAAATTGACATCCTATTGGTCTATCAAATGGATCTGGCGTTGAACCTTTTATTGGATGTAATTCTTGTTCTCTTCCTTTTCCTAGTATCGGGATTGATTTTAATAAAGCTTCTGTGTATGGATGAGCAGGTGTTTTTAATACTTCTCTTACATCCCCGCTTTCAATAATATTTCCCATATACATTACTGCTACTTCATCAGCTAACTCACTAACAACTCCCATGTCATGAGTTATTAGAAGTATTGCGGTATCATGATCTCTCTTTAGTTTATCCATAAGTTCAAAAATTTGAGCTTGAATCGTAACATCAAGAGCTGTTGTTGGTTCATCTGCTATCAATACGTTCGGACTACAACTCATCGCAAGTGCTATCATTGCTCTTTGACGCATACCACCTGAAAATTGATGTGGATACTCATTAATTCTTTGTTCTGGGAAAGGAATTCCCATATCTTTTAATAATTGTAGTGCTCTTTCTTTAGCTTCCTTCTTGCTTATTTTTTCATGGCATAGGATATTCTCCATTATTTGATATCCTATTGTATATACAGGATTTAATGCTGTCATAGGATCTTGGAATATCATCGCAATATCTTGCCCTCTTAAATGACGCATCTCTTTGCCATTTCTCTCTAACTTATCTATTCTTACATCACCATTTTTACCATGATATATAATTTCGCCTTCTTCAATACGAGAAAGTTTTGGTAATAATTGCATAATTGATGATGCTGTTACGCTCTTACCACAACCAGATTCTCCTACAACACAAAGGGTTTTACCTTTCTTTATTTCGAAAGACACTCCATTGATTGCTTTATTGCATCTTTGGTTAGTATAAAAGTACGTCTTTAAATTTTTTACTGTAATAATAGGTCTATCTTCCATATCTTCTCCCTCCTAACCTTGTTGTGTTGGATCTGTAGTATCACGAAGACCATCACCAAGAAAATTTATACCCATAACAAATAATGAAATTATTATTCCAACAGGTAACCATAACCACCAATTGTTTTGTAATGTAAACATATCTTGTGCAGCATTTAGGATATTACCCCAAGTTGCTATTTCTAGTGGAACACCTAGTCCTAAGAAACTTAAAGATGCTTCTTCTAAAATAAACATTGCTGTACTTAATGTTATGTTAACAACTATTGGTCCAATTGCATTTGGTAACATGTGTTTATAGCATATTATAAAATCGCTTAATCCAAAGGCATTAAGTGATTGTACATACTCTTCTTCACGAATTGATAATATCTGTGAACGAGCCATACGATATACACTACCCCATCCGGTTATAATAAATATTATAATTAAGTTACTTAAACTTTGTCCGAGTATTGTTACAAGTAATAATACAAGAACCAATTGCGGGAATGACATAAATACTTCTGAAATACGTAGAACTATTTTATCAAACCATCCACCTTTGTATCCAGCATAGCAACCAAGTAATACACCTATAAATGCACACCCAAGTGAACTACCTAAACCAATTAACATTGAAATTCTTCCACCATACAAAACTCTTGAGAATACATCTCTTCCAACTTTATCCGTTCCAAAAAGATGTTGCGATGATGGTTTCTGTAATACACTCTTCATATCTACTTTAAGAGGGTCATATGAAGTGAGCACTGGTGCCAATATTGAAGCTAACAAAATAACCATAAATATTACTATTCCCACCATAGCTAACTTATTATTAAGAAGTTTCCTTAATGAACGATTCCCACCCTTATTTCCTAACTTTCCTGCCTCTTCTAATTCCTTTAACTTATCAAGTTTACGATCAAATCTGCTTCTTTTTATATGATTTTTATTTATATTTACTTCAGCCATAATACCTCCTAATCTAACTTAATACGTGGATCAAGTAAAGCTGTTGCTATATCTACAAAGAAACTTGCAAGTAAAACTGCGAGTACTGAGAATAATGCAATCATCATAACTAATGGATAGTTTTGAGCACGAATTGCTGTAGCAAATGCACTTCCCACACCTGGCCATCTAAATATTGTCTCAATAACAACGGATCCTCCAATTAAAGTAGGTAATCTAAATCCTACTAAAACTATTACAGGTGTTAAAGCTACTCTAAATCCATGAATTAAGTTTACACGCCATTCTGGTAACCCTTTGCTTCTTGCTGTACGGATATACTCTTTATTCATTGTATCTAACATACTTGAACGAGCATATCTCATAACCCCAGCTGTTAAAGATATTCCTAAAACAAGTGCTGGTAAAATTAAAAATTGAATACGGTCAAAGAAAGCTGTTTTTCCTGGCATCATACGCCCACCTACTGGAAGCCAATTTAAATTCAGTGAAAAAATCAATATACAAACCATACCAAAGAAGAATTGTGGAATTGATACACCAATCATTCCTCCTACAGTTAATAAGCTCTCTGTAAAAGTACCACGGCGAATTGCACTGAATAAACCTAATGCACTTCCAAGCAATGTTGATATAAGTAATGCAGCTACTGATAATTCTAAAGTTGCAGGTATTAATTTCTTTAACTCATCAGCTATAGGAACTCCACTAGATATACTATATCCAAAGTTTCCTGTTAAAATCTCTCCAAGCCATCTAAAATAACGAATTAGAAATGGATCGTTTAGTCCATAAGCTGCACGAATTTCATCAAGTTTTGAAGCATCAACGTTTGCTAGTGCTTCAGGACTTATCATATGTGATACTGCATCTCCTGGTGTTAAATTAAGAGCTAAATATATAATAAATGTAATTACAAACACCATTGGAATTAATCCTATTAATCTTTTTACAGTAAATTTTAACATGTTTTCCTCCCTTTTAAGAATTTGGGGAACTGAATTTAATCAGTGTACCCCTTTATTTTTTTATTTTATTTAAGTTCCCAATTTTGAATGTTCCAGTTGTAATTAAATTGAGGATTACCGTATTTCTCAATGCCCTTAGTTATCTTTTTACTTTCAACTACATAAATTGGTTGATAATATAGTGGCATTGAAAATAATGTTTCATTTTCATACTTTTGTAATTCGAAGAATGCCTTCTTTTGTACTTCAGCATCCATAGAAGAATTTGTTGCATCTATTAATTCGTTTAATTTTGTATCTGCTGGAGTATGAGAATTTGATTTTGAACCTTCTCTGTATCTGTCATAGTACTCATGCATTGATAATGCTGCAACTGCTCCATAAGCTAAATCCCAATCTACAGCACTTGGTCCATTCTTTTGATCAGCTGGTGCTTTCCAAAGAATAGTAGCTAAATCACCCTCAACTAATTTGAATTTCATAGTAATACCAATATCTTTTAATTGAGATTGAATTGTAGTCATAAGATCAACTGTTGTTTGATCTGTATAATAATAAGCAACATTTATTGTAGTATTAGGATTCCAACCTGCTTCAGCTAATAACTGTTTAGCCTTTTCTGGATTGTAATCATAATTGTTTAATCCTTCAGTTTTATCGCTTCCATTTGGAGTTAAGCTGTTTGCAGGAATTGCTGTTCCAGCAAATAAATTTTCACTTATTGTTTTCATATCAATACCATATTTAATTGCTTGCCTTACTCTTACATCAGCAAGTGGTGACTTAGTTCCATCAGCTTTGTTAAACTTATTTACATAAAGTAAACGAGTATATCTAACATCAACTTTAGTTAATTTCACTTCTGAAGAATCTTTAAGAGCTTTGATATCAGAAACATTTTTAGTATATCCAATATCTAACATACCTGATTTTGCATTGTTAACCAAGTTAGCATCACTATCTCCAGGGCTTGGAGTTAAATGAATATTGAATTTTGCTACTCCATTGTAGTACTTTTCAAAAGGTGCTAAAGTAGTATAATCATTCATTTTAACTTCTGATATTTTGAATGGACCTGATCCAATTGGATTTTGGAAATACTTAGCTTGTTGGAACTTTAATGGATCAACATCTGTAAAATATTTTTTAGGTAATGGTGCAAATTGCGTGAAAGTCAATAAAGCATCTGATGCTACTTTATTAAATGTAATAGTTATTTTGTTACCATCGACAACTATACCATCTATTGATTTAGCAGTTCCAGCTAAATAAGCATCACAACCATTTATTGCTTTAAATGTACTTGAGAATACAGCATTTAAAACTGCAGTTTTTAAAGAATATTCTATGCTCCATTTAATATCATCAGCAGTAATTTTTTCCCCATCATGCCAATAAATATCATCTCTTAAATTAAATACTAATACTTTACCATCTTCACTTAAAGAATAGTCCTTTGCAAGTTGACCACCAACTGGTTTTAGATTCTCATCTGCAGCAATTAAATGATCATACAATACTTTAGAATATGTATAACTTCCTGGATTTAACCAAGGTGTTTCAAAGAATTCAACTGGTCCTCCATTAGAGTATGCAGTTTTTATCTCTGAACCTCCGTCGGACGTTTTGTTTGCACCTCCACATCCAATTAATGATAATGACATCATTCCTGTTAAAAGTAAGGCAACCATTTTTTTCATTTTCATTTTTTTACCCTCCATATCTTTTTAACATTTCATTTGAAATTTTACTCCTTTTTTTTATTTTTTTTGGAGTATCGCTTCATCTGATTTTATTATAGCATCTCTTTTTATTTTTGTAAACGATATTTCTGCTTTTTTTTATTTTTTATACCTTTAAATAACATAATTAAACATTCTATATTTTTTATTTTCTACTAAATAGTTGTATTTTATACATATAAATAGTTTTTAAAAATTTTTAATGTCCATATTATCCCCCCTTCATGTAAATGCAAAAAAAGCAAAGATATAGAATCATTAATTAGACTCCATTGTCTTTGCTTTTATTTTTCTAATAACATAAAAAAATGTCGAGGTATATATCATATTCTCGACATCATTGCCATTAATTTTATTTACTTTTAATATAGTACTATATAATTTTATGTTTATTTATGAAGTTTCACTCCTTTTTTTTGGAATATCACTTCATTTTTTTAATTGTAACACTACATTTTTAATTTGTAAACTTTTTTAATCAAAATTCTCAATATTTTTCATATGCCTAAATATTTATATATCTATTATCTTGCACTTAATATTTTTATAATTTTATATTTTAAATCTTTGTATCATATCATTTAGTTTTTCTGAAAGTTCAGATTGACTTTGTGAAGATTCTGCAATGTCAGAAATTGCAAATGTTATTTCATTAACACTTCTCAATATTTCTTCAGATCCAGTTGCAGATTGTTGAGCTACTTCTGAAACGTTTTGTATAGCACTTCCTACTTGCATTACCACTTCGCTCATTTGTGTTGATGATGATGCAAATTCTTCTATTATATTATTTATAAATTCAGCATCTTTTTCATATTGAACACCTGTATTCATAAGAAATTCATAATTTGGCTTTACATTATTACTCATAAATTCAAGGACATCTTGTCCACTCTTTGAAAGACTTCCAACTGCACCTTGAACTTCCGATACCATTTTTTGAATGCTAGCAACTGCTTGTGAAGATTGTTCAGCAAGTTTTCTTACTTCATCAGCAACTACAGCAAATCCTTTTCCTTGTTCTCCTGCTCGTGCTGCTTCTATGGCTGCATTTAAAGCAAGTAAATTAGTTTGTTCTGCTATGCTTCCAATAGAATTAGCCATCATTTTAACTTCCCCTACAACTTTAGAATTTTCTATAGCTTTTAAAATACTCTCACGATTTTTATCATAAATTAAATTACTTTGTTCTATATTTTTTAATGCCTTATCTTTTATATCAATAGCACGTTTCTTTATTTCACTTACAGATATTTTTGCATCACTTGCATTTTTTGCAAGCATATTTGTAGTAATGCTTATTTCTTCGGCTGAAACAGTTACCTTTTCAGTAGTATCGCTTAAATCTTGTATTCTTTTGGATATTCGATCTGTAGATTCATTTACTACATTCATTTGCGATGAAATTTCTTCAGTGGTTGCAGAAAGTTCTTCACTTGTTGCACTTATATCACTAGAACCATTGATTATTTCAATTACTAGATCTTTTATATTTTTATTTGCAACATTTAATGCTTTTGAAAGATTACCTATTTCATCCTCTGTATCAACTTGTATGGCTTTAGTTAAATCTCCATTTCCAAGAGCTTCAGCAAACAATACTATCATTTTTAATTTTCTTGAAATCATAAGTGATAGTGATAAGCCTAATGCAATAGCAATAATAAAACCTAATATTACTATAGAAATTGTAGTATATGAAGCAATTCTATAATTGGAGTTATTCAATGCATAGGAATTATCAGCTTGGCTAACAGAATTGGCTATTAATATGTTCATATTTGAAGATACATTTTTTATAGTTTGATTAATTACAGAAGTACTAGCTTGAGCAGCATCATAATTATTCGCATCAACATATTTTATTGCTGAATTAGATGAATCAATAAATGCCTTTGAATTCTCTTTGAGCTGAGAAAAAGTTTTTTCTTCTGATTTAGAAATTAATGTTTTCTCATATGAAGCAATAAGATTATTAGTTTCATTAAATAATTCATTTATGTCCTTCTTTATAATATCATTTTGCTGATCACTATTTTTTTCATATATAAGTTTTAATAAGTCAATACGCACCTCGTTAAAATTTTCTTTTATAGCAGTTAAATCTTTTACTGTTTCTAAATTATAATCATGCATGGTGACTGCATTATTATTAATACTTTTCATATTATATATTCCAATAAAGCCAACAACTCCAATTAATATTGCAACAATAATGAAAGATAATATAAGTTTTTGTGCTATTTTAAAATTTTTAAACAATTTCATAAAAAATTCCCCCATCCCTTATTAATTTTAACAATTTTCTTCCTATTAATACTTAATATTAATACATAAAGTTAATAAATACAATAATATACAGAGATTTAGAAACCTGTTGTCATGAAATGCAACATATTATCATATTATAATCTTTTACTAGTATATTTATTTAATATTATCAATTTCGTGATATAATAAATCAAAAAGGAGATTTTTATGATAATAGGTAAGATTAAAGATTTGAATCGTTATAAGGGATTGAATTATAACTTAGACAAAGCAATAGACTTCATAATAAACACTAACTTGCTTTCCTTAGAGCATGGTCGTAACGAAATTGATGGGGATAATGTTTTCCTCAATAGATTTTCTTATACTTGTTCAAAAGAAGAAGATTGTTTTTTTGAAGGCCATAAAGATTACTTAGATATTCACTTAGTACTTAAAGGTCAAGAATTATTAGGTTATAGTGATGTATCTGAATTAGCTGCTTTAACAGAGTATGACCAAAAGGATGATTTTATTAAATATAAAGGACCAGTACATACTTACTGTAAATCACTTGTTGGTGACTTTATCATTACCTTTCCAGAGGATATACACATGCCAAAGATATCAATAAATAATGACTTTGTTGAAAAAGCAGTATGCAAAGTACTAATTAAATAATTCTAGAAAAATAAAATTGGGATATTGCAAAACTAACGTAGTTAACTTTGTAACATCCCAATTTTATTTTAATCTGCAGACTTTGTTACAACAGCTTTTGCTGTCTTTTGCTTTTGTAATACTGCACTTTTTTTGTTTTGCATCAAATATTCTGAACAAAGTAAATCTATTATATACAGCTGTGATATTTTTCCTGTAAAAGATCCTCCCTCTAGGGGATTTTCTTTTGCTGCTGTAAGTAATACACAATCTGCAAGTTGAGCAACCGGAGAAAGTATGTAACTTGTAATTGCAATAACTTTAGTATTTTCTTCCTTAGCTATTTTTACTGCTTCAATAATATCTTTAGTATAACCTGATATACTAAAAACAATAATTACATCCTTATTATTACTGATTGATGAATACATAGATTGAAAATGTGGGTCTATAACAGAATTCCCCATAACCCCCAACCTCATGAATCTAACTTGCGCCTCATTAGCAGTAAATCCTGAGGACCCTACTCCATAGAACAATACTCTCTTTGCATCAGTAATCATTTTAATAGCTAAGTTTAGGTTATCTTGAACCAAAGTTGCCTTAGTATTTGTAATTGTTTGTACAATTCTTTCAGCATTTGCCTCTATATAATTTTCGTAATTATTATATTCTGACTTATTATCTATATTCTCATTATCTGTATTATTTTCCTTTGCTATTTCAAACTTTAAATCTTGAAATCCGCTAAATCCTATCTTTCTTACAAATCTTATAATAGTTGCTTCGCCAACATCTATATTTTGTGATATTTCTAATAATGTTTGATATATTATCTTTCCTTTTTCTTTTAAAATATAATCTGCAACCTTTTTTTCCGCCTTACTTAATGATGGATAACAAGATTTTATAATTGCAATATATCTCATTCTTTCACCCCCTCTAAACTATATACTAACATACTACTTAATTTTCTAATAATATTCATCTCTAACATAAAAACTTTTTTATTACTTTCGGCACATGAAAGAAAATAACAAATCCAAAGTTGTTTGTATACTTTTTATTGTGTCTTCTATAAACAACTATTCTAAGCTTTTGGAAATGATTTATGCTTAATATTATATTTTAGAAAATACTTATGAATAATAATTTCAAAGGTCTCAATGCAATATCCAAAGAAAGGGTTAGGATAGAAGTTATCGTTATCTAATTTCTCACAATCTGGTATTAAGAATGTAATATCAGAATTTTTAGCTAAAGTGCTTTGTGGGTTACCAGTAAATGAAATTATTTTCAAATTTCTTTCTTTAGCTAGAATGCATGTTTTTACGCAATGATTACCTTCACCAGATTTAGATATAAGCATAACTGAATCTATAGTTTCTACATGGTTATCGAAAAGAATATCAAAATCTATAAATGTAGAAAGTACACTTTTCTTTCCAATAACTAATAATTTCATATAGATGTATTTTGAAACAAGTTCTGAAAAGCCTTCAGCTGAGACTAGTATATTTCCTTTATCAATACAATCTATAAAATCATCAATAGCATTATCATAATTGGTACTGAAAATTTGCTTATTTTCTATAGCATTAATAATTTCACTATTATCTTGCGTTGATACTTTAAGTTTTAATGAATAAACTAATTCAACAAATCCGTTATAGCCTAATTTTTTTGATAATCTCATTATAGTCGACGAGGATGTATATGTTTTTTTAGCAATTCCTCTTATTCCTTCACCCATACAACTATCAATGTTATTTAATATATATGTAATTATGCTTTCTTCGATAGAAGTTAATTTTATATCTCCAAATAGTTTTGTTACGTCAAACATTTTATAGCACCTCTTGTTTTTAGATTTTCATACGCTTCTATGATAACATGTTCCGTTCCATGATAACAGGTTTCTAAAACTCTCTAAAGTATTTAATTTATAGTTTTTATATAGTAACATGCAATTAACAGGAAAATAATTATTAAATATTTATCTTGTAAAAGTATTTATATCTTAAAGATAATAAAAACAATATTCCTTAATAGGAGGCATAATTATTGGATAAAATAGATACAGCGATATTAACTTTATTTAAAAAATATTTGAGTTGGATAAAAAACAATGACTTAAATGATACACTTTATAATTATTTATTTTATTTTAATTATATAGAAAAGATTAAATAAAGTAATTATTAAAATTTATACAATTTCGCTAAAAACAGATTTACAGATGAATTTATCAAAGGAAGAAGGTAATAAATATGAAATTAATTATTGTTGAAAATTATGATGAAATGAGCAAATTAGCCGCTACAAATATAAAAGATGTTATTACTAAAAAGGCAAATGCAATTTTAGGATTAGCTACTGGTAGCACTCCAATTGGAACTTACAAGGAACTTATTAAAATGAATAAATGTAATGAAATAGATTTTAATAATGTTACAACTGTAAATTTAGATGAATATATCGGATTAAGTGAAAAAGATACTCAAAGTTATAGATATTTTATGAATGAAAATTTATTTAATCATATTAATATTAAAAAGGAAAATACTTTCATTCCAAATGGATTAGCCAAAGATATTCAAGAAGAAGGAAAGAACTACGATAAAAAAATAGAAGAACTCGGTGGAATAGATATACAAATTTTAGGAATAGGTACTAATGGCCATATTGCCTTTAATGAACCAGGTGATATATTAACCTCTGGTACTCATTTGACAAACTTAACAGAAAGTACAATTAATGCAAATTCAAGATTCTTTAATTCCATTGATGAAGTTCCTAAAACTGCTATAACAATGGGCTTAGGTCAAATAATGAAATCAAAGAAAATATTACTACTAGCACATGGCGAAAATAAAGCTGAAGTTGTAAAAGAAGTTTTATCTGGAAAAATAACTAGTAAAAATCCAGCAACTATGTTGCAAATGCATAAAGATGTTACAATAATAGTAGATAAGATAATAGGTGATTTAATCAAAAATGACTAATTTATAGTGCATGGTTTTTATTACAATATTAATTTTTTCATTATGTTTCGTGCTAAGAGAAAGGAATGATTATAAAAATGATAATTAAAAACTGTAATATTATTTATTTAGATAAAATTGAAAAAGGTTCAATACTTATTGAAAATGGAAAAATCAAAGAAATTAATCCTATAACCGATGAGGGTAAAGATGTCTTAGATGCAGGTGGTTTATATGTTTCGCCTGGTTTTATTGATGTTCATATTCATGGTGCTGGTGGCTTCGATACAATGGATGGTACTGTATTAGCAATCAATACTATTGCTCAGACAATAGTTACACACGGCACAACTTCATTTACACCTACAACTATGACAGTTTCAGTTGAAGCTATACAAAAATCTATGAAAGCTATCAAGCAATTAAAAGAAGAAGGAACTGACGGTGCTCATGTTTTAGGTGCTCATTTAGAAGGTCCTTTTATAAATCCAGAAGCAATTGGTGCACAAAACCCCAATTATCTTCTGAGCCCTTCTATTTCTGCTTATAATGAAATGGTAAGAGACTGTGAAGATGCTGTTGTTTCAGTAACTTTAGCTCCTGAAGTTGAAGGCGCTAAAGAACTTATTAAATATCTCTCTGAAAAAGGTATTGTTTGTTCAATAGGTCATACTAATGCAACTTATGATCAAGCAATGGAAGCTATTAAATGTGGTGCTTGTCATTCAACTCATCTTTATAATGCAATGACGCCTTTAAACCATAGAGATCCTGGAGTTGTTGGAGCCATATTTGATAGTAGTATAACAACTGAAACTATTTCAGATGGCATACATATTTCCTATCCAGCCTTAAGAATTGCTTATAAACAAAAGAGCACGGATAAGGTTTTATTAATAACTGATGCTATGATGGCTTGCTCAATGCCTGATGGTGAATATTCCTTAGGTGGACAAAGCGTTACTGTAACCAATGGTGCAGCACGCCTGAAGAATGGAGCCTTGGCTGGTTCTATTCTTACTCTCGATAAAGCTGTTAACAACGTGTATAAAAATTCGGATTTAACATTACATGAAATTGTAAAAATGGCTTCCTATAATGGCGCTAGACATTGCAACGTTCATGATCACAAAGGACAAATTAAAGAAGGCTATGATGCAGATTTAATATTATTTGATGATGATATTAATATAAAGAAAGTTTTTATTTTAGGTAAAGAAATTTACACTAAGTAATTTAACGTAAATCATTTGTGTGCTTCATTTTGCAACCAATATTAGTCTCTATTTTTATTTTTCAATTTTTATTT